>JAEEGL017244667.1_pt1 | contig 11152 bp, 7 predicted proteins | sample 9134231 | NCBI WGS metagenome assembly JAEEGL01 (sample SAMN16246548, study PRJNA631951) | gut metagenome | biome: gut microbiome; feature: rumen; material: fiber-attached | host: Bos | place: Iran: Karaj | collected 2018-10
GAGATTGCAAGTCCTCTTCTGTACTGCCGTTCCCTGCGCTTTTGTCCCAATGAAAAAAGCGCCCCGGTAAGCTTTAGCACAAAGCCTCCCGAAGCGTTTATTTCACTGTTTCCTTCTGCGGATCTCTGAATGATAGCTGTCCGCCTGGCCGTGCATTCTATGCGCGGCTTTTTTCGTTATGAAATGAAAAATGCCCGTCCTTCTTTTCTTGGAGCCGCTGCCTGCACTTCCCCGGCCGGATAACCGATCACACAGTGGCCGATGCCCTCATAGTCTCCTGTAATGCCGAGTTCCTTCAGAAGTTGCTTAAATTCACCCATTTCGAACTCTTCCTTGGCGCGATGGATCCAGCAGCTGCCAAGCCCGAGCGCATGGGCGGCATTCATCAGGTTGCCCATAGCCAGGCTGCCGTCATAGAGATATGTCGGCGCACTCTTGTCCGCAAGCACAATCAGCACCTCCGGCGCACCATAGAACGGATCAAATCTGTCCTTCCAGCCGCCGATCTCCCAGTTCACTTCCGATAAGCGATCGCGCAGCTTCCGGTCTGTTACGTCAATTATGATTACCGGCTGCCTGCCCATCCCGCTGGCCGCGTAAAGCCCGGCTTCGATGATTTCCTGCACTGCTTCACGCCCGGGCAGATCCTCTTTAAAGTTTCTTACACTGCGTCTTTCTATCATGCTGCTGATTATTTCATTCATGCTGTTCTGGTCCTTTCTTTTTAATGGTATCTTCGCAGACCCTGTTTATTCTCATTCTTTCATGGCTTCTGTAAGGCTGGCCAAGCCGATTGCCTTACAGCAGCGGGATCGTATGCGTGAAAAAGCTGCCCAGCAGCCCCATGCCTTCGAATGCGCCGGTCAGAATGGAGACTGCCATGGTAATGATCACGATCACCCCCATAATCGGCAGCACAAATGCAGCAATACCTGCCGCGCCGAGCCCCGCCCCCACGGTTCCGCCGAAAATCACTGAAAGCAGGCCGGACAGCACAAAAGCGAGCGCCCCTCCGGTGACAATCAACAGGCAGCATACGACTACGAATCCTATCACCAGTTCTCCCCCGATCATACCGATTACGGGCAGAAGCAGGCGGGCCACGGTGACAGTTGCAATAAACTCCAGGACAGCTGCGCAGCGTCTTGTGATAATCGCCATGAGAACACAGAAAAACAGGCCTCCGTACAGAACGACCCCGATCAGTCCTTCCATCAGTCCCGGAAGCAGATCCCCGCTTTGGATTCCCGGTCCTGCCGGGCGGACCGCATAGTCTACAATCATGTGAAATGCCATAAGGACGAGAGCGGGCAATGCATAAAAGAACCCACGGTCTTTTTTCACGAGTTCACTCAATTTTCCCATGCGTTAACCCTCCTGACTGCTGTAAAGAATTTCGGAGACCCTGACGTCTTCCGGACTGTCATCGGTCGTATAAAAGAGGACCAGGCGATCCGTTCCGAAGACGAAGGAAATGTCCCTAAGTGTTTCCCCATCTGCAGGCGACAGCTCCTCCAGCTCCCGGATTTCTCCGCTGGCCAGATCCATCATCTGTACAGAGGAATTCCCGGCAAAGACGCAGCAGGGTGTCTTCCCCATCCAGCCTGCGACAGGCGGCACGGTATATCCTTCGGGGAGAATCCCTATTTCTGTTTCTCTCAGCCCTTTCGCCTCTTCTTCAGACCAGAAGCTGACCTTGCCCACTTTCCGGGTATCCGGGTCGTAGGTATAAAACCCCTTGTCCATGACAGCGGAAATAACATCGCCGTTCAACCGGGCACTTTCCGTAAACGTTTCGGCATATTTGGTGTTGTAAACGACCTGGTTGATCGTCCTCCGGTCTTCGCCGGAAAGATAATAACCAATGCCAACATTTGAAACCCGCTCTCTGTCCTCAAAACCCAGGAAGCGGCCAGCGGCCTGGTACTGGAGAAGTGAAGCAAACCAGCTGCCCTTCATTCTCCTGCCGCCGAAGCATTCCACGGCGGATTTTACAACTTCTCCAAGATCCTCAACCGGGTCCGCCTCTGCCAGGATCTCTGCCATGTCCGAAGAAATTTTCCCTGCCGGGTCCCGGCTGATCTTAAATGTAATCAGGTCCTCATAGGAACATGGTATCATGGCCGCATCGCCGGGAGCCTCCGAAACCCTGCCGGCGGCGGGATCATACACATACCAGGTGCCGTCGGGTCCCGGGCTGAAATACAGATCCGCCTCTCCGTCCTGTCCGGCTGTATAGTAGCCCTGCTGCACAAGGCTCTGTCCCAAAGGCTTCGCGTATTTCGGATAATAATGCGGAGTCAGTCTGCTTCCCGCTTCAACCTCCGGCGTCGGAACGTAGGGCGCTGTCGTCGTTTCCTCAATCAGCCCCGCCTCAACCAGCTGCTGGTGCACCTTTACCCCCAGCCTCTCCCTTGCTTTTTCGGCATCATATGCCGTAGTGCCGGTGGCCGGCATAATATCGGGATACATATAATGGGGCAGGTCCACCTGCATGGAGTTCGGCGCCATGTTCAGGAAGGAGATCATATAAACAGCAGCGATCCCCAGCAGTATGGACAGCACCGTATTGATAATAAAGCCAAATATGCCCTTCATTTCATTAAAGTCCTCACGGCATCAGGCGATGCGTTTTATTCCTCTTTATTCCTCGCGGAGCAGCGCGCCCATCGGAATTACAATGCCGCCGTCAAAACGCCAGCGCTGGGATGCTTCGTCAAAATGCCACCCGGTGGCGCCTGCGGGATACTCATTGAAGAAATACTTTTTCCCATTCATGGCTTTTTCACCGGTGACCATGGCGCCCGAAGCAAGATCCAGATAATATCTGTGTCCATCCGACGGATCCGTAAGCCAGCCGGTCACCATGGCTCCCGTCTGGCCGGCTTTGGAAAGTTCCGTGCCGTCGCCTTCCGCAGCCAGGTAATACCATCTGCCGTCCGGATCGCGCACCCAGCCCGTCAGCATTTTCGTATCCTGGCCGAACTTGAACCAATGATACTGTCCGTCAGAGGTTTTGATATATCTCCAGCCAACGGATTTCCGGCCTGTATACTTTTCAGTAAAGGACCAGCTGCCGTCTGCTGCCTGCTCCCAGTTTCCTTCCACGATTTGCGTTCCTGAACCGTTGGAATAAACGGAGGAACCGCCGGAAGAACTGCTGTCAGAGTCGCGGTCGCCAGAAGAACTGCCTCCCCTGGAGCCCGAACCGCTGACCGTAACCGTGCAGGTAGCCGAAGCGTCACCGGCTTTGGCCGTGATGACTGCCTTACCGGCCTTGATGGCATATACATTACCATTTCTGTCTACGGTAGCTACTGCCGTATTGTCGCTTGTCCATACGACCTTCAGGTCCTCCGCAGCGGTCACTTCTGCATTGAGGGTATAGCTCTGTCCGGCCTTAAGGTCCAGCGCGCTGTCGCTCAAGATAATCTTTGCGGGCACCTCTTCCGTTATGCGCACGATCAGGGTGACCATCAGATTCGGGTCGGAACGGCTGGAGGCAGTGACGGTGACCACACCCGAGCCTTTGTCCGTTGTCAGCACGGCCACGGCTTCTCCGTTTTTCGTACTGCTCTGCATAGCGTTAATGCAGTCCAGGTCCCCTTCATAGGTCCAGACGATCATGTCATTGTCCAGGCTGGTCTCATCATCGGAAACCAGACCGGGCTTCAGCGTCAGGGTCTTGGTCTCCCCTTCCTTGTAGGTAATATCAATTACGCCGTTGACGATATTATAGCCGCCTTCCGCCGTCAGATCTATACCTCTCGGATAGGTAACCAGCCGCTGGTAGTTCTTCATCATGGCGGATTCCACAGCCTTGACTGCGGCAAATGCCCAGCACTGGCTGCTGTTGCCCTGGTTGCGGACCGGAGTCACCTGGCCAATGGCTGACAGGTTGTATTTTTCCGGCAGGTCCACTTTCATGACGCCGCCGTTGTAGTCGCGATAATCCACAGTATAGGCCGAAGGATCATGCTCCAGGCCGGTGTGGTACTGAGTGGTGTCCTCAATATCCTTAGCCGGATCGTTCCGTTTCGGCACATCCAGAACTTTGCTGCCGCTGAGGAAATGGGCAAAGGGATTTTCATTCTCTTCATCCTCATCCTCCTGCAGGGCTTTCGCTTCCCGCGGATAGTTGCTTGGGGTAGCTATTTTTACCGGCTTTGCCGGCGCTGCCTCTTCAGTTTTCACCGCTGCGGCATTCTCCGGCTTCACTGCTGCGGCATCCTCCGGTTCTGCCGCTGCCGCGTCCTGGGGTTTCGCCTCCACAGCGCCCTCCGGGGCTGCCGCCCGGGCTGCGATGTTAGCATTCTTCCGTTTATCCTCAATCTTATACTGCGAGAAAATGCTGCCGTCCTCCAGCGCGTCAAGCGTTACGCCGTTTTCATACTGGATTTCCGCATTCTTTGTCTGCATAACCGTCAGCCTGTAAGCACCTTCTATCCTGTCGTCAAAATCGGGAATTGTGATCAGGCTGATATTCTCTTCGTCATAATCTTCAAAGTTCGCATAGCACAAGGCGTGAATCAGCGGGAAATCACCCACATTTGCCGTGCTGACGGAATCCTCGAAATTCGCGTCCCCGTGCGGGTAATACATGGCCGGGCGCCCTACAGCTTCCACCGCGTTGAAATCAAAACCGGTGGAATAGAACATGCCTACATTTCCCTTTGCCTTGACAGGCAGCTCCAATGCCACAAAAACATTGAAGGCTTCATCAGGCCTGATCAGGACGCCTGTATCCAGGCGGACCGTATGGATGCCTGCATAGTTCATATAGCCTTCCTTCAGTTTCTGGATATCCCCGTCCTCGATCTGTACATAAATCTTATACTTGTAGCCGGAATAGGGAGAACCGAAGGACACAGCCCGCAGCAGTTCATCCTGCCCTGTTTCATTGATAAACCATTCCGACGCCATTCCCTTTGTCTTATCGGCGAATATTTCCGCAGCCGTGCTGCTGCCCGCATAAGAGCTGACCGTGACATCATTGGCATAAAGGTGATTATAGTTTCCGGCGCTTTCCAGCTGCCCAAAGGCCGCATGGTCAATGTCCGTACTCACCAGGGCGTCATAGTAGGAAATGTAGAAGTCCCCGCCGGCATGGTAATCACTGCCCCAGGAGTTCCGGACGATCCAGGCGCCGTCTCCCTTAGGGGTATAATCTGCCTCATGCTCTATGCCGTCCTCGGTTTTAAACTTAAACTCAACCCGGAATCTTTCTTTGGGGACGGTATCATCCCATCCTATGAGGGTGACATCGTGATTGGGGTACAGCCCGAATTCCTTTCCGTACCTGTTATAGAATTCTGCCGGTACATAATAATATTTGTTCTCTTCTTCACCTGCGGGACTTTCCGCCCAGAAGGTATTTTTCACCAGCATGCCCACGTCCATGGCGCCATAGGTCATCAGCGCGTTCTTCCAGTGCGCGACATAGCTTCCGGTGCCGATGTCCTTTTCATCCTTGGCAGAGGGCAGCACGATCATTTCCTGTACATGCAGGCTCGGCGTCTCCGGCACATACTGCATATAGTTGGACGGCGTTGCCTTATTGGCGCCCTCCACACCGGGCATCACGTCTTCCTCCACCGGCCCCAGCCAGTTCAGAAAATATCCGCCTGCGGCAAACGAATCCTCGCCCCGGTCCTTGGTATTGTCCGGCTGCCTGTCAGGCGCCTCGTCATCATCGCTTTTCACCTCGAAGACAGGATAGTCGCTTCCGAGGAATCTATTGAAGGGAGAAACCTTGTTCCGCAGTTTGCCCGCCGGGTCAAATTCCGAGAAATCCGGCTCAATGTCCTCCTCTGAGAAAGAACCGAGATTCAGTGTGAAATGTGTATTCTCCGTTTCATATTCCTCCTGGGGAATCACATATACCTGGTAATAGCCGGATGGAATATTGCTTTCTTCTATCTTCTGCGTCGCAAAGGGCAGGGTCTGCACATTGACCGGCTTATCCTTCTGGCACAGTATCAGATAGCAGGGATAATCCGCGTCCAGGGAAATGTTGAGGTTGGTATCTTCCTTCAGGTGGAAGCCGTAATAAGCAGCCTCACCCGGCAGCAGTTCCTCTGTCATTCTGCTGGGAAATGTAATAATATCCTCGCCTTCCTGCTGGACAATCTCCCATAAATACGCGAAATAGTCTCCCTCCCCGGATTCAATTGCTTCCACGCCGGACGCTCCCTGGTTTGACACCGAAGTCCCGGTGCCGGCAGCAAAAACCGGCCGGCTGACAGAACTGCACAGTAGGACTGCCGCCAGAATGCCTGAACACGTTCTTGCCAATTTTTTATACATCTCGCTCTACCTTCTTTATAATATTCGGTACAATTTGTTATTATACATGAATTCATCCCCTGGTTTCAACCTGATGTCCTTTTTTGGACTTTTTCATTTCGGGAGAATGAAGCCGCAGCCGGTGCGTTGCATTGCCGGCAGTTTTTACTATATAATGCAGGTATCAAATGAAACCACAGAAAGGATCCGGAACAGATGATTCCAGTACCAAAACCATTTCGAAATACAAAAACAGTAAAGCGTATAGAAGCTTATATGAATGACACATTCAATGAAGTGCTGCATACTACGCTGAATCCCGACGGTCCCGGTGTGATCCGCCTCCATCTTGTCCCTCCGAAAAAAGAGGAAAATGCGCTCAATCCCAGTATCGTCATCGTTAACGGGACAGATATTGTGCCGGTCAATTTTGTCTGGGCAGTCATACTTGCGGAGATGATACGCGAGACCAACAAATATGACGGAAAGACACTCGGGGAGGAAGAGATCCGGACCATCCAGGAGCGTACGGCGGAAAATGTCAAAAAGATCATCCCCTTCTTTTCCGCAAAGCGCATCGGGGAGGACATCCGGACCATCTACCGGACCCTGAAGCAGATCGCTTACCGTGAGGAAGTCACCACTGACGTTCATTACATGAGCATCGGCGAGTATGCGGAATATATGAATGCTCCCCACCGCATGGACCTGATGGTCAGCGCCATGACCAGAAACGGGCAGTGGCACTGCAACCAGAAATGCATACACTGCTATGCCGCGGGGCAGGTGCTTTCCGATGAGGAGGAGCTTTCCACGGAAGACTGGAAAAAGATCCTGGACAAGTGCCGTGCTTCGGATATCCCGCAGGTGACCTTTACCGGCGGAGAGCCGACCATGCGGGAGGATCTGTTTGAACTGGTTGCCTACGCCCGCTGGTTTATTTCCCGGCTGAACACCAACGGTATTAAGCTTACGGCGGATTACTGCAAAAAGCTTCATGAGGCGGAACTGGACAGCGTCCAGATTACTTTCTATTCCTGCGATGCCGCTGTGCATAACCGGCTCGTGGGCGCGGAGCAGTACGAAAACACGGTCCGGGGCATTGAAAACGCGCTGGCAGAAGGCCTTTCCGTCAGTATCAACACCCCGCTCTGCACCCTGAACAGGGAGTATGTGAAAACTCTGGAATTCCTGCACGAACGTGGTGTCATCTATGTAACCTGCTCCGGCCTTATCACTACGGGAAACGCGGCTGGAGAAGCATCCGAACGCCTTCAGCTGACCGGTGAGGAGCTGGAACAGATCCTCCGGGAGGCTGTGGCTTACTGCCACGCCAACGGGATGGAGATTGCATTTACCTCTCCCGGCTGGATTCCGCAGGAGGTCTTCACGGAGCTGAATATCCCCTCTCCTTCCTGCGGCGCCTGTCTGTCGAACATGGCCATCACGCCGGGAGGCAATGTGGTGCCCTGCCAAAGCTGGCTCTCGGATCAGCCCCTCGGCAATATGCTGACGGATGACTGGGACCTGATCTGGAACAGCACGGCCTGCACGGAACGCAGGAACTATTCCGCAGAAATGACCGGGGCCTGCCCCCTGAGGAGGTACTGCTGATGAAACGGGAGGTACTGGCAATGAAAAAAATGATCAGGACTGCCCTGAAGATCTTTGTTCTCGCGGCGGTGCTGCTGCTGTCCTTTGCCGGTTCGGCAGCCAGCGTCTACGCTGCCGTCACGGATGAAATCCTGAAATTCGAAATTACGGTGGATGTCAATGATGACGCCTCCCTTGAGATGCTCTACAATATCGACTGGCAGGTTCTCGACGACGAGCTCTACGGTCCGCTGGAATGGATCGACCTGGGTGTGCCTAACAGCTCCCATGAAAATATCCGGGCGCTGACCGATACCATCGACCACATCGAGGACAACGGAAATACCCTGGCCATCTACCTGGACCGCGAATACTATGAGGGAGATGTTGTCTCCCTGGCGTTCTCCATGACCCAGGACCGGATGTACCAGATTGATAAATGGGAAGAAGGCCAGACGGTGTATACATTTACCCCTGCCTGGTTTGACGGTATGGATGTGGATGAACTGACCATCCGCTGGAACAGTGAGAATGCCCTCTCCTGGCAGCCGGACTGTTTTATGGAGGACAATTATCTGGTCTTTGCTTCGAAAGTGCCGGCAGGCAACCGTTTTTCGATCAGCGTCACCTACCCCGGCGACGCGTTCGGCTTCGTAAGTGAACGCCAGGCAGACGGGGGCGGGATCGATTCTCCCCCTGTAGAGTGGGACGGCAGCCAGGATGATGCGTTCTATATCATTATGGGTGTTATCGGCCTTGTCTTCCTTGTGATTTGCTTCGGAGTGCCGATCTTCCTCTTTATCAGTCTGGCCCGCTGGATCGCCAGCGGTACGGGCTTCGGCTCCTCTGAGGAGACAAAGAAAAAAATCACCCGCACAAAGATCGAATACTTTGACTTCTGCCCCGGCTGCGGCGCTCCGCGCAAGGAGGGCGTGGATAAATGCGAATACTGCGGCCGCAGCATGATCAAGAAAAAGGAAATCGTGGAGGAAGACCAGATCAAAGAGCCGGAAAAATACACTAAAAACGGCACCTACCGCTACGGCGATTCCCCCAACACCTATATCCATGTAAATGTCGTCAACATTCCGGTGAGCCGCTCCCGTTCATCCTCGGGCGGTTCGTCCCGTTCCGGGGGCTCGTCCCGTTCCGGGGGTTCGCACCATTCCTCCTGTGCTTCTTCCTGTGCGTCCTCCTGCGCCTGCGCATCTTCCTGCGCATGTGCCTGCGCCTGCGCATCCTCCGGCCGCGCCGGCTGCTCCGTGAAGGACTTCTTTATGGAAAGCGTTCACAAAAACCGCGTCAGGGTCGAGAAACGGTGATGCCTGCAAAGCGCCGGTTTCTTCCGGCAGCCTATTTGCGGGCTCCGGAAGAGTCATTTTTCAGGAAAATGAAATTCCAGCCCACGTTTAAATGAAATCGTGGGGTCATTTTTCAAATTTCAATCCAATAGCACCCATTTTTCCTCTCCGAATTGGGTCATCGAAAGGCTTTCTTCTGTTCTGACCCAATAATCATTGGAAAAATTGGGTCAGATTAACAGTAATTGAAAATATGACCCTTTCAACAAAGAAATAGAGGAGTCATATTCACAAAATTTATAAATCTAGCCCACATACCTGAAAGTTGTGTCCCGGGTTTCCCCACGATATAAAAACAGCGCTCCGGCCGGCTTTTCTGAAAAGCTTTCCGAAGCGCTTGTTTTATTGTTTCCTTCCACAGGTTGTTGCCTTCCACAGGTCTCTGATTCCTGCCGGATCATCTTCTTGCTCTTTCTCCGCGGGACTCCTCTGAATCCCGCAGGGTATTCATCCATCAGTACTTATAGAATCCCTTTCCTGCGTTGATGCCGGTTTCGCCCTTGTCGATTTTCTCTTTCAGGAGCTTGCCGATCATGTTCTCGATCGTACCCTCCTGCTGGGCGGCGGGCTTCATCTGGTTGATATTATAAGCCGTCTCCAGGCCAACGATATCCAGGATCTGGAACGGTCCCTTCGGTGCGCCGGTCGCAAGCTGCCAGGTAAGGTCAATGGTCTCCGGATCGGAAACGCCATTGGCCCAAAGGGCCTGGGCGGCGCTAAGGAACGGCACCAGCATGGAATTCAGGATGTAGCCCGGCTGTTCTTTGTGCAGCTGCAGCGGGACCATGCCGATTTCTGCCGCGAATGCGACGACCGCCTTGAAGACGTCCGGATCCGTACCCGGATGCCCCATGACTTCGGCTGTATTATTCTTCCAGATTGTGTTGGCAAAATGCAGGGCGCAATATTTTTCCGGCCTGCCGGTATATTCCGCGAATCTGCTCGGAAGCATCGTAGAGGAATTGGTGCAGAGAATCGTCTTTTCGGAAAGAAGGTCTGCCATCGCCTTGTATACACCGATCTTGGCATCGGGATCTTCGGACATGGATTCAATTACAATATCCGCATCCTTTACGGCTTTGGCCATATCCAGTTCCAGATGGACCAGTTCCTCAAAATTCTTTTTCGCCTGCTCAGCCAGCGCATCAATCTTATCCGCTGTCATTTCCTTCCAGTCTTTAATCATTCCTTTCGGATACAGGTAGGATCCCATCGGGTTGCCGATCAGTGCTTTGGCTTTTTCGAGATCATCAAGCATCATGCCCTTATACATCTCGATCTTTGGCATCGTGCGCCCGATGGAGCTCTCTGAACGAAGCCAGAACGTGGTGTCACATCCATGATATGCACAAATAAGACCGATCTGGGTGCCCAGTACGCCTCCACCCGCTATTGTTACTTTTTTTGCCATCTTAAAACTCCTTTCCGGCAAAGGCCTTATGTGTCTGTTTATGCTTCTGTAAAAATGTTCCGCTCCTCTGCTTTGAACTGCGGCCCTTTCGCTTTGAACTGCTGCCCATTCGCATTGAACTATTTATGGTTTATCTGTTTAACTGTCAATCCTCCTCCCGGGATCCCTGTTCTCCCGCTTCGGACTATTTTCCCGCTTCGGGCTATTCTCCCGCTTCGGGCTGTTCTCCTGCCTCAGACTGTTCTTCTCCTGCTTCAGACTGTTCTCCCGCTTCTTTGGCCCTCTGCTCTTCCGCTTTCTTTACAATCTTCTCTAAGAAGCCTTCGAGCAGTTCAGAGATTTTCTCGGATTCTTCTTTTTCTGTATAGGAGAGTTCACGGGTGCCCTTCTGGTACTGATGGACCGCATCTGCAATTCCTTCCGGATCGTACCACGGAACAGTCCCGATATCCCAGAACGACGGCATCATGTTAAGGTCAAGGGTGACCGCCTTTTCATTGGA
>JAEEGL010785501.1_pt1 | contig 11151 bp, 9 predicted proteins | sample 9134231 | NCBI WGS metagenome assembly JAEEGL01 (sample SAMN16246548, study PRJNA631951) | gut metagenome | biome: gut microbiome; feature: rumen; material: fiber-attached | host: Bos | place: Iran: Karaj | collected 2018-10
ATCCATTATCTCTTCTACAACAACATCTTCCTTCTTACTACGACATTTCCCACGGACATAAGGAATAATACAGTACGAGCAAAAGTTATCACAGCCATCTTGAATCTTCACAAAAGCTCTTGTTCGACCAGGAAATTCATTAATATACATATCTTCAAAATCTTTTAAACGTTCTTGATATTCTAAATTCATAATCTCTTTCTTTTGAAAGTATTCCTCTAATAAAGAAACAATCTTCGATTTATCTTTATTTCCAATTAAAATATCTAATCCATCTTCTTGGTAATTTGGATTTGCAGCGATAAAACATCCCATGGCCACAATACAAGCATGAGGATTTCGATGAATTGCTTGACGAATCATTTTCTTACTCTTAGAATCACTCGAATTTGTAACAGTACACGTATTAATAATATAGACATCACAAAGATCGGTAAAATCTTTTATTTCATAACCTGCTTTTTTAAGTTCATTGATTACATATTCAGATTCATAAGTATTGACTTTACAACCTAATGTTAAAACACCTACGCTTCTCATCCTATCACCCTTTCATCGATAACAAATTATATCATAAGAATTATAAAAAGACAAATAAAAAGGAGAGAACTCTCTCCTAAGAATCTAATTTTTGCTGTAACTCTTTTAATGTCATCAAGAACTCATTCGTCTTTTTAATCTCATCATCCAATTTTTGATAATTAGCCGTATTTTCAAGAGCTAATTCATTTTCACTCATTGGTTCAGATTCAATTCCAAAGATTGGAGAAATAAATGGACTACTCTTGAAGCGATGTTCTTCTTCCACTTGAGTAGGAACAACTTCTGGTTTCGCAAGTTCAGCCTCTACTTCTTCTTTAGATACTACATTTTCAATAATGAATGGTTCATCATAAAGATTCATTTCTTTACCACCAGATAATGTTTCTAATTCTTGTAGACTGATTGGTTCATTTCCTTCATCAGTATATTGAGTAATTTCATTTGCTTCATACATACTCTTACTCTTTTGTACTAATTCTTCTAAACTGATAATCGCATCTTCTTCTTGAGATTCTTCATATGAAGTAAGTTTACTATTCTCTAATTTTCTTGCTTCTTCTTGTTTTTGTAATACTTCTGTAAGTTCTTGTAATTCTTTTTGAGCTGTTAAAACATCTGGCTCTGCACTAGTATATTCTAATTCCACTTCTGGTTTTTCTACCACTGGAGTTTTATCTTCATAGATCACTGGTTCGATATCTTCAAATACATCTTCCAAAGTATCTACATCATCCCCAGGAATGATGAAAGAATAATCATCTTTCTTCTCTTCTAATACAACAGGAGGTTCTACATATACTGGTTCCACCTCAGGTTCTATTGTTTGTTGAATCATTTTTTCCACAGAAGAAGTTTCTGGCACATAATCAACAGACTCCATTAAGACAGGTTCATCATAGTAAACCTCATCTTCTTCCTCTTTTGTTTGTTCCTTTACTTCTTTTACTAACTTATTTAATTCTTTCGTGTTGTGTCTACGTCTTGCTTTCAAATTATTTTTTTCTACAAAATAAATCATAAGACATAAGATACATGCCAATCCTGCGACAATGTATACAACAATGATTTCCTGTGATGTAAAAAATTCGATTAGTTCTTGATTCATTATGTCCACCTCACTATAAATTCTATCATAAAAATGAAGTTTCGATTTGGGAAAAAAGAAATAATTTTAAACAATTGACAAATTCTTTACCAAAACCCTGACTTCAATTTTCTTCTCTAATAGTAGAGTATCATATTAAGAGAAAAAAAGGAACAATTTTTTATAAAAAAAAAGAACTATTATCTAGTTCTTACATTTACAGAAGTATCTGCTCCTGAAGCAGCCATAGGTACATAATATAAAGCATCATATGGATCCTTTAAAGCAACTGGTTTAAGATGTCTAATCATTGCGATTAAAAAAGCAATTGGTGCTTTATAATGATTAATTTCTGCATCAATTAAAGCATTATAACAAATCTCTAAAATCTCCAATTCATCCTCTTCAGGATACTCTAAATAGGTATCAATAAAAGCTCCCATTACGGTAGCTACCTCTTCTTCTTTCGCTCTAGTATCAATAAAACCAGCTCTTGCTTTTCTCACACTAATTTGATGTGCAATCTCCTTAGCTGTTTGAATTCTTAATGGTTTATTCATATTCTTCTCCCCCTCAATACGTGCACAAATTATATCATATTATGGAGATTTTTGCAAGTCTTTTCAAAAAAAGAAGAGCTAAGCTCTTCTAACGAAACCATATGAGACGAAGAATAAACTTCCACATTGGAACATCCGTACTAAAGTTTAATCTTGGTATCAAATAAGGAGAATCACTTCTCTTACATTTTCGATGTTCCTTTTCAGGTCCAAATGTAAAAGCTAAATGATAACCTTCTTTTTCTAATGCTTTAAGATAATTCTTAGAATTCTTTCCATAAGGATAAGCAAAATAAGGATTCGAAATAATTTCTTTTTCTTTTTCCATATCTTCTTGAAGTTCTATAGTAGATTTCAAATAAGCATCTTCTTGATGAAGTTGATACGTATGACTCGCAAGTTCTATATTCGGATAATCTTTCTTTAATCGCTCTAGATCTTCTTGATTCATAAAGTTAGGAGAATCACCCTGAATATTACTTCCTACATAAAAGATTACAGCATGAAGGTTATATTCTTTTAAAATAGGAGCAGCAATCTCTAACTCGTTTTTCCAGCCATCATCCATCGTAATCAAAACAGATCGTTTTGGAAGACGACATTTCTTTTCTAAGAAGCATTCCATCTCTTTTAATGTTAATGATTTATAATGATGTTTCTTTAAGAATTTCATTTGTTTTCGAAAAACTTCTTCGGTGATTTGCATATTATCTTCAACAGACCCTCTCGTAAAATCATGATACGTAATCACAGGAATCTTAGGAGGCAGAAGAAAATAAATCAAAACTCCAAAAACTATAACAACACAAATTCCAATAATAATTCTATTTCTTTTCAATTGACTCAATTCCCAACGTTCTCATTCTTTTCTTAGCATCTTCAACAGAATTCATATTAGGAATCATAATATAATCATATACTGTTTCTAAGTGAACATACCCTTTGGTATCTTCTCCATTCACAGCTTGTTCCTCAATCATCCATCTAGAATTCTCTTTCAAAGCTTGTTTTCCAATTTCCTCGATTAATTCTCTTGGAATGGTTGTTTCATAAGAATCAGAAATCGTATCTAATAAAGTACTATAATTGACAACCGTATCCATACTCTTTAATTTATCAAAGATAGCAACAATAATCTTACGACAATTATCTTGTCTAGTTAAATCACTTCCTGGAATATTAACTCTTTCTCTCGCAACTGTTAATGTTTGAATTCCATTTAAATGTTGACATCCTTTTTGTACATGGAATCTCTTTCCTAAACGGTCATTATACGTATCAATTACTAAAGCATGAGTTGTAGTAAATTCATAATCAGAACAATAAGTAATTCCATCGATTGCATCAACAATATTAACTAATGATTTCGTATTAATCTTCACAAAGTAAGAAATATCAATATCAAAGAACTGCTCTAAAGATTCAATACTTGTATCAATTCCTAAAGCAGACATATACGTAAGATTATCTTGCATTCCTTCTAATCCCGCAACATCTATATGAAAATCTCTAGGAATAGAAGTCAATAAAATCTTTCTCTTTGCTTTATTAATCGTCACAATCATATTAAAGTCATTTAATCCAGCAAAATCAGTTCCTACAACATAAATATGAAATAACTTATTATTTTTCTTAGAAGCTTTCTTTTCTTCTTGAATAGAAACAGTCTTAATAATTTCTAAACTATCCTCTACTCTAGTATCAAAGTTCTTCATAATATTATAAGAAGTACTTTCTACTAATAAGAAAGGAATATCCCCTACTAAAACACTTTCTAATAAAGCATTCATAGAATCATATGGAATAAACTCTAATTCATAGTTTTCATCCATTAATTCTAGCACTTTCTCACGATTATAAATATTTTGATAATATCCCATATTACCTTCAATATCATGTTCTGTTAAATGATTTCCTATTAAGGATACAACCATATAATTTGTTGTTTCTACTGTCGAACCACTAAAAGCTTTATCTAAGAAATAATCAGTTTGATAAATATAAGTCGTTGCGGCAATATTTAAAATAATTAGGACACCACCAAAAACAAAACCTAAAATCACCCAATATATCTTCTTTCGAAATAACAATACTAATATTAAACAAAGAATTAATAAGAATCCTCCCCCAAATATTAATATATATTTCATTGGTAATAAACCAATTCGAATTACAGAATATAATACGAAAAAAGAAGAAATAATACAAACAAATAAAAAAATAAAATGCGCTAGTTTCTTCATAATCATCCTCCGTATACAACATTATAGCAAATAATCAATTTCAACGCAAACAAAAACTAATTATAAATATATAATTCATGCTGACATCTCGTACAGGCAACATATAACAAGTTTCTTTCATTATTTTTATAGGAATTATTTCGATCATTATAAATAATAACACTATCAAATTCCAAACCTTTTGATACATAAGCAGGAATAATAATTAATTCTTTATGGAAACCTTTCGTATCAGCATCTACCAAAGAAATATCTACTTGATCTTTAATTAAATCATAAATCTTTTCTGCTTGTTTCTCATCTTTGGTAATCACAGCCGTACTTTTATATTGACTTTGTAAGATTTTGATATCATGAACTAAAGAAGTCGCTAAATCTCCAAAATCTTTTTTGATAACGACTGGTTTATGGTTATCTCGACGAATAGCATTCACATGATGCAATCCTAGAATCTTATTCGTATAATCAATAATTTCAGGAGAAGAACGATAAGTCTTTAATAATTCTAAATACTTAGTATCTCCTTTAAATAAATCTGATAATGACTCTAAAGAATCATAATGATAGTATGGATTAATATTTTGATTAATATCTCCTAGAATGGTAAATTCAGCTCTTTGGAAAATATTCGTAATAATCACATACTGTAGACGATTATAGTCTTGAGCTTCATCAATGACTACTTGTTGAATCGTTGCTTCATATGGAAATCCTTCTAATCGACCTTTGATATAAGCAAGAATTAAAGCATTTTCATAAGGTAAAATATCAACTTGTATCATTTTCTTTACTTGTGATTCTTCTAAAGGAAAACGACAATATTCACTTAAGAAGAATTCTTTTAAGATCTCTTTATAATCTTTTTTAAAATTAGCATTTTCATATAATAATTTATGATAAGTAGCAATCTTCTTACGACTGCCTTTATAGTGATTAGAACACAATTTCTCTGCCATTTCTTCTACTCTTTCAAAAAGAGGTAATCTACTATAACGATCTTTTAACATCGTATTAATCTCATCTTTTTCAATATAGATTTTTTCTCCTTCTGAAAAACCAGAAACAAACTCTGCTCTTTCAACATAATCATCTACAAAAGCATCTAAATCATCTAAAATACTATCACTTTGTTTATACTCTACAAATTCTGGATTAACCTCTTGATAAGAATAATAACGAGATACAAAGTCCGTAAAACTTTCCACTCCCTTATATTCCGTAATAACACTTTCTAAATAATCAGAAAAAGTCGTTTGTAAAGTATTTGCTTCTCCTAAGGATGGTAATACATCCGAAATATACTCCGTAAAAATATGGTTCGGAGAAAAGACTAAAATATTATTACTATTTAAATTCTTTAAACGATAGAGTAAGAAAGCAATTCGATGTAAAGCAACCGTAGTCTTTCCACTCCCCGCAATTCCTTGAACAATCAAATTATTGTCTTCTAGATTTCGAATCACCTTATTCTGTTCTTGTTGAATCGTATTAACAACGTTCTTCATCTTATCACTAGACTCTTCCGCTAATACCTCTTGTAATACTTCATCATTGATATTTAAAGAGTTATCAAAGACTCCCACTAATTCATCATTTTCTATCTTATATTGTCTTTTTCTTTTTAATTCCCCGGTATAGACTCCTCCAGGAGCCGTATAACTACAAGGACCTGTTTCATAATCATAAAATAAACTACAGATAGGACTTCTCCAATCATATAGAATATTATTCAACTGATCATCTTTTAAATACGTAAGAGACATATAAATATTTTGAACTTTTCCTTCATCATCTTTAAAGACAATACTAGCGAAATATGGTTTATGTTGAATACTACGTAGTTTTTTAAAATATCTTTGTTTTTGTAATACTTTATCCGCTTCTAACTCCGTAGCTGCCATAACTTGTTGAATTTCCCCTTCATCAAAACTGCTAGAGTTTTCCCACATCATTTTTTTAAATTCTACTAAGTCTTCTTCCTCTTGAAAAACATCTTCTCCTAAAGAAGAGAGAGTATCTCCCAATAACTTTTGAATTTTCTTTAAGATTTTCTTTTCTTTTTCAAATTCCACTTCACTAATTGCCATAAAATCACCATCTCTTATTCATCATAACATAAAACAAAAAAAGATAGAGAAAATCCCTATCTACTTAACGTCAATTAAAGAACCTTTTCAATCTTTTGAATATAATAATCATCATCAGAATACTTTTGAAAAGTAAACTTAAACTCACAAAAGTTTTCATAATTATCTTCTATAATATGAAAAGGAATTTCTAAATTATGTTGTTTTGAGAAATATACTAAAGAATCATGATGAACTTGATACTCATTTTTATCATCTAAAGAGATATTTCCATAAACAGAATAACCTGTTTTTCCTAAATCTGTTTTATGTTCATCAATAAGTACACCCATTCGAACAAAGACCTCTACTGTATTCTCAGAAACTTGTTGGAACGAACGCTTATACAAAAGATAATTCTTCGTACTTAAACCACCACAGTCCCCAGCATAACGATAAAACTTCTTTAAATCCGGATCATATTGGAAGGTCGTACATTTTCCCACTTTTTGAATAATTGGAAGTTCTGACCCAAATAATGATTGATATCTAGTATTCGCATCCTCATAAAGAATATAACCATATTTCTGATATTCCTCTTCGGAAAAATGAGAATTTTGTTCTTTTCTTTTTTGAATGATTTCCGCTAACATCGGATCATTTTTCCAAGACTCTGAATCATAGGAAATATAATTTAAACCTTTTAAAGCAATATTTACTTTATCTTTATCCTTTAAATTCCAAAAAAAAGCATATCCATTAGAAGAAAGACCTGCAAAAGAAGTGGAAACAGGAAATGGTTCTTCTTTTCGATTAGGATCAGGATAGAAAAGAGAATCAATCTTAAAGGAAAGTTTCATATGAAGAGGATCAGAATCAATCAAAGAGGTATAATCAATACTTTGATCAATCTCTGGAACAGAAGAATCCACTTCTTCTTCCTCTTCTTTTAAAATCGTTTCTTCTTCTTTTTCCATTGGTTCTTTGATACCAACTGGTTGATCTTTCTTGGAAGAAGAATGCTCTAAAGAATGAAACATAATAAATCCAAGAGAAACACAAAATACAATACAAAATATACCAATAATTAAAAAAATCACTTTTTTACTTGCAAAAACTTTTTCCATAAATATCTCCTAAAGAAAGAAAGATAATACAATTAATAAGAAATAAATTACAAAGAAGATAATAGAAAACTTTGTAATAGTAAATCTCTTCACGTTAGGGAAAATATAATCCTCTTTCCGATACTCTTTTTCTTCAATAATTCGAACGAAAATACTTTTCTTTTTAGTTAAATCTTGATTTGAAATCACAACAAATTGATCTCCTTGACCAGATTCCGAATATATCATATCTTTTGGTAAGCGAAGAAAGAAGAAAAACATTGCTAAATCCATAGAAGCGCCCATGATATTAAAAACAGATAAGATTACTAATACAGGGAAATGAAAGATCATTCCAATGATATAAGTGAATACTCCAATCACAAAGAATGGGAATAATAAAGATATTTGAATATTTTTCTTAGATACTTCTTGATAAGACATACAATAGAAGATTCCTTTATCTAAACAAATTCCATAAGCAATATTTTTTAATTTCGTTCCACCTAAATAATAACCAACTCCATGCCAAAATTCATGAAACATCAACCATAAAATCGTTAGAAAAAATAAAATCATCCAATCTAACTGTAAACCATCAAAGCCATGTAGAAAAAATGTTGGAACCGCTACCAATACTAAGATGAAAAGACTAAAGATATTCGCTGGTACCAAATTCATTTGATAAACATAGGCTTTTTTATTAGACGAACTCATGAAGAATACCTCCGAACTCTTTTTGTAATTCTTCTAATCGTGCTTCAGAAGATGCTTCAAAACGCATCGTAATATTAGGACCTGTATTAGATGCCCGAACAAGTGCCCAACCATCCTCAAAGTTTGCCCTAACACCATCTACATCGATATAAGAATAACCCTTCTCTTTTACATAATCTAATACTTGAGCGACAACATCAAATTTCTTTTCATCAGGACAAGCTACTTTAATTTCTTCTGTAGAATAATAATAATTTACTCCATTTAATAATTGATTAATATCTTTATTCGTATAAGACATAATTTCAAGAAGTCTTAAGGCAGCATACATTCCACTATCAAATCCAGGCCATCTATCATTAAAATAAACATGTCCGGATAACTCTCCACCAAAAGGTAAATGATCTTCTAATACTTTTGCTTTCGTATAAGAGTTTCCTGTACGATAACAAATTCCTTTCGCTCCTAAACGTTCTATTTCATCACTAAGAGATTTCGAACACTTTACATCATATAAGAACTCTTTCTTTTCTACTTTATCAATAATATCACGGATAATAATAATCATATAAATATCTGTTGGGATGAATTGACCACGATGCGTTACAATTCCTAAACGATCCCCATCTCCATCAAAAGAAATCCCGACATCTGCTTTTTCTTGAATGACTTTTTCTTTTAATTGTTTTAAGTTATCTTCAACGCAAGGATCCGGATGATGGTTCGGAAAGTTTCCATCGCTCTCTTCATTGATGATGACAAGTTCCATTGGAAATTGCTCAAAAACCTTACGACAAAAAGAAGCACAAGCTCCATTCGCAGGATCTAAAACTACCTTCAGAGAACGTAATCCGAAATGAAGACTCTTTTGAAATAGTTTTAAATAATCTGTGAAAGGATCAAATCCATATAAATCTCCCATTCCACTAGAGAATTCTCCCGCAACTAATTCTTCATAAAAATCTTGAATTTCTTGTCCTTTACAATTACCACTTTCATCAAAGGCAAATTTAAAACCATTCTCATCTTTTGGATTATGAGAAGCCGTAACCATAACACCACTAGGAACTCCTAATTTAATACATGAAAAATAATACATAGGAGTGGTACATAAACCAAGAGTAATTACATGAACTCCTGTTTGACGTATTCCAACGATTAATGCCTCATATAGTTTGGGAGGAGATAAACGATTATCATGTCCAACAACACACATCGTCTTTCCAAGTTTTTGAATATGCGTACCAAATCCCAATCCAAAAGTATAGGCTGTATCAATATCTAAGGTATCAGGATACACCCCTCTTACATCATATCCTCGAAAGATATTGCGATTTAAATCTTTTTTTATTTTATAATTCATGAAATCTCTCCTATTCTATGGATATTCTACCATAAAGGAAAAAAAAAGTCATTAATCAAAAAAGAAAAAATAGGATTATATATCCTATTTTTACGAACCAATAATAAACTTTAATAATCCAAAGGAAACAATCATCATAATAATACTAGCGATAAAGATTCCAATCATCGCTGCCCAAAAAGCTTTCTTACGATCCATCTCTAATACAGCAGCGATTAAAGAACCCGTCCAAGCACCCGTTCCCGGAAGAGGAATTCCTACAAAGAATACAAGTCCCCAGAATCCATACTTTTCAATTTGACCTTTATGTTTTTCTACTTTCCCATCTAGCCATTTCGCAACACCAGAAAAATGTTTACTCTTTCTCATCGCATTTAATATCGAATTGATTAACCATAAAATAAATGGTACCGGTAAAATATTTCCTATCACCGAAATAATATAACTAGGTACAGGATCTAACTTTAAAAGAGAAGCAGCAATTAATCCCCCTCTTAATTCCAAAATAGGCATTAAAGAGATCAAAAAAACTAATAATTCTCTTCCAAAAGGAAGATGTAAGAAAAAACCAAAAAATTGAATGATTGCACTGACTATATTTTCAACCATAATACTCCCTAACTTTCTAAGATTTCCATAATAATTGGTACAACGTGTTTCTTTCTGGAAACACAACCATCAACAAAGTAACCTTCATAAATATCATCTTGATAAGCTAATTCCATGATATTAGCTCCTTTTTGATTATATAAAATATAACTTCCATTCTTAACAATATCCGTTACATATAACGCAACTAATTGATAATGATTGCCCTCTGCTACTCGATCTAATACTTTAACATACTCATCAATTTCTTTTTCAATTTCATCAAAATTCATCGTAAAGAATTGACCAATACCAAAACTCTTATCATTAACAGTAAATAATTTAAAGTCATTATATAATACATCTTCTTTAGACATACCTTCTAGAGAAGTACCAGATTTTAGTAATTCTAATCCATATTGTTCATAGGATACTCCCGCAATTTCAGCAAGTTCTAATACCATTGCTTGATCACGTGGAGTTGTTGTAGGACTTTTTAAAATCAAAGTATCGGATAGAATTCCTGAAAGAAGAGCTCCCGCAATAAATCGAGGAATCTCAATCTTTCGTTCTCGAAACATAGATGCAACAATCGTACAAGTAGAACCAACGGACATATTTCTAAAATTAATAGGATAATTCGTTGTGATACTACCTAGATTATGATGATCAAAAATCTCTAATATTTCAGCCTCTTCAAGTCCTTCTACACTTTGAGCTTTTTCATTATGATCCACTAAGATTACTCTCTTAGGAGTTTTCTCTGCTAAATCTGTTATTTTAAGAAGACCTAAACAACGATTATGTTTATCAATGACAGGATAATTTGTATGTTTTAATTTATTGTTTCGATCAATTACATCAGATACAAAGTCTGTTTC
>JAEEGL012041365.1_pt1 | contig 11151 bp, 3 predicted proteins | sample 9134231 | NCBI WGS metagenome assembly JAEEGL01 (sample SAMN16246548, study PRJNA631951) | gut metagenome | biome: gut microbiome; feature: rumen; material: fiber-attached | host: Bos | place: Iran: Karaj | collected 2018-10
GAGGACCTCTTCAGCGTCCTCTTTATTTTTCAGTACGGAATATGCGATCTGCATACAAACCTTACCGTAAAGGCTTCTGATCGCTTCGAGTGCCGTCTCGTCGCGCGAATCAAGACGCTCGATTATCTCTTCATTTGTCATTACGTCACCTCCTTTGCCCGTCATTAATATAGTGACCGTCGGGGTACTGAAAGTCACAAAAAAGCGAAAAAATAACGTAAAAATTCAAGGCTGACGCGATTCGCGCCAGCCTTTGCTTTTTATACAGTCAATCAGTCGTCGTATCCGTCGGGATCGCTGTCGGCGTGTTTGCCCGTGGGTTCGATCTCGACTCTGCGGTATCTGTCCATACCGGTGCCGGCGGGGATCAGTTTGCCGATTATGACGTTCTCTTTAAGACCTTCGAGACGGTCTGTTTTGCCTCTTATAGCGGCGTCGGTGAGGACTTTCGTCGTCTCCTGGAACGACGCGGCGGAGAGGAACGATTCGGTAAGCAGCGCGGCTTTCGTGATGCCGAGCAGTACCGGCGAGCAGGTCGGGAGCATAAGCGTTTTGTCGCCCGCGTCTATCTTCGCTTTTACTGCGTCGTAAGCCTCGTTGAATTCCGTTACGTCTACCTGAGTGCCGGAGAGCAGATCCGTGCTGCCGCCGTCTTCGATCTTGACCTTGCGCGTCATCTGTCTCGTGATGACCTCGATGTGCTTGTCGTTGATGTCAACGGACTGGTCGCGGTAAACTCTCTGTACCTCGGTAATGATGTAATCGTATACCGCGGTGATATCTTTCGTCGCGAGTATGTCCGCCGGAGCCATGCTGCCTTCGGAGAGCGGATCGCCTTTCATGACGTAGTCGCCTTCTTTGACCTTGAGCGCCATGATGTTCGGTACCGCCGCGACTACCGCTTCACCTGATTCGGGTGTGATCGTCACGTTTCTCGAACGCTTCGTCTCGGTTATCGAGACCGTACCTGAGATCTCGGCGAGGACCGCGGTCTTCTTCGGCTTGCGGGCTTCGAAGAGTTCTTCAACTCTCGGAAGACCCTGCGTGATATCGGAACCGGCGACGCCGCCCGTGTGGAACGTTCTCATCGTAAGCTGAGTACCCGGTTCGCCTATGGACTGGGCGGCTATTATACCGACCGCCTCGCCTATATCGACGGGTTTGGACGTTGCAAGGTTCATGCCGTAGCAGTGAGCGCATACGCCGCTCTTCGCGTGACATTTGAGCGTCGTTCTTACGCTAAGTCTGGTGATGCCGGCGGCGATTATCTTATCGCATACCTTATCAGTGAGCATCACGTTCGCTTCGGCGAGCACTTCGCCCGTGTTCGGATCGAGAACCGGATCTATCGTGAATCTGCCGAGTATTCTTTCCTTGAAAGTCTCTATGACTTCGTTGCCGGACTTGATCTCGTATACTTCTATGCCCTCGTGAGATCCGCAGTCGGTCTCGGTTATGATGACTTCCTGCGAAACGTCGACGAGACGTCTCGTAAGGTAACCGGAGTCGGCGGTACGCAGAGCCGTATCGGCAAGCGACTTTCTCGAGCCTCTCGCACCGATGAAGTAGTCGAGAACGTTGATGCCTTCACGGAAGTTCGATTTGATCGGTATCTCCATCGTCTTACCGTTCGTCGCGTACATAAGTCCGCGCATACCGGCGAGCTGACGCATCTGCTTGATGGAGCCGCGGGCGCCGGAGTCTGACATCATCTTCAGCGGGTTGTACGGGTCAAGCGCTTCTTTAAGAGCGTCGGTGACCCGGTTCGTCGTATCGGTCCAGGTCTCGACGACCTTCTTGTATCTCTCCTCTTCGGAGATAACGCCGTCGTTGAAGAATTCTGAGAGCTGCTGTACCTTGGCTTCGGCCTCGGCTATGAGTTCTTTCTTCTTCTTCGGTATCGTCATATCGGGAACGGCTATCGACAGCGAGCTTCTCGTAGAATACTTGAAGCCCATCGCCTTGATCTCGTCAAGCACGCCGCTCGTCACGGACGAACCGTGGAGTTTGATGCAGCGGTCGACTATCTTCGACAGCTGACCTTTGGTGACGACGAAGTCTATCTCGAGTTTGAGTTTGTTTTCGGGTTTGCTTCTGTCGACCCAGCCGAGATTCTGCGGTATAGGCTTGTTGAATATCAGCTTGCCGAGAGTGCATTTGATAATGCCGGTCACGCTCTCGCCTTCGACCTCGCGCGTTACGCGGACTCTTATCGGGGTGTGAAGCGTTATCACCTTGTTTTCGTAAGCCATCACGGCTTCGTCGGGCGATAAGAACATCTTGTTTCTGCCGAGCAGCGATTCTTCGTAGAATTTTATCGTGTAAGCGCCGTATTTTTCGTCGTGTTCGGGTATCACACCGCCGTGAGCTTCTTTATAGGCCGCGTATTCGTCGAGTTCTTCGTCCGTAGCGGCGAGCGTCAGGTAGTAAGAACCGAGCACCATGTCCTGCGACGGGACCGCAACGGCTTTGCCGTCGGCGGGTTTCAGCAGGTTCGAAGCGGAGAGCATGAGGAATCTCGCCTCAGCCTGAGCCTCCGCCGAAAGCGGAACGTGAACAGGCATCTGGTCGCCGTCGAAGTCGGCGTTGAACGCCGTACATACGAGCGGATGCAGTTTTATCGCGCGGCCGTCAACGAGCACCGGCTCGAACGCCTGTATCGACAGACGGTGAAGAGTAGGAGCGCGGTTGAGCAGTACGGGATGCTCTTTTATTACGTTTTCAAGACTGTCCCAAACGAACGACTCGGCGCGTTCGACTTTTTTCTTCGCGTCTTTTATGTTCGTCGCCTTCTGCGTCTCGACGAGGCGCTTCATGACGAACGGCTTGAACAGTTCGAGAGCCATTTCCTTAGGCAGACCGCACTGATATATTTTCAGTTCCGGTCCGACGACTATAACGGAACGTCCGGAATAGTCGACGCGTTTGCCGAGCAGGTTCTGACGGAAACGTCCCTGCTTGCCGCGGAGCATCTCGGAGAGAGACTTCAGCGGTCTGCTGCTCGGTCCCGTAACGGGCTTGCCGCGTCTGCCGTTGTCGATAAGAGCGTCGACGGCTTCCTGCAGCATACGCTTTTCGTTTCTTATGATGATCTCGGGAGCGTCGAGTTCCTGGAGTTTTTTAAGACGGTTGTTTCTGTTTATGACGCGGCGGTACAGGTCGTTCAGGTCGGACGTCGCGAATCTGCCGCCGTCGAGCTGCAGCAGCGGACGGAGATCCGGCGGGATGACCGGCACTACGTCGAGCACCATCCATTCGGGTTTGTTGCCCGATTTGCGGAAAGCTTCTGCAACGTCAAGACGTTTGATGAGCTTTACTTTCTTCTGGCCGGTCGCGGTCTCGAGTTCCGTTTTGAGATCTTCGCAGAGCTGATCTACGTCGATCGCCTGCAAAAGCTCTTTGATGGCTTCGGCGCCCATGCCGACTCTGAAATCGTCTTCGTATTTTTCTTCATAGCGTCTGTATTCGGCTTCGGAAAGAGCCTGACCTACGTGAAGCTCGCCGGACGAGAAATCGCCGGTCTCGAGTACGATATACTGACCGAAATACAAAACTTTGTCGAGGATCCTCGGCGAAATGTCGAGCAAAAGACCCATGCGGGACGGTATCGCTCTGAAATACCAGATATGGGATACCGGCGTCGCGAGTTCGATATGACCCATCCTCTCGCGGCGGACCTTTTTCTGAGTTACCTCAACGTGGCACTTTTCGCAGATCTTGCCTTTGTAGCGTACGCGCTTGTATTTTCCGCACAGACATTCCCAGTCTTTCGTCGGACCGAAGATCTTTTCACAGAACAGACCGTCGCGTTCGGCTTTGAGGGTACGGTAGTTTATCGTTTCGGGCTTAAGGACCTCGCCGTACGACCACTGACGGATCATATCGGGAGACGCAAGGCCGATCTTTATTGAATCAAATATATTTTTTTCCAGCATATTATGATACCTTTCGTTTATTTACCGTTTCATTCCGTTAATCGTCGTCGCCGTCGCCGAAAATATCGTCGTCATCGTCGCCGTAATCGTCATCGTCGTCGTCATATGACGATTCGGATTCGTAACCGGGATCTGAGAACGTGTCTTCGTCGGACGTGGTGTAAGCGTCGGCGGCTTCGCGCTCGTCGAACACTTCGGGACCGAGATCCTCTTTCGTAGTGTAGGTCGATTCGGGTATCGTATCTTCCGTAAGCATCGAAAGGTCTATCGGTTCTCCGTCTTTGTCGAGAACGATTATATTGAGAGCAAGAGCCTGAAGCTCTTTAATAAGGACTTTGAACGATTCGGGAACGCCCGGGGTAGGTATATTCTTGCCTTTGACTATGGCTTCGTAGGTTTCGACACGGCCCTTCACGTCGTCGCTCTTGACCGTGAGTATCTCCTGCAGCGTATAAGCCGCACCGTAGGCTTCGAGAGCCCAGACCTCCATTTCGCCGAAACGCTGGCCTCCGAACTGGGCTTTACCGCCGAGAGGCTGCTGCGTTACGAGCGAGTACGGGCCGGTAGATCTCGCGTGGATCTTGTCGTCGACGAGGTGATGCAGCTTGAGGTAGTACATAACGCCCACGGTGACGGGGTTGTCGAACGGTTCGCCCGTTCTGCCGTCGTAAAGCGTCGTCTTACCGGTGAGCGAGATGCCCGCCTGCTTCTGCATCTCGGCGATGTCGTGCTCGTTAGCGCCGTCAAAGACCGGAGTCATGACTTTGATGCCGAGCTTCTTCGCCGCGTAGCCGAGGTGTACTTCAAGAACCTGGCCGATATTCATACGGGAAGGAACGCCGAGCGGGTTAAGAACGATATCGAGCGGAGTACCGTCTGCAAGATAAGGCATATCTTCGGGCGGCAGTATTCTCGATACGACGCCTTTGTTTCCGTGACGGCCGGCCATCTTGTCGCCGACGGAGATCTTACGTTTCTGAGCGATATAAACTCTTACGACTTTGTTGACGCCGGTGGGCAGTTCGTCGCCGGTCTCGCGCGAGAACACGCGTACGTCGACTACTATACCGCTTTCGCCGTGAGGCAGACGCAGAGAAGTGTCCCTGACCTCGCGCGCCTTTTCGCCGAATATCGCGCGGAGCAGTCTCTCTTCCGGCGTAAGCTCGGTCTCGCCCTTCGGCGTGACTTTGCCGACGAGGATGTCGCCTGCGCGCACTTCGGTACCCTTGCGAATGATGCCGTTCGCGTCGAGGTCTTTGATCGTCTCTTCCGATACGTTCGGTATCTCTCTCGTGATCTCTTCCTGACCGAGTTTCGTGTCTCTCGCTTCGTGCGAGTATTCTTCTATATGCAGGGAAGTGTAAACGTCGTCGCGTACGAGCTTTTCGTTGAGCAGAACGGCGTCTTCATAGTTATATCCTTCCCACGTCATAAAGCCTATGAGCGCGTTTTTGCCGAGTGCGATCTCGCCGTTCGACGTTGCGGGACCGTCGGCGATTACGTCGCCCGCCTCGATCCTCTCGCCGGCGTTGACGATAGGTCTCTGGTTGACGCAGGTGCCCTGGTTGGAGCGTTTGAATTTGATGAGCGTGTAAACTTCTTTTCTTCCGTCGTCGGTTATTATGGTGATATCGTCGGCGGTCACGCGTTCGACCGTACCGGACGATTTGGCCACTACGCAGACTCCGGAGTCGACGGCGGCTTTGTATTCCATACCGGTGCCGACTATCGGCGCGTCGGTCGTGAGAAGCGGAACCGCCTGCTTCTGCATGTTCGAGCCCATGAGCGCACGGGAGTTGTCGTCGTTTTCAAGGAACGGGATCATCGAAGTGGCGACCGACATGACCATTTTAGGCGAAACGTCCATGTAATCGACTTCTTCAACGTTCGCTTCGCGTACCTCGGTCTTGTCTCTGACTATAACGCGCTTGTGTACGAAGCGGTGATTCTCGTCGAGAGGCTCGTTTGACTGAGCGACGACGTAGTTGTCTTCAACGTCGGCGGTCATATATTCGACCTGATCGGTAACGACGCCGGTCTCTTTGTCGACCTTGCGGAACGGCGCTTCGATAAAGCCGTATTCGTTGATCTTCGCGTAGCTCGCGAGATACGAGATAAGACCTATGTTAGGACCTTCGGGCGTCTCTATCGGGCACATGCGGCCGTAGTGAGTGTAGTGGACGTCACGGACCTCGAACGAGGCGCGGTCACGCGACAGACCGCCGGGGCCGAGAGCCGACAGACGGCGTTTGTGCGTAAGTTCCGCCAGAGGGTTTGACTGATCCATGAACTGAGAGAGCGGAGAAGAACCGAAGAACTCGCGTATCGCCGTTGAAATGGGGCGCGGGTTTACAAGGTCTCTCGGAGTGATCTTGTCTATATCCTGAACGGTCATTTTCTCTTTGACGATCTTATCCATACGGGAGAAACCTATACGGAACTGATTCTGCAGAAGTTCGCCCACACAGCGCAGACGGCGGTTGCCGAGATGGTCTATGTCGTCGGTGCAGCCGATGTTGTGGCGCAGGCAGAGCATATAGTTGATCGACGAGAAAATGTCTTCTTTGGTGATGTGTTTCGGTACGAGCTCGGCGGAGCGGGCTTTTGCTTCCGCGATGACGGCTTCTTTGTCGGAACCGTGCTTCTGCATGATCTCGAGAAGTACGGAGAGACGGACCTTTTCGGTGATGCCGGCTTCCGCAAGGCTGTAACCGAGAGCCGCTTCGGCTCTGATCGTGCCGTTAGAGAGCACTTTCATCTCTTCGTCGTTTTCGACTTTGACGTAAACTTCGTTCACGCCGGCGAAATCTATCGCGTCGGCTACGGCTTTGTCTACGTAAGTGCCGGCGTCGTACATGAATTCACCCGTTACGGGGTTGACTACGCTTCTCGTAAGCGTTCTGCCGACGATACGTCCCGCCATGGCGAGTTTCTTGTTGTATTTATAACGTCCTACGTTTGCAAGATCGTATCTCTTCGGATCAAAGAAAAGATTGTTCAGAAGCAGAAGAGCGCTCTCCTGTGTGGGCGGCTCGCCCGGACGGAGTTTTTTATAGATCTCTTTGAGAGCTTCTTCGTTGATCGACGTGCCGTTGAGCTGCGCTTCATCCGGCAGAGTATCTTTCTTTAACGTTGCGCGGAGCATATCGTCGTTGCCGAAGAAATTGAGTATCTCGTTATCGGATTCGATGCCGAGCGCGCGGATGAGGATGGATATAAGTATCTTTCTGTTCTTGTCGATCCTTACGTAGAAGATATCGCTCAGATCCGATTCGTATTCGAGCCACGCGCCGCGGTAAGGTATGACGGTGGAGGAATAGATCGTTCTGCTGGATTTGTCTATTTCACTGTGATAATAAATACCCGGCGATCTGACGATCTGAGAGACGACGACGCGTTCCGCGCCGTTGATGACGAACGTGCCGTTATCCGTCATGAGCGGGAAGTCGCAGAGGTAAACGAGATCTTCCTTGACCTCGCCCGTGAGCTTGTTAGTCAGAAATACGGTGACTCTCATCGGGGCGGAGTAGTTGACGTCGCGTTCCTTGCATTCTTCAACGGGGTATTTGGGTTTCGGGTCGATCCTGTAATCAGAGAATTCGATAATGAAATTGTTCGAATAGTCGCTGATCGGCGATACGTCCTTGAGGACCTCGTTCAGACCTTCTCTCAAAAACCACTCGTATGACGCTTTCTGGATCTCAAGCAGATTCGGTAAAGGCATCACCTCGTCGATCTTCGAGAAGCTTACTCTCTCTGTTTTGCCGAGCTTTTGGGTTTTGTACATAAAACACTCTCCATTTCAATATTTCCCGACCGGAAACACGAAAAAACGCGCTGTTTTTTCATGCTCCGACGTCGTAAAATTACCCGGATTTATCCGTAAACGGATATTCTCCCATAATAGTACAGTTTAAAAGAATACCACAAATCCGCTTTTTAATCAATAAATAATTATTTAGATTTATCGGATAAAATGTAAAAAGAATATTATGAACGCACGGTAACATTTTACCGTAAATAATGTAAATTCGAGCAAAACGGCCGTTTCCAAATATTGCAAGCGTTGAAAAATGCACAAATCAAACGCGCCGGATATGTGAATATTATACAAAATTGCGTGATTTTTATTAAACGGACAAGTTCATAAAATTTACATATGGTTCACAATTCGCGCCGCGCCGGAGCAGCCGGATCCAAAGAGACCGGCGGATCGCATCAGAAGGCGTGTGAACGTACGGTTTGCCTTTTCTTTATCACGCCTGTAACGCCGAAATGATCGTAAAAAAACGGTTTTTTTCGAAAAAAACGAAATAACTATTGCAAAAATAAAAATTTTTTGATAAAATTACAAAAAAAATGAACCTTTTGCACTTTTCAAACGTCTTATTGTACGGATCCGCAAAAAAGGAGTATAAAATGACACGGGAACAACTGCAAGCCGTACTTGATCAATACGGCAAATCGCTCTCCGCTTTCTGTTATGCTCTCTGCAAAAACAAGTCTCTCTCCGACGATATTTTTCAGGACGTCTGCGTTCGTCTTTTGAAAAAGAACGTCGCGCTCAGAGAAGAAAAAGCCTTTAAGACTTATCTGTATAAGACCGCGCTGAGCGTTTACCGCGATTATTTAAGAGCCGCGGAAAAACGAGGCGAGGTCGGTATAGACGAGGCTGAGCAGAGAAGATACGTCAGGTGCATAACGAACGATGAGTCGGAACAAGACGAATACGAGGCGCTTTACAGCGCCGTTATGCGCCTGCCCGACAAATTCAGAGAGGTCATAACGCTGACGTATTTCCGGGAGATGAAAGAGGAAGACGCGGCGAAAATACTCGGCATTCCGAAAGGGACCGTAAAATCTCGCTTACATAAGGCGAAAGAATTGCTGAAAAAGGAGTTAACTTATGAAAATCACTGACGAAAAACTCGAACAAATGCTTCGTAACGGAGAAAACCCGAGACTCGACGCGGCGTTTGAATTCAAAGGGAAAAAGGAAAAAGTAAATAATTATAATAAGAACAGACTGATCGCCGTACTCGCCGCGTCGCTCGTATTTGTGATCATCGCGGCGGCGCTGTTCATAGCGCTGCGGCCCGGTCAGGGCGTTCTGCCGGTCGATACGTCAAACGTTGACGGAGTACCGGCTGCCGATACGGGCGGCAAGACGGGTTTTGTACCCGCCGAAACGGAAAAAGAACCGTTTGATACGGCTCCGCCCGAAACGCATACCGTAAACCCCGCTCTGCCGGCGGGCGGCATCACGGTCTATACGCTCACGACGCATGCGAACGTTCAGTACGTCGGCTTCGATACCGCATACGTCAACAGAGGCGTAGCCGGTATAAACGAGGCTAAGATCAACCGCATCACAGACGCGAGATATATCAATCTGTCCTCGGCGGATCTGCTGACCGAACACGCCGGCCACTCCTGTCTGATCTACGATACCGTCGAAGACAAATTCGTCTGCGGAACGTGCATTTTAAAAGAAAAATCAGAAAAAATACTTCATAACGCGGACGAAAGTATCGTAATAGACAATATTTCAACGCCCGACACGCTTCTGTTCGCCGTATGGAACGATAACGATAATAATATCGCGCGCCGTTACCTTTATGACGTTAAGACCGATACCCTGACCGAGATACCCGCGCCGTCGGATAACGACTTCGACACGCTCGCGGCAAGCGAAGATTTCCGCTACATCGTATCCCACGCGTACAGAGCGACCGACGCGGAGCTTGACGACGTGTATCTGATAGACACGCTTGCGCAAAGCGTTACAAACATCTCCGGCGCCTACCCGACGTTCATGCTCAGCCGTTTCACGTCTGACGGACGGTTCGTGTTAAATGCGCTGAAATATTATGATTCGACCGAGAATTTCGATTCCGAGCTCTGCAGATTCATAGTTTACGATATTGAAGGCGGCGTTATTACCGAATGTGAAGGCAAGGTACTGCGTTACAACAGCGGAAAACTGCTCACGAGAGACGGCGAATCCGTTCATCATCTCTATGATCTGACACAGGGCAGAGAAGTCGAAATACCCGAAAATACGTATTACTGGGATAATATCGGGGGCGATCTGTACCGCGGCGACGCGTATATGGGCAAAACCCTGCTTGTCGACGATTCATTCGAAGCGATATGCGTCTCCGAAGACGGCGAATGCGCCTATACGTACAGCCTCGGCAGCGGATATATAGTCAGAAGAACACCCGACGGGGAATTTCAGATCCCGCTCGGCATCGCTTTCATTGAAGAAACGAACGAACTGAGCGAGACTAAGGATCTGCTCTTTATGCTCCGGGAAAAGAACGGCGTTATATTACTTCTTTATTCGGCGAGTGAAAAATCGCCCGTCGATCCGGTTGAAAATAACGAAAAAAGCAATCACGACGCGGTGTTCGACGTCCTTAAAACCGTCAAACCGTCCTCGATCAAAGAAGCCGTGACGGCGTTTAAAGAAAAATATCCGAAAAACGATTTCGGCTTCACCGTAAGCGAAGGCGACGGATTCACGGTTCTTTATATCGACGCCCGCGACGGCACGAAACGCGCATTCGTCGAAGATTACAGAGATAATACTTTCTCCGTTTATTACGAAGGCAAAGAGCGCAGCTACGTAAGACTGATGTCGTTATCAGCCGGAAAACACGAGAGAAGAAAACTCACATCGACCGAAGCCGAAACAAAAACGTTTATCGAACAGAGTCGGTTACCGGTCGGGCAGGCCGATCTCGATTACGCGATATTCTATGAAAACGGCGAATATTCCGAAGAAAAAGAACGCGATTTTATGATCGTTTCCTCCGGTAACGTCAGTTACTTCTACGCGTTCTGCGGCGGCAACGGTATCGAAGTGCACGATAAAATAAAGCTGAGCGGCTTCTTAACCGAATTTGCCTCATGCGGCAGACAGAAGGTGAGCCTGCTCTCCTCGCACGATATCACGCTCTTCGGGTATATCAGAACGAGTACGAATATCAGTTATGAAGCGTTTAAACACAAAAACGGCGATTATTATATCCGAAGCAACTACGTAGACTATAAAGTGCCGGAATACGTCTTCGCCGATCTTGTAAGCCTTGTGACGTCGTCGTTCGCAAAAAGCGGTTTCAGGCCGATCAGCAAAAACGAGCAGAACGGTTACGCCGACGGCTTCGGCAGCGGTTCAAAAGCTCCGATGACGGTAAAACAGCTCCGGGAC
>JAEEGL012616031.1_pt1 | contig 11151 bp, 8 predicted proteins | sample 9134231 | NCBI WGS metagenome assembly JAEEGL01 (sample SAMN16246548, study PRJNA631951) | gut metagenome | biome: gut microbiome; feature: rumen; material: fiber-attached | host: Bos | place: Iran: Karaj | collected 2018-10
ACCTGCGTGACGTCAGAATCTTCGACTACATCGAGGACGCTGATGGCAAACGAAAACCTGTTCTGAATAAAAAAGAGACTGCCCTCGCCCAAGCGAAGCAGGAGGCAATCAAGCAGGTGTTTCAGGATTGGATCTGGTCTGATCCGGAGCGTCGTGATCGGCTGGTGAAGCTCTATAACGAACGGTTCAATTCCACTCGACCGCGAGAGTATGACGGCTCACACCTGACGCTCCCCGGTATGAATCCAGAGATCGTGCTTCGCCCTCATCAGCTCAATGCGGTCGCCCGAGGTCTGTATGGCGGCAACACGCTTTTAGGTCATGTCGTCGGTGCAGGCAAGACTTATACTGCCGTCGCCATCGCCCAGGAGAGCAAACGCCTCGGCATGTGCCACAAGACCCTGATCGTGGTGCCGAATCATCTGACAGAACAATGGGGTGCGGAATATTTGCAGCTCTATCCTGCTGCCAACATCCTTGTCGCTACAGCAAAGGACTTTGAAAAGCAAAACCGCAAGAAGTTTTGCGCGCGCATTGCCACAGGCGACTATGATGCCGTCATCATCGGCCACAGTCAGTTGGAGAAGCTCCCGCTTTCGCTGGAGCGACAAACATTTCTGCTGCAGCGGCAGATCGACGAGATTATGGAAGGCATCGCAGAAGCGAAAGCCAACCGCGCCGAGCGCTTTACCGTCAAGCAGATGGAACGAGCAAAAAAGGCCGTTGAAGCGAAACTAGCCAAGCTGAATGATCAAAGCCGCAAGGATGATCTAATCACTTTTGAAGAGCTGGGCATTGATAAACTCATCATCGACGAAGCGCATTCGTTCAAGAACCTCGCCGCCTTTACCAAAATGCAGAATGTCGGCGGTATTAGCCAGACCGAAGCGCAGAAGTCCAGCGACCTCTATATGAAGTGCCGCTATATGGATGAGATTACCGGCGGAAAAGGAATTGTATTCGCCACCGGTACGCCGATCAGCAATACCATGGTGGAGCTATACACCATGCAGCGGTATCTGCAGTACAGCACCTTGGAGGCGAAGGGACTCAGCCACTTCGACGCATGGGCATCCACTTTCGGTGAGACTGTGACGGCAATCGAACTTGCGCCGGAGGGCACCGGATACCGCGCAAAAACACGCTTTGCCCGGTTCTACAATCTTCCGGAGCTCATGGCCATGTTCAAGGAAGTCGCAGATATCCAGACGGCTGATATGTTGGATCTCCCCGTACCGAAAGCGAACTACCACACCGAGGCGCTCAAGCCGTCCGAGTTTCAGAAACAGATGGTGGACGAGCTGGCAAAGCGCGCCGAGCGTGTCCGCGCCGGCATGGTGAACTCATCGGAGGACAACATGCTGGTCATAACAAATGACGGACGCAAGCTGGCGCTGGATCAACGTCTCATCAATCCCATGCTGCCATCCAGCGAGACCGGCAAGGTTGCCGCCTGCGCACAGAACGTCTTTGACATCTGGCAGCGCACAGCTGATCAGCGCTCCACGCAGATGGTGTTCATTGATCTGTCCACGCCCCGTGCAGATGCGTTCAACGTATATGATGCCATTCGTACCGAATTACTCAGAAAAGGCATCCCGGAGGAAGAGATTGCTTTCATCCATGACGCCAAGACTGAAGCGCAGAAAAAGGAACTGTTCGGAAAAGTCCGCAGCGGTCAGATTCGCGTGCTACTCGGCTCCACCGCAAAGATGGGTGCCGGCACAAACGCACAGAACAAGCTCATCGCCCTGCACCACACCGACTGCCCGTGGCGGCCTGCAGACCTGCAGCAGCGCGAGGGGCGCATTATCCGACAGGGCAACGAAAACCCGGAGGTAGAGATATTCACCTACGTCACGGAGAATACCTTCGACAGCTATCTGTATCAGATGGTGGAATCCAAGCAGCGATTCATCGGTCAGATCATGACCAGCAAATCTCCTATGCGCTCGGCAGAGGATGTGGATGAAACCGCATTGTCCTATGCGGAAATCAAGGCGCTCTGCTCCGGCAATCCGAAGATCAAGGAAAAGATGAATCTCGACGTGGCAGTTCAAAAGCTCAAGCTGTTGAAATCCAGCTATCTCAACCAGAAATACTCTCTGGAGGATCGTGTCCTAAAAGAGTTTCCTGCAAAGATCAAGGCGCTGGAGCAACGGATTGAGGGTTACACCGCAGACGCTGCACATCTGGAAGCAAACACGCATACGAACGAAGACGGCTTTTCTCCGATGGTGATCGAAGGTACAACCTACACCGAAAAGAAATCTGCCGGCTCTGCGATTCTCGCTGCCTGTCAGAACATGACGAGCCCCGATGCGATTCCGCTTGGAACGTATCGGGGCTTTGCTATGGAGCTCTACTTTGAGACTTTCAGCAAGGAATACCGCATCACGCTACAGCATGATCTGACTCACACTGTCTCCCTCGGCGACAGCGTCACTGGCAACATCCAGCGCATTGACAATGTGCTCTCGGATTTTGCAAATCAGCGGCAGCGCTGCGAGGAGCAGTTAGAGAACACCAAGTTGCAGCTGGCAACCGCAAAGGCGGAGGCAGCAAAGCCATTCCCACAGGAGGAAGAACTGCGTGCCAAATCTGCACGTCTGGACGAGCTGAACATTGAGCTGAACATGGATCATACTGAGAGCGAAAGCCTCGACAGTGATATGGGCGCTGCTGAACCTCAGTGTGACGGCAAAGAACAAACAGCAGAAAGATAATCTTCTCACATTTGTGCTCCGGTCATCTTGTGTTATAATCACAATTGGCTTCCGATAAAACAGGTGATCTAATCGAGCAGTCTTAAAAGCAGGAGGTGCAAAGCTATGGTTTATATCACCGGTGATACACATGGGAGATTTGAGCGCATTGAGCGCTTCACTTTGAACATGGGAACCCGCAGAGATGACGTCATGATCATTCTCGGCGACGCTGGTCTAAACTTCTTCTTAAATAAAAGAGACCAGCAAACTAAAAGTTATGTAAACCAATTTGGCATCACAACATTCTGCATTCACGGCAACCATGAAGCCCGACCGCAAACAATTCAAACCTACATTGGGAAAGAGTTTTACGGTGGCAAGGTATTGTATGAGCCTGATTACCCCAACATTGTTTTTGCCATCGACGGAGAAGTTTATGACTTTGATGGACTCAAATGCTTGGTGGTCGGCGGTGCATATAGCGTGGATAAATGGTATCGCCTTGAGCGAAACTATCCATGGTGGCCAGATGAGCAACCATCTGAAGAAACCAAGGCGCGTGTGGAACGCAAACTGAAGGAGCTCAAATATGAAGTTGATGTTGTATTAAGCCACACCTGTCCGCTGCATTTCCAGCCAAGGGAAGCATTTCTGCCATACTTTGATCAGAGCAGCGTGGATACTACCACCGAGGAATGGCTAGAAGAAGTCGAATCAAAGCTCACCTATAAGAAATGGTATTTCGGTCATTATCACATTCCAAAAAAGGAAGGAAAGTATCAGATCTTATTCCAAGATTTTGATGTTCTTTCCACCCGCTGACAACTGAATAACACCCCATAACAAGCCCTGTGCTGTATTCACTTAAGGATTACAACACAGGGCTTTTTCTATTTCAAAACAAGGAGGAAATACACATGAAACGCATTATCACAATTCTACTGGCGGTAGTTCTTCTGCTTGCCTGTATCCCAACCGCACATGCTGCTGGTGGCTATGACAAAGCCAACCTCCGTTACGACGACGCCTTTAACTTTCTGGAACTGCTGAACCAGAAACGAGCATCCTTGGGACTGAGTCCCTTCACTATGGATAGAACGCTTATGGATGGCGCTTCTATTAGAGCATACGAACAGATTCTTTCTTTTGGACACACCAGACCCGACGGTTCTAAGTACAGTACCGTTGCGCCAAATATGGCTCATGCCGAATGTGTCCACTATTGGTATCCCCCTGAGCAGTCTACCCCACAGAACACCTTAAAAGAGTTCCTGAACTCTCCACCGCACCGAGCCATTCTGCTTGACAGTCAGTATCACGCAGTGGGTGTCGGTGCGTATGAAGCTAATGGCCGGAAGAATTGGGCTGTGCTCCTTTCCATGTACAACGCTGCAGATCAGGTTTCTTTGTCAGCTTTGACACCGAAAAAAAAAGTCGCCGGGTTTCGTGATGTGTTTGAAACAGACTACTATGCAAATCCCGTCCAGTGGGCTGTTCAGCGGCAAATTACGAACGGAACGAGTGTCACAACTTTCGAGCCAAACGCACTGTGCACCAGAGGGCAAATCGTCACTTTCCTTTGGCGAGCTGCAGGCTGCCCAAACTCTTTTCTCTCGGCCTCAAAGATGTTCTCTGACATCGCTCCTGGGAGCTACTATGAAAAGGCTGTCAGCTGGGCTCTGGAAAAAGGGATTACCTCCGGAACCGGAACTCACACATTCTCACCGGACTCGCGCTGCACTCGCGCTGATGCTACTACTTTTCTCTGGCGGCTGAAAGGAAGCCCCACAGCCACCGCCACCAATCCATTCAAGGACGTATCCGCCAGTAAATATTACTCAGATGCTGTCCTCTGGGCGGTAAGAGAGAAGATCACAGCAGGCACGGACGCTACACATTTTTCACCGTATGAGCCTTGCACCAGATGCCAGGCTGTCACCTTCCTGCAGCGCGCTGACAGCGTGCCAAACAGGCCTGTAGTCTCTTTCGGAGACAAGGGCAGGCTCTATATTGGTTCGCATAGCGTAGCCTTATATCGCTCGCTTTCTCAGACGGTCGTTGATCAGCAGGACAGCGCTTTTTATTACGTGCTGCACGGAACGATCATCATCGGCGACCACAACAATCAAGGCTTCGATATCATCAAGCAGTGCAGCCAAGGTGACAGATGTTATATTCTCTGTGCAGATGGATCGCGCGAGGAATTCGTCTTCAGGCGTATTGACCGCAATGCACAAAACATTACTAGCGATGTGCTTGACAGTAGCGGTCAATCCGCGTTCAAAGCAGGCTACGACATGTTCACTATGACTTGTAATGACTCCGGCTGCCGAAATGTGACGATTGTGTACTGGGATAGAGTTTAATTCCTGCCTTAAACACCGTCGCAAATGAAGGAGAAACCCTTGAAAGGAGGTGAGACTATGCGAAAGACCAATCAATGGGGTGCATTTCCTTCGGGATAGAAACGCCGCGCTATGTTACAAGTGAGCAAATCCAAGCGGCAAAAAGAATGGATTTACTGACTTATCTGCAGTGCTACGAACCGCAAGAGTTGATTCGGCTCTCAGCGGGTAATTACTGCACTCGCACCCATGACAGCTTGAAGATCTCTAACGGCAAGTGGCACTGGTTCTCGCGTGGGATTGGTGGAAGATCCGCATTGGATTATCTCATTAAGGTCAAAGGCCTGCCTTTTACAGAGGCGGTGGCAAAGCTGGCAAATGCGTCAGAAAAGCCACCGCCTTTTTCTTATGCCCAGAAGCAAGAGGAACGACATATTGAGTTGCCTCAGATAGCAAGATCCTCTGTCTTTGCAGCCAGATACTTGCTCCAGCGCGGCATCGATTGGGAAGTCATTAAGCAGTGTCAGGAGCAGAATCTATTGCTCGAAACCAATGACCACAGAAATGCAGTATTTGCAGGTTACGACAGTTTCGGTGTGATTCGCTATGCAGCATTGCGTGGCATTTACAGCAACTTCAAAGGTGAAGCAAAAGGCAGCGATAAGCGTTTTTCTTTTCAGATGCCAGGCGCTTCAAATGCCGGCACTGTTCATCTATTCGAGAGCGCTGTTGATGCCATGAGCTACGCTACACTTCTAAAGCTCTCAGGCAGCAGTTGGCAGCAAGGACCGCTTTTATCTCTTGGCGGTGTCTCCGATTCTCGCGTATCCAAATCGATTCCGATATCTCTTCAGCACTACTTGTCAACGCGCCCTAACACACTCGAAATTGTCCTGCACCTGGACAACGATACTGCAGGCCGCAATGCATCAATGGGAATAATCGAAGCGCTCGAGAGTGAATACACCATCACAGATCTTCCGCCCCCTTCACAGTTCAAAGATGTCAATGACTTTCTAACGCACCATCTTCAGCAAAACCGTGCAACCAAAGAACAAGCTAGATAACGAAAGGAGGTGACCAAATGAAAATTAGAATCTATCAAATCTCACTGGAACGTGACTCTGACAAAGTTGCCTTCATGGCACTGAATACACTCCCAAAGCTTCAAAAGTCCGAGGGTATCAACAGTTCTCTCTATGACCGTGTATATGAAGCAGATGTTGATTGTTCCAATCTGGAGGACGTGTTCAAGCTCTTCAACTTGAACCTTCCGGCAGAATACACTGGGCGATCTCTGTCCGTTTCCGATGTCGTAGAGGTTGTTGATGCACCTGAAATCGAGGCCGGCTTTTACTTCTGTGACAGCGTTGGGTTTCAGCGTGTGGACTTCGATCCTTCACAGGCACAGATCAAGGAAGCCGCTATGCGCGTGGTGATCTGCGAGCCTGGAAAGCAGGCTCGAATCGCCTACATTCAACCCGGCTTGGAGAGCCTACAGAGAGTCGTCGGCGGGTACATCGAACCGTACTATGCCTTTGAGGAGGAGGTATGTATCGTCTGTAATGAAGAAGGCAAGATCAATGGTATGCCCGCAAATCGCGCCGTCTACGTGGAGCCGGCCCCCAAGGAGCTTTCCTACGGAGAGCTCTGTGAGCGCTTTCGGGAAGCGGAAGCGAAGGGAGAGCATCTATCCGGTCTGATCGTTTTCACGGAGGACAGCTTTTCTGAGCATTACAGTGAGGAATCACGCACTTATGCCGTGAGCAGCCAGAACAAGGCATTCCAGCCCGGCATGGGTGGCTATTCCATCTACGGTTCTGCGATCGACGGCAGCGATCCACTGACTCGACTGGAAGCGTTCATGGCGGCTGAGCGCGGCGGCGAGGATGGCTGGGTGGTCGAAACCTGCTATCTGAAAAGCAAGGAGAAGGAAATCGCGGATATCATCCACGGCACCTTTTTCATCTGCGACTGCAGCGGATCAGACTTCGGCAGCCTGTCCCGGGAGCAGGCTGAACGCTATGCCAAGCAGTTCAAATACCCCGAGCACTTTTTTAGGGATAACGGCAAGATCAAAGCTGTTCCCTACAAACCTAACAAAGAACAAGAACGATAAAAGGAGGAATTTATTATGAAAGAATTTGCAGTTACCATCACCCTGCCTGCCTTTGCCGACATGCTGGTCGAGGCAGAAACGAAAGATGCTGCCATTGCGCAGATCAAGGAAAATCTGAAAAAGGGGCTCGAGGTGGAGTTCGATCTGGAGTTTGGCAATCCCGAAGACATGGACTTTTTTGCCTACCCCCTCAGCGGCAAGAACGAAGAGTCTCCCCGACCGGAACTGAAAAACTTCACCGTCACGCTCGAAGCAAAGTCGTATCAGGAAGTACCGATCAAAGCGGTCTCTGAGGAAGCCGCTATTCAGCTGGTCTATGAAATGTACAACAAGACCGACGCCATCGACTTCAACGATTCTCACGTGATGCAGATCGTCTCCGGGATCAAGTCCGAAGATGATTCCTCTGAGCACAGCGTTGAGTTGCTGACCGAGATCATCGGCCACATCCGTGACAGCGATCTTTCCGATTATGCCCTCGCTCTCATGCTTCAGAGCGCTTTTAAAGAGGCGTCGGATTTGGCACATTAATGGCACAATGGAGGGCTCGATTGAGCCCTCCACCGCTTTTCTCATACGAAATAGCCCACGGACTGTTTTCGTATCAAGCAACGTCTCTGTACGGAAGAGACCGCTTGTTAGGGGTGCGCAGCCCCCTAAGACCCCCCAACCACTATGAAAGGAGCCAAAATGGCACAAAGAAATCTTAGATATGAATTCCGATTGACAGAAGAAGAAAAGGCCATGCTCGCAGTCAAAGCAAAACAAGCTGGCCTCAAAAAATCCGACTTTATCCGCCGCGCAATCAGCGAGAAAGAAGTGAAGCCTGCAGGCTCTGGCGACGTCATGGTGCTGATCCAAGAGATCCGCATGTTGAAAGACGCTTTGTTGCAACTCACTCTTGATTCGAGAGCCAACGGCAAGTTGGATGTCACCCGCGCAAACGCAATCATCCGCAACACCGAATCAACGATTGACTCGATTGTTCGTGTGTACTCAGAGGTGAGATAACATGGCCGTCACTTCTATCTGGCCAATCAAAGGAAGAGTCGCAACTGTAATCGATTATGCTAGGAACCCAGAGAAGACTCGTGAGGAAAGCTCCTCTGCTCTGCACAAAATTGATGACGTAATACAGTACGCCGCCAATGAGTTAAAAACAGAGTATAGGGCTTTCGTCACCTGCATCAACTGTTCAAGTGAAGAGGCTGCAGCGCGAGAGTTTATGGAAGCAAAAGAGATCTGGCGAAAAACTGAAGGCCGGCAGTGTTTCCACGGATACCAGAGTTTCCGTCCTGGTGAAGTAGATGCCAAGACCGCTCATGAGATTGGCGTTGAGCTCGCAAAGCGTTGTTGGGGTGATCGCTTCCAGATTGTCGTTGCAACCCACTGCAACACTGGATGCTATCACAACCACTTTGTGCTGAATTCCGTGTCTTATACCGACGGTCTTCACTTCGATAACCGTCCTGAAGATTACAGATACATGCGGGCAATGTCAGATTGGCTTTGCGAAAAATATAAACTCTCTGTAATCGAAAACCCGATTGGTCACGGGAAGCATTACAGTGAAATCCTTGCAGAAAAGAAGGGCCACAAATCCATCCGAACCACCATTCGAGAAGACATTGATCTTGCAATCCGAGCAAGCATCACATTCGATCAGTTTTGCTCTGAGCTTAAAGAAAAAGGATATGAGTTCAAACTCTTCACGAAGAATGGCGAGCCGCTCGAATACCCAGCACTAAAGCCCCTCGGCGCAAAAGGGTATTTTCGCTTTCATAAGCTGGGAGATGGTTATGAGCTGTATCAAATCAAACGACGGCTTCATAGGAAACTCAAGCATGATCTTCCCTTTCCCGACGAGGAACAGGAGATCGTTCGTCGTTATCGAAAAGAGCACCCTCCAAAGATAGAAGGGCTATCAGGATTACACAAGCTGTATGTCCGCTATTGCTATGAGCTTCGTATCATTGAAAGATATCCAGCCTCTGTTAAACGTGTTCCATTCCACATGCGGGAAGACTTGATGTATCTCGAAAAACTCGATGCAGAAACTCAGATCCTTGGAAAAAACCACATCTCCACTATAGAAGACCTGCGGGACCACAAGCGGCAGCTCCGCAACAAAATAAGCACACTCGAAGCACAACGTCACGATTTGAGAAATGAAATTCGCCGCCTCAATCGCTCTGGCTATCGTACAAGTGCAGAAGCTGTTCGTCAACAGGTATCCTCACTCACGGGAGAAATCCGTAAGATCAGAAAAGAGCTTACCTTATGCGATGATATTGAACTCAGATCTGCTCAAACGCAGGAAGAGCTGGAGTATCTCCTTCGGCAGCAAAGAGAAGAACAGATGCGCAAAGAATCACCCGTGCAGCCTAACAGGGATCATCTCCCCAGTATTTAAATGACGTAAGTGTCCCACAACACCACAAAAAAGCAACTGCTTTTTTATATTGTTTCGTTGCCAAAAGGAGATGAAGTTATCAGCATTTTGCAACCATTAAAGAGAAAGGAGGAAAACCATGGCATACTCAGACGATGCCGCCGAACAGGTAGTAAAAATCGCGTTGGAAGGAACAGAGATGGCAGCTCGAATAACAGGCGCCGGAGCGAAGCAGGTGGCAATTCTATTGTACGCAGTTCTGAAAGATCAAAAGCGTACAAAAGGCAAAACCCGCCTCACGAACTTGCTTAAAAGCGGTAAGGAGCTCAAGGTGTTCTCTGTCCAAGATCAGGATCTGAAGAAATTTTGTCAGCAGGCAAACAAGTATGGCGTCCTCTATTGTGTATTAAAAGACCGTGACGCCACAGATGGCATTACAGAAATTATGGTCAAAGCAGAGGATGCCTCTAAAGTCAACCGCATTTTCCTGGGCAACAACTTGTCGTCGGCGGATTTGGCTTCCGTTAGAAGCGAGATTGAAAGAATGAGAACAGCAGAGGAAAGCGGACCGCCGCCCCCGGAGCGACCCGGTAGGCAACGAAGCAAAGAGGACATTTTTCTTGACGCCTTGTTTGCCTCTCCAAATCAGGAGCAAGCACAGACCGAAAACCCCACCGAGGCGCGGGTTGCGAGGTCCCGTCAGTCCGCGCCGAACTCCAGTATATCAAATCCCACACCAGTTGAGGCAAGGGACCAAGAGCGCCGCCCCTCGGTTCGGCAAGAGTTGAAGGATATACGTGAACAACTGAATGAGGAAAGCAAAGCAGCTCGTTCGGCTGATGATCGCAATAGACCGAAAGGTTCAACTCACAAATCGCAGCCTCAGAACTCCAAAAAAAGAAACCGAAAGAAAAATCACCATCAGGCACCTAGAAAGGAGAGATAATAATGCCCGAAAATTTTGATGACATCTTTACTGAAACCCATCAGGCTCCCAGAGTTGCCCCCTCCCCGCCCGCTCCTCCGCCTTTTGACCCCGAAGCGTACAAGGCACGTAAAGAGCAGGAGCGACGGGAGACCTATGAAAAGCTCGATACCACAACAGACAAACTTCGCTACAATGGTGAAATGCTGCAGACGTACCTTGACGTTCAGGCGCGCTTCAGCCGCTATTCGGTGAACAACGCCATTCTCATCACTGCCCAGCGTCCCGGTGCTACGAAAATCGCAGACTTTGACTCTTGGCAGAAAGAGGGCGTTCAAGTGAATAAGGGAGAGAAAGCTCTCGTTATCCTTGAGCCTCACGGAACCTATGAGCGACAGGATGGCACAAAAGCCACCAACTACGCACCGAAAAAGGTTTTCGACATTTCCCAGACGAACGCAGAACCCAAGGCTGCACCTACTCCTGTCAGAGAGGAACGTGCTTTGATTAAAGCCCTCATCGCAGGCGCTCCTTGCGAGTTCCAGGTAAGTGACAACATGCCCGAAAACTACAATGCACTCTATAAGCCCGAGGAAAAGACTGTGTTTATCCGCGCCGGCATGGACGGGCCTTCCATCTTCCGTTCGCTTTCGCAGGAGCTG
>JAEEGL012853427.1_pt1 | contig 11151 bp, 4 predicted proteins | sample 9134231 | NCBI WGS metagenome assembly JAEEGL01 (sample SAMN16246548, study PRJNA631951) | gut metagenome | biome: gut microbiome; feature: rumen; material: fiber-attached | host: Bos | place: Iran: Karaj | collected 2018-10
CATCGCAGGTGAGACTTTTGATGATTTTGAAGATATAAAGGATGTTGCGGATCTGGTAGTCAACAATGATTTTGTCTCCCGTGGTTATCTGATCATAAGAACGGCGCATGAGCTTGGGTGCGACACATTCGTGCATATTTCGTTTCCGCGCCATCTTTCATACGAATCATATTCAAGACGTGTGAATATCATGAAGGCCGCCTGCGAAGAGTTTGGAATGACATTTGCGATGGAAGAGGCTCCCGATCCCACTACCGATGTGGGAGTTCCCGGTGCTCAGGCATATATAACAGAGCATGTTCCCGAATGGGTAGATAAATACGGACAGAACTGTGCGTATTTCTGCACAAATGATGCGCATACGGAACCGCTTATCAAAGGCCTGATCGAGTACGGCGGATATTTCATAGAGGCAGATCTTCCTTCACCGATCATGGGTTATCCCGGCGCTCTGGATCTGGATCTTACGGGATCGGGCGGAGACTTTGAAGAACTGACGGATAAGGTTGAAACTGCGATCGTCGCTGCCGGCGGTGCCGGCAGATTCGGTACCTGGACCGCATCCTATGGTTTTACCAATTCCGCGGGGCTTGCCGAACATGCCAGAAATGTCATCCTGGGCGAGAGTGAACTTACAGATCTCGAAGATATCCTGAATGCTTATGAGGTTTACACACCCGGTACCGAATGGAACGGCTCGAAATTCACCAATGCCGTATCGGGCGAAGTATTCGACAATATATATCTCATATATCAGGATACATATATTTTCGGTGATCCGGGATATTATATGGGGACTACCAAGGTGGAAGTTCCCGCGGAATATTTTACCATTCAGTGACGTTGCCTAAGTGGGAGTTAAGATGACTAAACACATGAAGAAAAAATACAGCACTTTTGTTCCGCTGATACTCGTGTTCGTGTTCATGGTCGTTATGATCGTGTACACTTCCAAGCTGGTGTATTCGGTAGCGGTGCTTAATTCCAATGCGGTCATCGAGGACAGGATCAAGAACGTATCCTCGCTTGTTGATAATCATTTAAATACTGCGGAAAACGTTCTTCAGATCACCGCAGACTCAGTACATCATATGCTGATCAGCGGTTCGACTCCTGCAAGGATCCACGAATTCCTGGTCGAAGAAACCGAAAATGTGACTGAACAGTTCGGAGAGAATTATCACGGACTGTACGGTTACATCATGAGCAAATACATGGACGGTTTAAACTGGGAACCGCCGGAAGATTACGATCCCAAGACCAGAGACTGGTATGTGGTAGCGAGAGAAAAAGACGGCGAGGTCGCGCTCGTCCCTCCGTATGTGGATGCGCAGACCGGAAATCTGATCATATCTGTCAGCAGGATGCTCTCCGACAGGCAGAACATCATATCGCTTGATGTGCAGTTAAACGGCATACAGGCTCTGATGGATGAACTTACATTAAACGGCAAGGGTTACGGTTTTGTCATGGATGAGTCCGGCCTGTTCATAGCTCACCGCGATGAATCCTTAAAAGGAACATATATAAATACGACCGATGAAGGACAGGAACTTCTGGATGCCGTCAAGAATACCAAGTCCGGGAACTTCAGCCATACGTATGACGGTGAGGAATGCACCCTGTTCGTAAACGCCATTTCAAATAACTGGTACGTGGTGATGTGCCTGACGAATGACGAACTCTATGAGGAAGTAAAAAGCCAGGTTGCAATGACCATATTTATCAGTACCCTGGTATTGGTCATGATCGCCGTTTTGTATTACGTGAGCCGCAAGAACGATCAAAACTACTCTAAGCGCATGGAAGAGATGAAGGCAGAGGAACAGCGCAAGGAATACGAGACTAAAGTCCTTAAGCTTGAAAAAGACGCTGCCGACGAAGCGAACAAAGCCAAGAGCAATTTCCTCGCGAACATGTCTCATGAGATCAGGACTCCGATGAATGCGATCCTCGGAATGGATGAGATGATCCTCAGGGAAACAGACGATCAGAAGATCAGGAAGTATGCTACGGATATTCACAGCGCAGGTAAGACGCTCCTTTCGATCATCAACGATATTCTGGACTTAAGCAAGATAGAATCCGGCAAGATGGAACTTGTACCGGTTGATTATGATTTTGCTTCCGTGTTAAATGACGTGGTAAATATGACCATGACCAAAGCGCGTGACAAAGGTCTTGCATATGATTTAAATGTGGATCCGAATATCCCGTCGATACTGCATGGTGATGAAATCAGGATACGTCAGGTGATCTTAAATATCACAAACAATGCGATCAAGTATACGGAAGAGGGTGGTATCAAAGTCGATGTCGGATTTGACCGTAAGCCTGACATGCTCATGATCCAAGTCACCGATACCGGAATAGGAATCCGTGATGAGGACATGGACAAACTGTTTTCTTCTTTCCAGAGGCTCGATGAAACCAGAAACAGGAATGTTGAGGGAACAGGGCTCGGTCTTAACATAACCAGACAGCTGGCTGAGATGATGGGCGGAAGCATAGATGTTAAGAGCGAATACGGCAAAGGCTCAGTATTTACGGTAAGGATCCCGCAGGAAGCTGTGGATGAAACTCCGATCGGTGATTATACCGAGCGTCTCGAGAAGTCCAGAGAGCAAAAAGATGAATTCGTTCCGAAACTGGTCGCACCCAGGGCAAAGATCCTGATAGTCGATGATAACGAGATGAACCTGGAAGTCATAACGGAACTTCTCGGAGAATCAAAGATCAGGACCAGAGTTGCCCTGTCGGGAAATGAATGTATAGAAATGGTTAAAAAGGAATCATTTGACGTGATACTTCTTGACCAGATGATGCCGGGCATGTCAGGAACCCAGACTCTTGAGATCATGAGAAAAGAAAATCTCGCAGACGGAACTCCCATCATAGCGCTTACCGCAGATGCAATTATGGGAGCCAGGGAATCCTATATCAAAGAAGGCTTCAATGATTATCTCTCCAAACCCGTCGTATATGCGGATCTTGAAAGCCTGCTTATCAGGTATATCGATCCCGCGCTCATAGAATCCGCCGGTGATCATATTGCGGATGAACCCGGGACCGGCGAGAGGACAAAAAAGGAAGATAAGGATAAACCGCTAGTGCTTGTCATAAACAATTCGACCGAAAAACTGAGCGGTCTTAAAGACGTTTTATCCACGCATTATAAAGGCGTATTTGTAAAAGACGAAGCCGATGCAAAGAAGTTTCTTGCAAAGCACAGCGTCGAATTTATAATCCGCGACGGAAGTGCGCCCGAAACCGAATAAAAAGGCGGTTTTTATACGAAACATTATATTGAAAAGAACCAAATAACCTGTATAAAATACTGTATACAGGTTATTTTAATTATTTTTCCTGCCGAAGCATCCGACAGGTACAATGTTTATAGCTTAAATGGTATAATATACGAACATGAAAAAGGACAGCATAGTTTACACTAACGACAATTGTATAGGCTGCAACAAGTGTATCAAGGTCTGCTCTGCGATAGGGGCCTGCGTATCCAAAGAAGAAAACGGCAAAGCGCGTATCGATGTCGACGGAAGCAAATGCGTAGCCTGCGGAAGCTGCCTTGATGTCTGCGTTCACGGCGCCCGCGAGTTTATGGACGATACCGCGCGTTTTTTCGAAGACTTAAAGAAAGGCGAATCCATATCGCTTCTTCTTGCGCCTGCATTTAAAGCCAATTTCCCCGATGAATACGAAAGAGTACTCGGCGGTCTTAAAAAACTCGGAGTAAACAGGATCATCAGCGTATCGTTCGGTGCGGATATCACCACCTGGGGATATTTAAATTACATTAAAGAATATGATTTTGTCGGCGGCATCTCACAGCCCTGTCCGGCAGCAGTTTCATATATAGAGAGATATCTTCCCGAACTTCTTCCCAAAGTCTTTCCCGTTCAGAGTCCGCTCATGTGCGCGGCAATATATGCGCGTAAGGAACTCGGTATCACGGATAAACTCGCATTCATCAGTCCCTGTATAGCCAAGAAACTTGAGATCGAGGATCCGCACAATGAAGGTCTGGTCCAGTATAACGTTACCTTTGAACATCTGATGAATTATGTAAAAGAGCATGATGTTATAGGCGACGAAACTCACAGTGAGATCGAATACGGTCTCGGATCTTTCTATCCTACTCCCGGCGGACTTGCAGAAAATGTGAGATGGTTTTTGGGAGATTCAGTCTATATCAGGCAGATCGAGGGCGAAAGACATCTGTATGAGTGGATGCATATAAACAAGGACAGGATCAGAGACGGAGAGACACCGTTTTTGTTCATAGATGCCCTTAACTGTGAAAAGGGATGTATATGCGGAACAGCGGTCAATCCCGAAAAATCCAAGACCGATGATGCGCTGTATGCGCTTCTTGATATCCGTGAAGAATCCAAAAAGGATAAGAACGGGGACGCATGGTCAAGACCTGACTCTCCTGATGAACGCCTTAAGAATTTCAACGAACAGTTTAAGGATCTTAAGCTTGAGGATTATCTGCGCGGTTATACCGACCGCTCTGCAGAATGCAGTTACAGGATTCCTAATGAACGGGAATTGAATGCCATATATGAGAGCATGAACAAACTGACCGAAGAGTCCCGTCATATCGACTGCACCTGCTGCGGTTACGAGAGCTGCGAGCAGATGGCCACGGCTATATATAACGGATTTAACCACAAAGAAAACTGTATCTACTACGAGAAGACGATGGTCCGCGAACTCGAGCTTGAGAAACTGATCGCGGACAAGACCGCCAAGGCAAAGACAGATTTCTTCGCGAATATATCCCATGAGATACGTACTCCCATCAACGCGATCATCGGATTAAATGAGATGATACTCAGGGAGAGTTCGGATGACGGCATCAGCATGTATTCCGAGAGCATCAAGAATGCTTCGGAAGAACTGCTCGAACTTGTAAACGACATTCTGGATTTTTCGGATGTGGATGCGGAGACCGCAGATCTGTCCGCAGTTACATATGATCTGTCGACATACCGCAGAGCCAAAGATGAAAGAAAGACGCAGAAAGAGAGATTCGTTGCGCCTAATGCGGATATCCTCGTGATAGATGATACTCTTATGAACCTGATGGTATTTAAGAGTCTTCTTAAACGCACACAGATAAAACCCGACATGGCCAACAGCGGAGATGAAGGTTTATCCTATGCCGCCAAGAAGAAGTATGACATCATCTTCTTTGACCACATGATGCCGGGAAAAGACGGTATCCAGACCATGCACGAATTGCGTGCTTCCGCCGATAATCCGAACATCGAAACACCCGCGGTATGCATTACGGCCAATGCCATACCAGGCGCGGAAGAGATGTATATCAAAGTCGGGTTTGACGCATACATGTCCAAACCCGTGGATCCTGACAAACTGGAGGAGCTTCTGCTTAAGTATCTTCCCGAAGACAAGGTTGAGATGCGGGAAGATACAGAAGAGATCGTGGAAGAAACCGTTATTCCCGAAAACCTCGTTCCGCTGACCGAAAGCGGCCTTATCGATGTGCGTGCCGGAATACTAAACAGTGGGGATGCCGCTTCGTATCTGTCGATGCTTAAGATCTACTACGATTCAGTGGATGAGAAGTACGAAGAGATAAACGGATATTTTATGTCCGGAGATATAGAGAATTACACGATCAAAGTACATGCGCTTAAGAGTTCCTCGCGTATCATAGGAGCCGCTGCATTTAGTGAAAAGGCCCAGCTGATGGAAGATGCGGGCAAGAAGAATGATACGCTTTATATAGACGATCATCACGAAGAACTGATGTCCGAGTATAAAAGCTATAAGCCTTTGATCGGAGTCATCTTTGCAAATGACGATGAAGACGGGGATAAACCCGAAGCGGATGAAAGCCTCATAAGCGAAGCAATCGAAGAGATGAAGCTTGCGGCGGCAGACTTTGACAGCGACAAGTTCGATGAGATATTTGAGCGGTTGTCCGGGTATTCCATTCCCGAAGATAAAAAGGAACTGATCGGCAGGATAAAAACTCTGTCCGATAATTTTGACTTTGATACTATAGCTGAACTGCTTGATGAATAATGCTTAAGAATGATCCTAAGGAGTATAAGAAACAAAGGAGTAATGTGATGAGCGGAATTAGGGATGTTGTTATTGTAGGTGCGACGGAAGGCATACTTGCAAGAGGACTCAGAAATAAACTGTCAGGCTCAGGCATCAATGTGGAGTATGCGGGTCTTGATACAGTTAAGCTCAAAGAAATGAAAGACAAAGCTGGTATCTATCTTGTTGAATTCAAAGAGGATATCGATGAGCTTCAATATGCGACCGGAAGGATCCGCGAGAATTTAAATACTTCCGTATCGAGGATCATAGTCGTTGCACAGAAAGACGATCAGCTCAATCTGAAGCGAAAACAGCCCGAATTTGCTTCAAAAGTTACGGATTGGTATGAGCATGGATTCGATATGGATGAATTTGCAAAGTACGTCCGCACATCACTTGAGAACGAGATAGTTGCGACCAAGGAAGAGAGCAAGGTCAAGAATATCCTGATCGTTGATGATGATCCCACATATGCGAAGATGGTCAGGGAATGGCTTAAAGATTTCTATCATGTATCCGTAGTGGTAAATGCGATGCAGGCGATCAATTTCATGAACTCACATCCTCTTGATCTGGTGCTTCTTGATTATGAGATGCCGGTTGTAAGCGGACCGCAGGTATTTGAGATGATGAAAAATGAGCCCGAGACCTGCAATATCCCCGTAATGTTTTTGACGGGTGTCGGCGATCCTGCCAGCGTATCCAAGGTTATAGCTCTTAAGCCTGCAGGATATATGTTAAAGAGCGCTACAAGAGAAGACCTTTTAAACAAACTTATGGCATTTTTCAAATGATCTGCCCTGAGGTGATTACATGAACCAAATGCGAACCGAAAGATTCATCATTTTACTGGTGACATTGGCCTGTATAGGCCTGACCATAGAGAGCATCATGCTCAAGTGGGAATTCTGGGTACCTCCGCTCATCATAGTGGGGGCGCTTCTTTTGTGGATCATCAATCTTACGGGAAAGCCCGATTACGGAATCCGCCAGTTATATTATCTTGCCTATGCAATATTGACGGTTCTTTTTCACGGTGTTCATAAAACAAGCTTTTTTGATGTGGCGGTCATTGTCGTTCTGGTAATGATCGTATATTCATTTTTTAATCACGTTTACATGATGAATGTATTCCTGATCGAATTCTTCATCATCATAGCAGTTCAGTTCGTACTGGAATTCTCGGACAATGTTACTTCAATCGGAATAGGAAGCGATGCCCGGGTCGGCTGGGGCGGATTGGAGATATCAAGACTGGCACTTCATGTCACGGTTGTTCTGCTTGTGTATTTCACCTGTATCAAAGCCATATCTGACAGGGAACAGCTCATGGAATCCGAACAGGAAAAAGACAGAAGGATCGAAAATGTCGAATCTGACATGGAGGATTTTCTGTCCAATATCTCCCATGAATTCCGTACACCGGTAAATGTTGTAAACGGAATGTCGGATCTGCTCATCAAAAGAGACATAGGATATGAAGCATATTCCATTAGAAATGCCGGAGTCAGGCTTTCATATCAGATCGAGGATATTCTTGATTATACGGAATGCAAAAGACACAAACTCCTGCTCGAAGAAGATGAGTATATATCCACATCACTGATCAATGATGTAGTCACGAGTTTCCGTATGCTGGAAAACTATAAGGACCTTGAAATGATCGTAGATATCGATCCGAGAGTTCCTTATCTTCTTAAAGGCGATATCAAAAAGCTTCACAAGATATTCAGACACCTGTTGGATAATTCTATAAAGTTCACAAGAACCGGCGGCATCTATGTAAAAATGTATACCGAACCGGCTGATTACGGAGTGAACCTATGCATTGAGGTGACCGATACCGGCATAGGTATGGACAGAAGGGCGCTCGAAGCCATATCAGAGGGGATGTATCAGGTCAATAAAAAGAGAAACAGAAGTACCGGCGGTATCGGCCTCGGTCTCTATATCGTATACGGTTTTACCCACAAAATGGGTGGATTCGTCAAGATCGAGAGTGAGAGAAGAATCGGGACAACCGTCAGAGTCACGATACCTCAAAAGGTTGTGGATGATAAGCCGTGTCTGTCGCTGTCGGGATCTTTTTCCGGAGATCTTCTCTTCCATGTTAAACCCGGCAAGTACAAGGTTCCCGCACTGCGTGATTTTTACCGCTCGATGGCTGCCAATCTTGCGCGGGGTATCAGGGTTCCGCTCTATCCTGCCGAGACTGTCAGGGAGATAGAACGTCTTATGGAGAAGCTCAATGTGACCAATATCTTCATGGGGCAGGAAGAATATGAAGATAACCCCGAATATTTTGACGAGCTGAGCAAAGGCGATATCGTGGTGGCGGTATCTGCAAATCCCGGATTTAAGCCCACACCCGGCAGTCAGGTTATGGTCATGCCCAAACCTCTGTATGCATATCCCGTAATCAGGATATTGAATGAAGGTAAAGCGGCAGATCATATTGAATCGTCGGAAAACAGCATAAGACCGTCATTTGCGGGTGTTAAAGCACTGATAGTGGATGACGAGCCCATGAACCTTGTAGTCGCTACAGGTCTGTTTAAAGACTATGATATGGATATCGATACTGCCGGAGGCGGTAAAGAAGCCATAGATATGTTCAGGCAGAATGAATACGATGTTATCTTCATGGATCATATGATGCCTGAGATGGACGGCGTGGAAGCAATGAAGCACATCAAAACGGAGGCCAAGGAACAGGGAAGGGAGGCCGTGGTCGTCGCACTTACGGCCAATGTGGTTTCCGGTGCAAAAGAGATGTTCTTTAAAGAAGGCTTTGACGGATTTATAGCCAAGCCTATCAATATGGCGGACTTTGAGAGGGTCATGATCAGAGTACTTCCCGCGAATAAAGTAGGTATGGGAGGTGAAAAGGCATGAAATTGAAAAACCTGTTTAAAAACCTGATCAATGCCATAGCCGATCCAAACAGAGACATATCCGAAAGATTATTCTTAGGTCTGGTCATCATTTCTGAGGTCACGGTGTTCATCGCTCTTATAGGCGATATTATCACGGGCGAGAGCAAAGGTGAGATCTTTACGCTCATTGCTACGCTTATACTGGTGCCTGTTACCGCGTTTATCAGTCTGTATAAGAATAAGATCGGTCTGGAGATAAAACTCATAGTAACCTGTCTGGTCTTTGTCATACTCCCGATACTCTTTTTCCGCGGAGGAGGAGCCGAGGGCGGCGGTGTATTGTGGTTCATATTTGCTTTTATCTACGCGGGACTTGCTCTTTCAGGAGGACTCAGAGTATTTATCCTCTTTAGCATAACCATCATAAATATCCTGTGCTATGTGGTCGAGTATTATCATCCCGAACTCGTGAATCCGCATTCCAGAGCCGAGTTTTATATCGATTCATGCATATCGGTCATACTGGTCGGCGCGGTCAGTTTCGGAGTGTCGTGGCTTCAGACCCGGATGTTTAAGGGCGTAAACGAACGGGCCCAAAAAGAAGCTGAAAGAGCCGAAGAACTGACGGTCGCGCAGAACAGATTTTTCTCGAGCATGAGCCATGAGATCAGGACTCCCATCAATTCGATCCTGGGGCTTAACGAACTCATACTTCGTGATGAGGGGGCATCGGATGAAGTCGTAAAAGATGCTTCGGGCATACAGGGCGCCGGCAAAATGCTTCTTTCTCTGATAAACGACATTCTTGATTTTTCCAAGATGGAAGCGGGAAGCATGGATATAGTTCCTGTGGATTATAAGATCGGGGATATGCTTTCCGAGATCGTCAATATGATCTGGCTTCGTGCGGCCGATAAAGGGCTTGATTTTAATGTGAGCATAGATCCCGACGTTCCCTCTGTACTTTACGGTGATGAGGTCAGGATCAAACAGGTCATAGTCAATCTTTTAAACAATGCCGTAAAGTACACTAAGGAAGGATCGGTCGAACTGCATATCGAAAGCGCTGCGGCGGATGAAGATTCCGTGGTGCTGTCCATATCGGTATCAGACACCGGAATGGGTATAAAGAAAGAGGCTCTGCCTTATCTGTTCGATGCATTTAAACGAGTTGACGAAGAAAAGAACAGACACATAGAAGGAACAGGCTTAGGCCTCAGCATAGTCAGACAGATCGTTGAACTGATGGATGGCGAAGTCAGCGTAAACAGTGTGTATGGTGAAGGTTCAACTTTTACCGTAGTTGTTAAGCAGGGTATATCCGATCATACCCAGATCGGGGATCTTAACATACACAGCCAGCAGGCCGTCAGAAGAGACAGATATGAGAGCAGCTTCAAAGCTCCGGAAGCTGCAATACTGATAGTCGATGACAACGAGATGAACCTGGAGGTTGAGAGCAAACTCCTTGCAGGTACCGAAATGACCATCGACAAAGCGATAAGCGGCAAGGAAGCGCTGGAGCTGACGCTTAAGAAACACTATGATGCGATCTTTATGGATCATCTTATGCCGGAGATGGACGGTATAGAGTGTCTGGAAAAACTGCGTAACCAGCCCGGAGGATTAAACAGGACGACGCATGTGATCGTTCTGACCGCCAACGCAGGAGGCGAGAACCGGGAATTATACAACAGGGCCGGTTTTGACGGATATCTGGTAAAACCCGTTTCGGGCGAGGCTCTTGAGGAAATCCTCATCGCCCACATCAGTCCCGACAAGATGATCGTCAGCAACAGGATGATGAGGATGCAGGAGGATATAAATGTTTCTTCAGGTTATTCCGGCAAAGTACCTGTGATCATTACGGCATCCAGTATGTGTGATATTCCGGATGTACTCATCAAGAACCTGCATCTGCCTATAATCCCGTTCAGGATAACTACAGACGAGGGCGTGTTTAAAGACGGTGTTCAGATGGGCGCCGATGAACTGGTCAGATATATAAGCGCCGGAGGAGATGCAACATCGTCACCGCCGGATGAAGAAGCCTATACGGAATTCTTTGCGGGTGTATTGAAAAGAGCGCACCATGTCATTCATATATCTATTACCACCGGAATGAGTATAGAGTACAGTGTGGCTTCGGAAGCGGCCAAATCGTTTGATAATGTGA
>JAEEGL012956900.1_pt1 | contig 11151 bp, 15 predicted proteins | sample 9134231 | NCBI WGS metagenome assembly JAEEGL01 (sample SAMN16246548, study PRJNA631951) | gut metagenome | biome: gut microbiome; feature: rumen; material: fiber-attached | host: Bos | place: Iran: Karaj | collected 2018-10
CAGCCATTACATCGGGCTTGCCATTCTTCCAATTTTCTGCGTACTGTCAGTCCCAACCCATATTATTTTCCTCCATTTATATCTGACAGCCTCCCATCAGGCTGTCTATTTTACAATAGTTCAGCCTGAAAGGCTCTTTTCAGATCATGGGGAATCTGAAATCATTTTTTAATTATGCAATTCTATGATAAGAACTGAGTTTCTTTTCAAAGAAAGCATAACCCAGTTCTGAACACCATGGGCAATCAATGTTATATACATAACAAAAACAACCCTCAGTGTCCTCAATATTAACAGTTTCTCCTTTTGGCTCAAGGATAAGATTTATACACCTATCCACGCCGGCAATAACTGATGTAGAGATGCCAACTACTGTGGTACCCTCATCGCAAAATTCCATTGCCCTTTGATAAACTGTTGTACCATTTTCATTTTCGGTTAACATACCTAATGTATTAAGTATGTAATCTACTATAAAGATGGTTTCTTCTTTGTTACCGCTCATTGTATTGAGCATTGTAACAAGGCCCGTAAGGGCGATTTCTGATTTTGAAGCATAGAGCTTCTTTAAATAAGGTGTCATAATTTCTCACCTTCCTCGCATCTGCGAGTCCTTTCTTTTTTATTTTTGAATTTATACACCTTCGAATAAACCTAATGATGTCGCAGAAAACACTCGCAATGCCGTCGTGTCGGCAAAGTGGATTCCACAATTAGCCGTCACGATATGGCCCTATATTTATTTTTTGATTTAAAAAAAATGGCCTTGTTCAAGCCATTTAATAATATATATAAACTGACATAAAAAATGACTCACCACCAGGTAAGTCATAATAGTCAGATAATTTTCAATTTTAAAATACCAATATAAATTGGATTTGTTACAGATTTGCGTTGCTTATGCAAAGCAAATAAAACAAAAATATAAAAAATGAATATATATTTATATTACCCCACACTCAAATTTTTTACAAGTTCTAAACAAAAAAAATAAGCCAATCGCTTTTTAGACGATTGGCTTATTTTTATACAGAATTGCAAACTCTGCCTCCTTAGTGTTTTTTTACATTGAAATTCGCTCTGCTATTTCAATACTCTTAGCACTGTTAAATCTTCCGTCTGCAGAAGATTTATGAAGCTGAGTGATTCCAAGGTATCCGTTCATTCTGTTAATTTTTGTAATATCCTCACTGCCACATACCGGACACTTGGTCTTATTATGTAGTTCAGCTGAAGAATGACCACAATTATTACAGAATGAAAGATCCAGATTACTACCCTCATAGAATCCGTAGGCCATTGCTCTCCTTACAAGTGCAATATGGGCCTCCTTATTGTAATCTATAGGGTATTTTACATACTGAATCTTTCCACCATTCAGATAATCCCAGTACCTACGCTCGTAGTCCTGTTTCTCCATCTGAGTGATGTTGCTTGTCACATGACAATGGAATGAGTTTGAAACATATTCTCTGTCAGATACGCCATCAATGATGCCGTACTTCTTCCGGAACTGCGTAACTTGTTTGCCACAAAGGGACTCTGCAGGTGTTCCGTATAATGCGAACAGATGTCCCGTTTCTTCTTTCCATTCCTCTGTAACAGTCTTTTTGAGGTATTCTAAGACCTCTTTAAGCATCTCGCCATCTTCGATAAGCGACTTGCCATTATAAAGCCTCTGAAACTCCTCTCCGGCTGTTATACCAATACTGGCGGTCCATGATTTAATTACAGATGAAATATCATCATCGGGACTTAAATTGCCACCATAGAAACCACCTTCACAAAAGCCGAGCGGATCACACGATGCTTTCATATGTCCGAGATATTCATATGTTCTTAAATGAACATTTTTGCAAATATCAAGGTAGTAATCAAGAACCTTGTAAAAATCCTTTCCCTCAGCCCGTGACTTCTGCAAAATCATAGGTAAATTAAGGGAAATTACTCCGATATTCGCTCTTCCAACAAATACAGGCGTATCTGTATCATCTGCCGGATGCAGACCACCATTTTTATACCAGGGTGACAGAAAAGCTCTGCATCCCATAGGACTTATGGCAAGTCCGTATTTCTTATAAATTGATGGTACATAACCTTCGCCTGTTAATGATAAGAAATCGGGATACATTGTCTTTGAAGAACAATCTATTGCCTCAAAGAATATATCTTCCATCTCCTTACCTTCGCCGTGAAGGTTATCATCATAAAGAAATACGAGTTTAGGGAAGAGAACAGGTTTCTTAAATCCCTTCTTACCTTGTCCGTTCTTTCTTACCTTAAGGATAGCACTCTGGCATTCTCTGCCCCATTTGCTATTGTTAAGTCCGAAAGTTACCGTCACAAAAGGGAAATCCCCTCTTGATGATGATACGGTATTGAATTTATATTCCCATACCTGAAATCCCTGCTCAAACTCTCTTACAGTATCGTTGTAAGCCGCCTCCTGAGCCTTGTCCTCATTAACCCCAAGGGTTAAGTAGTAGGCTTCCTTTCGGATAAATGTCTTATCTGCATACTTTTCAAGAATCTTGTCGATTTCCGGAATGGTAAATCCACCGTACTGCTGCCCTGCTGCCGCCTGTACTATATCACCAATAACATCCATAGCACTGCATAGAGTAGTAGGCTCCGTGTACCACATGTTACCCATCTCGAAACCACCCTCAAGGACAGTTCCTACATCGAAAAGGCAACAGTTAAAGGTATCACGCCTTGCAGTCATATCATGAATATAGATATATCCATCATCGACTGCCTGCTTTTCGTCTTCAAAAAGGAAGAATCTTCTGTACAGCTCCTTGCTACATTCTCCCGAAAAGAGAAATCTCTTAACGGTTACAAGTGAAGAATCTGCATTTGCGTTTGACTTATCGCCACGCAAGTTGATCTCCTGTCCTTTTTCGTAAAGACCTGCCCACATTTCCTTCTGCTGTTTATTGTAGTTACGATAATATCTGTAACTCTTTGCAACATCAGGAAACCAATGCTCCAGAATAACCTCAACGAAATTGTGCATTTCGTTTGAAGGTATAATGATGTTTCCATCAGCATCAGGCTCCAGAGTAGTCTCAATCAAAGTACGAATGTCCTTTGATATGAGAGCCTTCTCTTTTTCATTAAATTTCTTTAATACCCTCTGGGCAGAATAGTTTACCTTGGCAAACAACTGCTCGTCATTATAAGGGTATTTCTTGCCGTTCTTATGAACGACAAAGATTTTCATTGAACTCATAGTCATTTACCTCCTTTACAAAATGTTTTCTACGAGTTTAATCTGCTGCCCGGATGAAACAAGTTCCTTTAGCAGATCGGCCATCTTTTTAAAGACAAGCTTCTTTTCTTCTCTGTCGATAATGCTATCCGCTGCTCCTACGGCAAAATCCCCATTTTCGAACAGAAGGTATTCTTTGTTCTCGATGTCAAGTTTAACCTTGGAAACTCTAAGTTTCGATATCATTTCGCAGGCAGATTTTGGATCTGCTGTCTGATATCTTCCCTCGCCAATAACATATTTTGCTTCTTCTTTTTTGTTGTTTTTCATAAACAATCTCCTTTCTTTAAATAAAAGATTGTTCCGCCCCATAGACAAGAGGGCGAAACTAATTAAGCCCACCTTGTCTGTGGAATTGATATAATAAAAAAACCTGCGAATATATCGCAGGTCCCATTAACAATATTTAATTACCGAATCGGATTTTTTAGTAGAATTTCCTTTTCGGAAACTTATTAGAAGAAAAACTTTTATGTGTATGAATATATAATACTACTTATTTTGGGATATTTCAAGGAAAAAATATACTATATAAACCAATATGGAATTTGAAGCACATTTTCCCTAATATTTCCCGGCATCGAGCACATACATACTACTGCTCCCATGCCCCTCTTTTTCTCTGGAATCCTATCTAAGACCTGAAAAGCAGATGTCATATCCGCAGTAACATTATCGCTTTGCTTAATTTCTATTGGATACAATACACCATTCTGCTCAATTATAAAGTCTATTTCAGCTTCCTCAAAAATCTCATCACCACCCTTTTTTATTCTTTTTTTATCTTTTCCACGGTAATATGAAACAAAATATCTGTAATCTAAGCCACGATTAGAATAACTCTTTAAAATTTCAGAAATTACAAATGTCTCAAAGAATTCACCACTCATCGCCCCAACGGCCAATGTTTCAGGTGTTAGCCATCTTGTAAGATATGCAGCCAATCCTGTATCTCTAAAATATAGTTTTGGTGTTTTTATTATTCGTTTTAGTGTATTGTTTGAAAATGGCTCAAGAATGTATACTATGCCTGATGCTTCCAAGATTGATACCCAATTCTTTATTGTGTTCGCATCTTTTCCAACCTCATCCGCTATATTGGAATAGTTTAACATCTGACCCGTTCTGGCAGCACACGCTACCATAAATTTTCGAAACGCATCCAAATCTTGAACTGCCGCTAATTCTCTAACATCTCTTTCCAAATAGGTCTTAACATAACTTGAAAAAAACATTGACCAATCCATATCAGGATTTTGCATTTCCGGATATCCACCTCGATGTATTATTCCCCATATATTTGATGGTTTTACAACACCTCTGTTCCTTTCCTTTACATATTCCATTGTTGGAAGAAATGGTTTTGTAAAATCACTTTTCAGTATTTCACGAAGTGAAAAAGGTGGTAGTTCAACAATTGCTACTCGTCCTGCCAACGAATCTGAGACTAAATCCATAAGTTTAAAGGGTTGAGATCCGGAAAGACAAAATAAACCCTTTTTATTTGTATCATCGCACAATAGTTTTATATACCTAAACAAAGAGGGAACATATTGTATCTCGTCAAAGAACACTGGAGGCTCATTTAAAGACATGAACATTTCCGGATTATTCTTTGCTTGATCACAAACAAAAGGATCATCAAATGTAACCCCCTTCACTTCTGGATATAAATGTCTTATCAAGGTCGACTTTCCCGTTTGTCTGGCACCTGTAATCAATACGCATTTAAAATTCTCCATTGATTGTTCTATAATATCTTCAATAGCTCTTTTTTTATATTCCATAAACACCACCTTTATCCGCGACTAATCCGTAATATAATTCCGAATTAGTCGTATTATAGCATGCCAGATATTTTTTTCAACCCCTTAGTACACTTGGAAGAAGTGTACTTACCCCGACTTAACACTTCATATTTGAAGTTGAAGTAGTTCACATATATCTATCTTCATATAAAAGCTTAAGTCCACGCACCTCTGCAGTGCGTTTTTCTTGTGACAAAAGCCGATATTCTTCAATGTTCGCCAAAGCATCTCCTTCTTTAAGCCTTCTTTTTGCTTCCAAGTACCAGTATTCAACGAGTGAATCCCCAACATCTCCGCTAAAAGTATAGCCCATACAAGACTCACACTTCTTAATATCCTCCTGTCCATCTACCTGCTTACACATTGTTTTTTGTTGTCTTCTAAAGCAGCTATTAACTATAAGATCATTAATCTGTTTTTTATCTAACAATTCTTGATACGGTTCCCAATGTCTGTTACAAAAATCTTCAAAATCATTTCTGTATTTTTCTTTTAATCGGTCAGTATGTTCTGTAAAATATGCAACTATCTCATCCTTTGTTACTTCTTCTAAAACAACAATCTTTTCAGCCTTGTAATGCGAAATTCCGCCGATAACTTTTCCATCAAGCGTATCTATTCTGAATAATCTGGAGACCTTAACTTCAGAAACATCTTTCGGACCAAGGATGTTCTCCCACGGAAGAACATATTCCATAGCGCCACAAAAACTGAAGCCATTCTCAGAAAAGGCATAACCATCATCGAGCTCTACCTTCCTTGACGGAACACCTATTTCAAATATCTCGCCAGGATCACCACCATTAGCCTTAGACCTAAGAATCCCCTTTTCTACCTCAATTCCCTTGTAACCTATCATCAATCATAACCCTCCAGTCTTTTGATTAATTGTAACATTTGTTTTCTTTTTTTATTGGGATATAAAATTAGATGTTGAATCTATATTGTAAAAATAAAAATCCACCTCTTCATATACAAAAATATAACATTACATGACATTTTCCCCATGTCCCGTTCCTGATAACTCGGTTCCAACAAATACTTTCATTTAAAACCCTATCTTCTTTACTTTATCAATCAACGAAAGTTTCTCGGGTGTAATCTGCCATGCCTCGTTAATCTCTGCTTCCTGAAGCTCTGCTGCTATTTTGCTGAAAACATAGTAAATACCATTTAGAATGTAAGCTGTGTTTCCGCCCTTTATCTCCCTAAATGTTGGACTTTTTTCAAGCGACATAATGGCTATTTGCCTATCCTCTACATCTGTAGTTATTAAATATAGCCGGATCAGCCGTTCTTCAAATTCAGCAAGAGCATCTCCGCCGGGGATATCAAGACAGTCCCTGGCAATCTTCTCTCTCACTGCTTCCTTAATAAAAGTCGAAACCGGCATCTCTGATCTCTTAATGGCAGGAGCTATCTTATTATCAAAATCCTTTTTTAGCCAGTTAATTGCTACTCTGTGTTGACTTGCTTTGATGTAACGGGCGTTGTTATTTTTTATATTTTCACTATATGCCACAATTACCCTCCAAATTATCGAAATAATATCATTGTATATGTATCTATGTGCATATATTACCACACATAAATCGATATTTCAATGCCCAATTTATAAAGATATATTTTTTGCTCTTGACAATCTATGTGCATAGATATATACTACAATCATGAAGTGCTAAATCATTAGTATCTCATTTACTTCTCCACACGCCCTGCACGCTTTGGGGAGAAGAGGGCAAAGTCCCTGTGCATAACAAAGCTGGCCGTAAATGTTACATTACCTGAACACAAGAACACGGTGCATCCTGTTAGGTATGAAAGTAACAGACAGGATTCCTTTAAAAATTGAGCAACTTATCAGATACACACTAATAAAACGATTGGAGGACAAAATATGATCGATTTAACCGAAATTACAGAAACTATTACAGAAACAAAGAATGTATATATAACAAGACACGCCTACGAAAGAGGCAAGGAACGGCTCGGACTTAAGAAAAAGGCTTTTGAGAGAATTGTAGATAAAGCATATCTTAACGGACTTGGCAGCTCTAACCTCTCAGGAAGCCTTTATACCTACTTTCAGAACAAGATCGAATATCTTGGAACAATGGGACACACAGAAAGACAGTTCTTTCGGATATATGGTGAAAACATATTTGTTTTCTCAGAAAACAATAGAGAAGGTTTTCTGCCCTCACTTGTAACAGTAATGCATATCCCTACTGAATTAAAAGGCAGAGCAATTAAAGCACAGAAAGCTGTATATGGCAAGGTAGCCGGGTAAGCTAGCACCATTTCCAATGTAACATTAAAAGGCAGAAAGCGAGGAACATAAATTATGACAAAAGAGGAACGAATCAAAACCCTAAAAGAATGGATGCCAGAACTTGAATTGATGGCAAAGTACAATAACAACCCCATTGACTATCAGAGATACAGTGCAATTGATATGACAATTAAGTCATCAGAGCAAGAGTCTGTTCTTGACAAGATAAGAGCCGAGATAACGGACTGGCAAACTGATATACATGATAATGAATATGATGCAGAAACCCATGATTTTGTATTTGAACGAATATATGAGATTATCGACAAATATAAAGCAGGAAAGTGACGTGGCATAAATGATAGAGGTAAAGGTTAAACTCAATAGCATAGAATTTTATCTGTTAGAAGGATACCGTTGTGGTAAAGGTTTTTTATGGAAACTATTTTTCGGTTGGAGAAAGACAGTTTATATGGACTACAATATTGCGGTTTATAAAATTCCTGCTAAAGATTGGAAACGGATAAACGAACATGCTATGCGTATGTAGAAAGTGAAGAATAAAATGGGATTTAGTGTTTTAAGATGCTTTGAGTATGTAGCAGAATGTGATATATGCGGAGTGATGGATGTTATGCATACAGGAGATGCCCCTACTGTTGATGGAGAATCTATTTATGTTCATGATACTCAATCAGCCATAAAAGGTTTTCAATTTCATAAAACCAAGAATGGCTTTATCTGTGATGATTGTTACAAGAAGATTAAAAGTCAGAAAGTGAAGAATAGATATGGCAGATAATGAAAAAGATAACATCTTCACCTCGGGCAAATTTCTGAAATGCTCTGAATGCCCAAGGTTTAAAGACACATCACCGGATAGAGTTGATTATCACGGCAATCATTTCGGGATATGTGGAATGGGCGGAAATAAAGTATATCCAAATGCCAGGAAAGAAAAACGGTACAATGGAAAGGGTTGGATTCACTTTAGTGAGTCCTCCTGTGGACTTTACAAATCTTTCGATGAAGCATATGAAAAAATGACCGAATCAGAGAAGAAAAGGTGGAAAGAGAGTCACCGTCTTTTAGGATAGGCGGGATAGAACAGTACAGTGGTGTTTTCTGCATATGTCCTAACTGCGAGTAATTGCAGAATTTGACATCCTAACTGCATAATATGAGCCTATGCAAACACAAACAGCAATATTATGATATGATACAGGTATATAAGGAGGTTTCTATATGTTTGAAAAAGATAACGTGAGGTTTATCATGCGCATCTCTACATCTATGTTTTTTATATGTGGGATAATCTTTTGTTTGATTACTTACCTTAAAGGTCTTGAGGTAGCGGTGGCATGGATACATGAGCCTCTTTTAGTATGGTTTCTCGGCATCGTATGTATATTGTCCGGTATTGGAATGATTATTAGCGTATCACGGTTTCTGCGGAGCAAATAATGTTGTTTGGAAATAAAAAAGATAATTTAACACATACCGTGAAAAGACTTACAAACATCCTACTCTAAAAAGAAAAAAAGATGCTCTCACAATAGAAGGGAGAGCATCTTTTTTATTATCAAAGAGATTCTATCCAAGCATTTCAAAATTAATATCATAACACCATTGGTTAAACCAATCCATTACTCTTTTGCTTGAATAACCATATTCATTTTTTAAAGCAGTAGCCTTCCTTGCAAACCACCTTCTGAAGAGTGATGGTTGCGGGCCCGTCTGCATAAAAAATATAATGGTTTGTAACGGTATTCTCTTCTACAACCTTAATCCTCTCCGCAACATAGTATTCTGAATTTTCCTCAGCCTCTTTGTGATTCTCGAGGATAAAAGCACTGTATACTTTATGAAGAGCATCATACTGCTTTTTTGATATTTCAATGGGGGTATATGGCATATTGTATGTCTCAACTCCCATGAAATATTTAATTTTTTTAGGCTTTTTCATATAAGCCCCCTTTCCGGCAGCCAAAGGACTGCCTAAACAAATGAAAACTCGCTTATGGGTTCCCGCATATCTGTAATTCCATGAATACCTCTGTCTTCAAAGTAAGAATATTCATCGATTAGCCCACTGGCAATCAGCTTTCTTACATCTCTGACAAACGGCTTCATGATCATGAAGGTATCATAAGCGTCTTCTTTGTTATTCAGATTCTTTTTTACCGAATCTGACACAAGTAAGACCTTATCCTGGCAAGTATGCAGTACGTCGCATTCCCCTCTGGAAAATTTTTTTCTGCCGGGAATGTTTGCCGATACGCCAAGTGCAAGTCTTCGTGATACTTCCTTCTCATTGTTTGCAGAAGGGATATCTTCTTTCCAGTAGTCCATCCCCCTATAATAATTAAAACGCTCGAGAGCCAGATCCAGATTGTCAAATCTTTCGACCGTAACCTCTTCTGCTTTACGACCGGTTATTTTTTCGTAATAACCTGACATAAAACACTGTACCACGTCTTTTATGACATAATACGAGGGATCAGGGACTTTTATGTTGTTTTCTATGTAGACAAGGCATTCATAATAAGACATCCCCTCGAACATTATCTGTCCGTCACCCACCCTCTCGGAATCGGCTATTACTACATAATAATTTATGCCTAACGGCTTAATCTTAATATTTGTTATTTCCATAACAAAAACCTCCTTAATCATTTTTTCTTGCAGCAAGAACAAAAAGACCTGTTACCTGTTCAAGAACATTTTCTGCTGCCTTTCTGCCTGCCTTTATGTCAGCAATGCCATCCGTTATTCCATTTAACAGTGATTCAAGCGACGGAGTATCCATCCTTTCTAACACGCTGTTAAACACACCGGACTCCTTTGCTCCATACATCTTTTTACTAAGTGCTTTCTTCACTTCGTAAAAAAGAGCACCAAGGACTGGCAGTACCTCTCCTGAAGGTGTTTTCTCAAGCTCTGTTACAAAACCTTTTACATCACCCTTCATAAGCATTGATGATGCAGAAAAGATCTTCTGTGCCGGAGCGCCGAACTCTCTCTGAATAACCTCAGCGTTAAGTTCATAGCCACTCTCAGCAAGAGCCTTTAACTTAATTAGATGGTTATAAAAGGTATAGAATACCTCTCCTTCTTCGTAATAATCGCAACTATTTATAATGGTGTCGATCAGCTCCTCTTTTAATGTGGGAAGCATCTTACGAATGAATCCGTCTAACTGCTTTGGAGAATATTTATCTGCCTTTAGAACCTCTGTCTTTTCCTTAAGAAAAGCAAGAAATTTCTTTTGACGGGCATCGATTTTCCCGGGTGCAATTATCAATACATTACTACCGGATTCTTTTAAATATTCTATAAGCTCCTGACTATCTCCCTCCTTAAGTTCCCTTGGCTTATATACAAGGACTTTAACCTCGCCTAACCAGGGAAAAGAACTAAGGAAATCGACTGCCGTTCCATCAAACTTATCAAGAACAAGTTTTTCCTCTTCATCAAAGGAAAACTCGTTCAGTGTTTGATTTATAAGGGCATCAACCCTGTACGGCTCCTCGCCGTAGATTAGAAAATTATTCATAAAAATTATTAAGCATGAGAGCTTTTTAAGCCCCCATGCTTTCCTCCTTTCCTTCAATAATGATATCGGTTGCCTTCATATCGAGAGCATCAAAGATACGCCCGTCATTTCCGCAAACAATAAGTTTATTTTTTGCCCTTGTCATAGTGACATACATCCTATGAATGAACTCCGGTTCCATATTGTCACCTGTTGGAGTAACATTATCGGATATGGTTATGTATATAACAACGGGCCACTC
>JAEEGL013598601.1_pt1 | contig 11151 bp, 11 predicted proteins | sample 9134231 | NCBI WGS metagenome assembly JAEEGL01 (sample SAMN16246548, study PRJNA631951) | gut metagenome | biome: gut microbiome; feature: rumen; material: fiber-attached | host: Bos | place: Iran: Karaj | collected 2018-10
CTGGAATTGGAGAAGTTACGTTCCAAGGCATATGACACGATGATCGACGTGGCCGAAGAGACCTTCAACATCCCGATCAGAAAAAAATCTGGCACCAAACAGTAGCCCTGCTACGCGAGAGCACCCCGGAAGCATCTCTGGGGGCTCTCTGCGGGCTGTTTGGTTTTAGCAGGCAATCATTCTACAAGCACAAGGAGAACGACTTCGCAGAGGATGCCATTGAGCCGCTGATTGTTGAGAAAGCGAAGGATTACCGCAAGGATAATCCAGGCCTTGGCTGTGTGAAGTTGTATATCATTATCAGCACGTTGTTCAAGGAGACCGGCTGTATGCCTGGCCGAGATGCATTCATTGAGATCCTCCGGAAGAATGGCCTGATGGTCCATATCCGTCGACGAAGGCGTTATAAGACTACAGACTCGAACCATCATTACCGGAAGTACCCGAACCTCATCAAGGATGTGGTTCCGCACCGTCCCAATGAGATATGGGTCAGCGATATAACGTACATAGAAACGGAAGAGGGCGTATGCTATCTTTCGCTGATAACGGATGCCTATTCGCACAAGATTGTCGGGTGGGCCCTGGGCCCCACCTTGGAGACAATATACCCGCTGGAGGCCTTAAGAATGGCCCTGGCCACCATTGACGAAGAGACGGCTCACCGCCTCATCCACCACTCAGACAGAGGCTGTCAGTATTGTAGCGATGCCTATGTGTCCGAGCTCAAGAGCCACGGCATAAGTATCAGCATGACCCAGAGCGGAGATCCGCTGGAAAATGCCATTGCAGAGCGGGCCAATGGTATCCTCAAGGGCGAGTGGCTCTACAAAATGACCATTCCTACACGTGCGGATTGTAAGGTGGAGCTTACCCGCATTATAGACTTTTACAACACACAAAGGCCGCATATGAGTATTGGCTGGCAGACGCCGGAACAAGCTCATAGTCAATATGGTGAGCAGCAGCGCCGCTGGAAAAACTATTACCATCCGACGGCCATTCAGAACACACAGCAACTGGGTGTATATGCTCCGGAATTGTCAGGACTTACGGAAGAAACTTTAGAAGAGGAGGTGGCAGTGTAGGAAAAAGTATATATCTTTGATGCGCGGTTGGTGGTTGCCTGCCGTACGATCGGCAACCACCAACAAAAAAGGAAGACTCTTGTCTTCCAGCATAATGTCAACGGAAACAGTACGTTTGACAACTACTTTAGGGGAATGGGCCCTCCGATGTAAACCGGTCCAGTGAATGCGTAAACAATCTTAGTTTAACCACCCCCAAAGTGTCAACCATTCTCAGGAAAGGTCATCCGCCCCGGACAATATTTTTCTAAGAGACCCTTTTATTGTTCTATTTTTCACAAAATTTTCATATTTTTACAAAAAAATTGTTCGGATGTTCGAAAAGAAAGAATTTCCAGAGATACAGTCCCTGGAGTCATACCCAGATTTCGTCTGGCTTCATACGCTGGACGGGAAATCCCGGAATGAATTAATCGTCTGCAAGATCGACGGGTCCGTAAAGGTGCTGCCGGAGCTTTACAATACGCCCTACTATTGCCTGGAGTTCCTCTTTCACGGGAACATCCGAATGGATATCAACCACAAGCCGGTGGAAATCCGCGGCGGAAGCGGTTTTTTCATTTTTACCGATTATTCCTTTCTGGTCAAAGATTCCTCGGAGGATGTGGAACTATATATCCTGGCCCTGTCTCCCCAACTGGCCGGGGAGTTGGGACTGCATGTCTCGGCCCTGCAGATTGCGCGGGTATATGTTCATCCCGTAATGCCACTGTCCGGGCAAAATATGGAGGCGGTCCTGCATTATTTTGATTTAATGCGTAGTTTGATGACGGAGCATAACCGGGAGGCGCTTCTCCATTTGATCCGGTCCTTCCTCCTTTACCTCTCCGCTATCTCTGAAGGGGAAGTGTCGGACAAGGCGCCTCTGACGCGTCCGGAGGAATTGACCGGGCAGTTCCTTGCCCTGGTGGATGCGCATTGCCGGGACCATCATTCAACGGCATGGTATGCGTCGGAAATGTGCCTGACGCCGAAATATATTTCCAATGTCATCAAACAGACCCTGGGCTTCTCCCCGGGGCGCTGTATTGGCGAAGCCATCGTCCGTCAGGCCAAGTCGATGCTGTCATCGACAAGCCTGACCGTTCAGGAAATTGCCGATGCGCTCGGATTCCAGAACCAATCCCATTTCGGCACGTTCTTTCATCGTTACACCGGAGTAAATCCGACCGCTTACCGCAGGTCGGTATCGGTTTAATTCCCCGGAATCAGTATTTGCTGCTTTCACCCGTGATTTCTTCGCGGGTGATTGCTTTGCGGTCCATCGCCCTCCAGGCCAGCGCAATGTATGCGACGACAAAGGGAATGAGTAGCGATACCCAGGACATCACCTTGAGGGTGAAATAGCTGGAAGAACTGTTGGCCAGGGTAAGCGAACTCTGGAGGTCGGTGCTGGAGGGATAGTAGGCGGTGCCATTGAAGCCGGCGAGGAAGAATACGCTCATTACGACCAGCACGGTGCCGGGCATCGCGAACCAGATGCCTTTGCGTGAGAGGGTAAAGGCGCCTTTCCACAGCGAGAGGAGCACCAGGATCACCCCGGAAAGAAGCATTACCAGTACGGCCGGCATTGCCAGCAGATTGTGCAAATATTTGTACGGCTCCAAGGTAATCGTTCCGTCCGGAGCGGCGGCATAGCCGGGGCGGAGCAGCAGCACGACCGTCCAGTTCAGGAAGAAAATCAGGAAGGGAGCGATGATGAGCTTGATGGAACGGCGCATCTGCGCATGGATGGTCTCGTCATCGACATTGTTGAGGATATAGAGTGCACCCAGAATGGAGGTAAGCATCATCAGGGTGACGCCCAGCAGGACGGCGTGCCACTGCCCGAGCGCCTCCAGGCCGTGCCAGCCGCAGCCCCAGGTGCTGATGACCGGGGCGGTCGGGTCAGTGATGGCCGCTTTGTCCACGGTGAAGGGCGATCCGGTGAAGAAAGTTCCCACCGCCGTTCCCACCAGCAGCGGGGCCAGGAGGCCGTTGGTCATCAGGGCGATCCGGAAGCCTTTTACGCCCAGGATATTGCCTTTTTTGTGCTGGAATTCGTAGGCGACAGCCTGGAAGACGAAGGTGATGAGCAGCAGCACCCACACCCAATAGGCTCCGCCGAAACTTGTGCTGTAGAACAGGGGGAAGGAGGCGAAGAAGGCCCCGCCGAAAGTGACCAGGGTGGTGAAGGTGAGTTCCCATTTCCGCCCGGTCGAATTGAGGATCATCCGCTTCTGCGTATCGTCAAGGGTGCGGTTTCCCAGGTGCAAATTGGCGCCCTGCACAAACATCAGGGCCACCAGCAGGCCGCCCAACAGGGCGATGAGGCACCACCAATAGTTCTGTAAAAATTCGTAACTCATCATATCAGGCATCTAAGGGTTCAACCTCGGGGCCTTTCTTGATGGCTCCGATCATAATGCGGATTTCAATGGCAAGGAACAGCGCAAATACGGCAAGGAATACGAAGAAGGTGGTCCTGACCGCTCCTGCGCTCAGGCTGGAGATAGCTACATTCACCGGCAGGAGTCCCTGGATGGTCCAGGGCTGCCGGCCCACTTCGGCCACGATCCAGCCGCACTGGCCGGTGATATAGGCCAGCGGGATGCATACGATGGCAGTCCACAACAGCCATTTCCAGGCGCCCAGCTTATCCTTCCAGGCTGCAATGAGTGCAAGCAGTAGCACCAGGGCGATCAACATCCCCAAGCCAATCATCAGACGGAAACTCCAGAATACTACACCCACCGGCGGAATCACGTCCTCGGGCTTCTCCAGATGACCATATCCCATAAACTGCACATTGGCGTTGAGGACCTCCAGGGCCTGGGCCTTGGCGTCGGGGTCACTGTCTGTCGAACGATAAGCGGCCAGAGCGTCCAGAGCCAGCCGACCCATCGCCATTTTGTCGACCACGGAAGGTACCTCATTGCCGTCATTGTCCGTATAACCATTCAGGATGTCGTTGATGCCGGGGACGAAGCCGTCGGCGTCGTGCGTTGCCAGGATAGACAGCATCTTGGGTACTTTTACGCCGGGCACGATGCTGAAAGCCGCCCCGTGACCGCCGTCATAAAGGCCTTCCGCCGCGGCGAGTTTCATCGGCTGGAATTCAGCCGCGTGGACACCCGAGGAATCGCCGGAAAGCATCACGGCGCCGCTGCCTGCCAGGCCCACGATGGCGCCCACCAGCAGGCTCTTGCGGGCGAATGCAAGGTGCCGGCCCTTCAGCAGATACCAGGCACTCACGCCCACGACGAAGATGCCGCCGGTCACCCAGCCGCTGGTAACGGCGTGGCAGAACTTGCTCACGGCCACGGGATTGGAAATCACTTCCCAGAAAGCCGAAGCCGATGCCATCTCGCTGCGGACCGTGTCCGGATTGAAGGTTGTCCCGACCGGATTCTGCATCCAGCCGTTCGCCACCAGGATCCAGAAGGCCGAGATCGTGGCGCCGATGCCGGTGAGCCAGGTCGATGCCAGGTGGAACCTGGGGGAGACTTTCTCCCATCCGAAAAACATCACCGCAAAGAAGGTGGCTTCCATAAAGAAGGCAAGGATCCCCTCGATGGCAAGAGGAGCGCCGAACATATCGCCCACCATCCAGGAATAATTGCTCCAGTTGGTGCCGAATTCAAACTCCAGGATAATGCCGGTGGCAATTCCCACGGCGAAATTCACGGCGAAGAGTTTCATCCAGAAACGGGCCGCCTTTTTCCAGAATTCGTCTTTCCTGACCACAAAGATGGTTTCCATCACGGCCATCACCAGGGCCAGGCCCAGGGTCAGGGGGACGAACAGCCAGTGGTAGGCCGCCGTCATTGCGAACTGGATTCGGGACCAGATTACTACATCCATGTCATTGATCATTAAATTGTAAAAGACGTTCCGCCACGACTTCGCTTTTCTGCGAGTCGGTCATTCCGGCCATCGACGGCCTGAAGAAGAATACCCGCAGGACGGCGAAGAGAATAAACAGCTTGAGCAGGACAAGCCACACCAGCGGTCGGCCCCAGGTCATATTCCGGAAGCCGTCCCGGTAGAGCGACACCCAGAAATTGATTATGCCCGGACCTTTTTTCATTTTCCACAAAAATACCGAATCCGGATGAAAAGTGCAAGTGAATACTTCTCATTAAAAATTGATATATTTGTAGTTTGGAATGTGAACAAGAAAATCTTGTTATGAAAAAAATCGTGGTATACTGCTCGTCCAGCTATGAGGTCCCCGCGAAATTCAACGAGGGGGCTTCGGCTGTGGTCGCCGGGCTTTGTGCAAAGGGGTACGGTATTGTCTCCGGCGGATCTTTCCGCGGTACAATGGGGGTGGTGTCCGATACGGTTGTCAGTTGTGGCGGCTATCACAAGGGGGTCTTGCCCCGGTTTATGAAGACGCTTGTCTATGACGGACTGTCAGAAACGGTCTGGACGGAGACAATGGCGGACAGAAAAGAAGAGATGCGCAGGGATACGGTTGCGGCCATCGCGCTTCCGGGCGGCATCGGCACGCTGGATGAATTGATTGAGACACACGTGCTGAAGAAGTTAGGACAGTATCCGGGCCGTGTAATTCTTCTTAATTTGGACGGATTCTTCAATCCTTTTTTCACGCTGCTGGATCATTATATGGCGACGGGAATGCTCACGTCCGAAGACCGAGGTCTCATCGAGGTATTCGATTCGCCGGAGGCGCTTTTGGCATCCTTTGAATAAACGAACTTAAGAATATGATTTACGATTCATTAACTGAACTGATCGGAGGTACTCCCATCCTCCGCGTGAAGCCGCTGGAAGGCCAGGTGGCGGAGATCCTCGTCAAGATTGAGGCTTTCAATCCCGGCGGCAGCGTCAAGGACCGCATTGCCCTTGCCATGATTCTGGATGCCGAGAAGAAAGGCATCCTGAGCCCTGGCGCTACCATCATCGAACCGACCAGCGGCAATACCGGCATCGGCCTCGCCTGGGTTGGGAAGGCCCGGGGCTACAAAGTCATTCTGACAATGCCTGAGACGATGAGCCAGGAGCGCCGGAGCCTGCTCAAGGCATTTGGTGCTACGCTGGAACTCACCCCCGGATCCGAAGGAATGAAGGGCGCCATCGCCCGGGCGGAAGCCCTTCGCGACAACACGCCTGGAGCCGTCATCCTCGGCCAGTTTGTCAATCCGGCCAATCCGGCGATGCATGAGCGCACCACCGGTGAGGAGATCTGGCAGGATACAGAAGGCAAGGTTGACATCTTTGTCGCTGGCGTTGGGACGGGCGGGACCGTGAGCGGCTCGGGCAAGGCGCTCAAAAAACACAATCCAGCCGTCAAGGTTTTCGCTGTCGAACCGGCCTCCTCGGCCGTCCTGTCGACCGGCATCCCCGGCAAGCATAAGATTCAGGGCATCGGTGCGGGCTTTGTCCCGGCGACATACAATCCGGCTGTCATCGACGGCATTATTCCGGTATCCGACGAGGATGCTTTTAACGGGGCCCGGCTACTTGCCGGAAGGGAAGGTCTGCTAGTCGGCATTTCCTCCGGCGCCGCCTTCTCCGCCGCATTGCAGCTGGCCCGGAAACCGGAGAATGCCGGCAAGACCATCGTCGCCCTTCTTCCCGACACGGGAGAACGTTATCTGTCTACTGAACTGTTTACAACATGAATATTTCCATCCGAGAAAGCGGAGAGCATCTGAAGGCGCTGATGACCGGTGTCAAGGATTTTGTCTTTCCTCACTACAGCGATACGGATCCGGCCGATGCGCGCCGGATCATTGCGGAGCATCTGGAAGCCATGACCGACCGCGGGATTGCGGAGGCCTTTCTGCTGGCCCTGCCGGAAATCCAAAGGTTGCTTGGCACCGATGTAGAAGCCATTGCCGGCGCTGACCCTGCTGCAGATAGCATTCAGGAAATCGTGTACTGCTACCCGGCCGTTACGGCGATGCTGCACTATCGGACCGCGCACGAGTTGCACCGGCTGGGGGTACCCGTGATTCCCCGGATGATTACCGAGCACGCCCACAGCGTCACCGGCATCGACATCCACCCCGCCGCCACGATCGGCGAGGGCTTTGCCATTGACCACGGAACGGGTGTGGTGATCGGAGAGACGACCATCATCGGAAAGAATGTTACCCTTTATCAGGGCGTTACGCTTGGGGCAAAGAATTTCCGGTACGACGAGGCTGGACGCCCTGTCAACCAGCCCCGGCACCCCATTCTGGAAGACGGCGTGACCGTCTATTCCAATGCCTCCATCCTCGGACGCATCACCATCGGCCAGGGCTCCGTCATCGGCGGCAACGTCTGGCTTACCCACAGCGTCCCTCCCGGCTCCCGCATCCTGCAGGGCGATACCCGGAATGACGGAAGACCAGTTGAATAATTTGCGCGAAATGAAGACTTTTCTCCGGATTCTTTGGAAATCTCCCACCGTGCTGCTTCTGGTAGCCCTGGTGCTGGTTTTGGCAACCGAATTCAGCCTGATCTACGATTTCAGGAAGCCGGAGCCTTTCACAGGGCCGGATATTTTCAATCCGTACAGCGCCCTGGATACGGCCCAATGCTGGAAAAAATCTGTCTTTCATACACATACCCGCGTCAAGGGACCCTGGCCGCCCAATGAATGCCCGATGTGGCCGCAGGAGGTATGGGATACCTATCAGAAACTGGGGTACGATATCGTAACGTTCTCCAATCACAACGAGATTACCCGGCATCCTTTCGACTCTACTCTTCAGGTGGATGTCTATGAGCAGGGATACGGCGCTTTCAAGTATCACAAACTGGTTTTTGGCGGCAAAAAGCCCCTTATGGTGGATCACATCTTCCCGGTCCTGGCGTCCCAGAAGCAGTGCCAGATGGAATACCTGGACCGGCATTCGGATTTCATCCAACTTAACCATCCCTACCGGACGGGTATGATGACGCCGTCCGTGATGGCGAAATTGTCCGGCTATGAAATTACGGAACTGGATACCCACATCAGCACCCAGAACGAATACTGGGACCAGGCCCTGAGTGCCGGTCACTACAGTTTCGGCCTTGCCAATGATGACCTTCACCATCCGGAGTATCACTGGCGGACCGGTATCCGTTGCAATTTCCTCTGTACACCCTCCGGCCGGTATGAAGATATCAAAAACACCCTCCTAGGTGGCTGTTATTACGCAATGAGAGTTCCGGATTACGGAAACGGAGACTGGGAAGAAAAAGCTATGCGTCATCATAACCTGGTGAAGGTGGAAGACATCGGCCTCGACGGAGACCGCATCTACATCCGCCTTTCCGCATCGGCCGACAGCATCCGCATCAACGGTCAGGACCACTGTATCCTGGCGTTGGAGCAGAACACCGATACGCTGTCATACAGGATGGGACCGGACGATCATTTTGCACGCTTCACGGCCTTCTTCCCGGACGGGGCGGTCATTTATTCCAATCCCTTTGCGCGGTATGACGCTTCCGTTGCTGGAACGCCCTTCGACAAGGCACCCCAACAGGTTGACTGGTTGCTCACCGTGTTGTTTAATCTTGCCATCCTGCTGCTTCTCGCCGGCGGGGTCTGGCTGATTGTCAAAGTCATCAAGCGATGAAATTGTTCCAGAAAAAGATCAGTCCGGCGACCTTCAGCGCCATTTTGAGCGTTTATACGGTCCTGGCTTTTCATTTCCCGTTTTTCAGGCATTTGGTCGCCAATATAGACGCCAGTTTCAACGGCGTTGTCATTTTCACGACGGCTCTGCTGCTTTTGCTGTGTCTGGACTTCCTTTTGTATTATTTGCTGCTGTGTCTGGGACGCATCGTGGGCAAATGCATCATCGCCTTCACCCTCTTCGGAGACGCGGTGATGCTCTATTTCGTGAATGATTACCAGGTCCTGGTGACGGACAGGATTATGGGAGACGTCATTACCACGCAGTTTTCGGAGGCGTCTGGCTTCTTCTCCCTGAATTTTGTACTGTATATCCTGCTGCTGGGTATCCTTCCCGGAATCTGGGTTTTTCTGCAGAAGGTGGAATATCGGTCGGTCAAGCGATTCGCCATTACGGTTTCCCTTCCTCTGGTCCTCGTAGTGGCGCTCGTCTTCGGCAATATGAAAAACTGGCCCTGGATAGACCGCAATTCCACGGAGCTGGGAAGCCTTTTGATGCCCTGGTCGTACACGGTCAATACCGTCCGCTACTATACGGGGCTCAAGAGCCGGAGCGAAGTCGAGGTTCCGCTCCCGGATCCTGTTTCCGTGTCGGACAGCCCGGACGTATGCGTCCTTTTCATCGGAGAATCCGTCCGCAGGGACAGGTGCTCTCTTTACGGCTATTCCAAAAAGACCAATCCGCTGCTGGAGCAGGACGGCGTTCACGCATACGTGGCAAATTCAGAGGGCACGCACACGGTTGTAGGCGTCAGGGCGATGCTGGAACCGTATGCGTCGAAGGAGTTGCTGGAAATTCTGCCTAACTATCTGCAAAGGGCCGGTGCCGATGTCATCTGGCGCACACACAACTGGGGGGAGCCGCCGGTGCATACGCCCCGGTATTACACTTTTGCCGACCTGAAAGACCGCTATCCCGAGGCCGATTCCCGCTATGACGGCCTCTTGCTGGAGGGGCTGAAGGATGAAATCATCTCCAGTGACAGCACCAAAGTCTTTGTGGTCATTCACTCCTACACCAATCACGGCCCTGCTTACGATACCAATTACCCGGATCAATTCAGGGTATTCCTGCCCGTATGCAATACCGTGGAAATGTCCAAGACCAGCAAGGAAGAACTGGACAATGCGTACGACAACAGCATCCTCTACACGGATTTTCTGGTGCATTCCGTGATAGAAATCCTCCAATCCATTCCGGAGCGCCGCTCCCTGATGCTCTTTGTATCGGACCACGGAGAATCCTTGGGGGAGAACAATCTTTATATGCACGGCGTTCCTATGAGTATGGCTCCGCGCGAACAGTTGGAGATTCCGTTTGTCGTATGGACCTCAGATCCGTCCCTGAAGTACAGGGATCTTCCTGAGGTGACACAGTACTTTGTCTACCATACGGCTCTCCGGTTCTACGGCATTGAGTCGGAGGTGTTTGATCCTGAGAAGTGCGTATTTGAGTAGTCCACGCCGCTGAGGAAGAGGGCGTGGCCGGGAACGGACTCGCCGGCGTCGCAGCGTGTGCCAGTACTTATGAGTTCCGCGAGGCTGTCTGAGGGACGCCGCCCGCGGCCGACCTCCAGGAGGGTGCCCACCACGGCCCGGACCATATTGCGGAGAAAGCGGTCGGCGCTGATGCGGAAGTACAGGTAGTCGCCTTCATCCGCTGGATAACCCATCAAACTGACGTGTGTAGGCGTATAGGTCTCCCAATGCGCCTCATACACCGTACAGATCGAGGTCTTGTTGGAGGATCCCGTCTTCTCGAAGCACGAAAAATCGTGCGTTCCGAGAATGGCGCGGGCCGCTTCGTTCATTGCGTCAACATCCAGGGTAGGGAAGGAATAGAGGTAGGAGAATCGGTCTGCGAACGGGTCTTTTTTCCTGTGTATGAAGTAGGTATATTCCCGCCGCCGGGCGCTGAACCGGGCGTGGAAATCCGCCGGGGCTTCCCGAAGGGAATGGATCTTGATTTCCTTGGGCAGGATGGCATTTAATTTGCAGGTAAAATCCCTCGCGTCTGACTCGCGGAGGTCGGGCCCGTCAAAGGAAACGGCATAGCCGACGGCGTTGACTCCGGTATCCGTTCTCCCGGCTCCGATGACGGAGATTTCCTCCTTCAGGAGTGTCGAGAGCGCCTTTTCCAGGGTTTCCTGGACGGTGGGCTGGCCGGGCTGGACCTGATATCCCGAAAAGGGGGCTCCGTTGTACGAAAGACGCAAGATATACCGCATGGCGAAAGATTTTATAATGCAAATATATGGAAAATTCTAATGTGAACATCAAGGAGCTCAACCAGCGCATCCAGAAAGAGAGCGAATTCGTGGATATCCTCTCACTGGAAATGGGAAAGGTCATCGTCGGGCAGAAAAATCTTATCGACAACCTCCTGATCGGCCTCCTGGCCAACGGACACATCCTGCTGGAAGGTGTTCCCGGCCTTGC
>JAEEGL013651502.1_pt1 | contig 11151 bp, 13 predicted proteins | sample 9134231 | NCBI WGS metagenome assembly JAEEGL01 (sample SAMN16246548, study PRJNA631951) | gut metagenome | biome: gut microbiome; feature: rumen; material: fiber-attached | host: Bos | place: Iran: Karaj | collected 2018-10
GCTTGAGGTGCTCGGTGCGCTTGTAAGTGTATTGGTGTTTGCTCTGCTCCATAGTGCCGCAATAAAGGAGCAAATATAGGGGAATTTGTTATCGGAATGCCCCTTTTAATCATTTCAGTTTTGAGCATATAACTTTGCTCTCAATGCTGCCCAATAGTCGGTGGTTTCATTGTCATTGTACACCTTTTGTGTCCGTGGGTTGAAAGAAAATGGCTTAACCTTCCTGTTAGTGGTTACATACTTGCGTCAACTTTTTTCAGTCTCACTTTGCGACTTTTGTCAGTCTCACTTTTTAACACCGATTAAGGCATTTTTTAGGGTTTAAGGGGAAATCAAAAAAGCCTCAACTTATTGTAAGTCAAGGCTTTTTTCTTTTTGGATTTTCTTTCCAGCGGAGAGGACGAGATTCGAACTCGTGGTACACTAATCGCGTACGACAGTTTAGCAAACTGTTGGTTTCAGCCACTCACCCACCTCTCCAAGCGGTTTTGTGTTGAATTTGCCCTATTGCTAAAGCGGTGCAAAAGTAGGAATTTGGCTTTCAATAGCAAACTAAAAGAGATATTTTTTTTTCGAAACCGCACTATCGATGGTAGGTTTCAAACTTTTAGCTACTGATTGCTTCCCCGCTTGGTGTAAATCACAATGGCTCCGTTGCCTCCTTGCGCACCATATATATTGGCATCTCTAAGAATTTCAACGTGGTCAATTGCGTGGACGTCAACGCCCAACAGCGTTTCAACAATCACACCGTCAACAACATACAAAGCCTCAGTGGGTCCGTTGATTGAAGACGTGCCCCTGATGTATGCTTTCGAACCCTCGCCCATATTGCCCCGCGAGACATTCAAACTTGGAACTAACCCCATTAGAGCTTCAAGAACATCGTCGCGGCCGGTGCGGACAATATCCTCACCCGAAATGACCTTTGTGGCGGCATTGTAACGTTCGCGCGTGCGCACATAATCGTACCCGATACTCACAAGTTCATCGTCGTTTTCGGCCGTAAACAGCAATTCGTCGGCAAGGCGGATGCGGATGCCCTTGACTCCGTTCACCGGAATTGTGTACAACAACCCCCGGTGCCTGACGTGTAATGTGTCATCGGGTTTCACATCGGTCAAGCCGAAACGGCCCTTGCGGTCGGACAGCGCATAGCGGTCCTCATTAACCGTGTAAACGCGGGCATTTTTCACCGGCTCGTTTTTAATGTTGAGAATCACGCCGTTGAACGGCACACCCTGGTTGCTGTTTTGCCCTATCGCGGCAAGCGGCAGCAATGCTAATGCGACAATTAACTTTTTCATATTCAAAAATTTTTGCACCAAGGTACGATTTTTTTTCGGATAGCGTATCGTTTATCGATGTTTGCCTGAATTTGACGGCTGAATGGCCGAATAGGATAATCGGCTAACTGATTACCCAAAAAATTCGTAAACTTGCACGACAAACAATAATTTTATGAGAAATGAAATAAAAAATTGAAGACAGCATCCATTATCCAATTAGGCTGAGATTATTAACCCCTTAAAATAAAGCAATGAAAAAGATATTTGTAATTATTACAACCTTGTTAATAGGTAATTTTGTTTATTCACAAGAAGCTGCATATGTAAAAGGGAAAGGATTTGAGGGGTACATTTTTCCAAAAGAATATTCAATTTGGGGATTACGACCCGAATCAAATCGCTACACGCCTAAATTTGAGGACATCGCGCAAGCAGAAAAGATTTTACGAGACAGTATAGGAACTGATTATGTGAAATCAAAACAGTATGCATATCGCAAACCTCCCATAAACAAAAGAACGCTAAAAAAATATGTGCGTCAGTATGTTGGATATTTAACGGAAAATGGCGAAGTATTCATTCTTATTTACTTTAACAAAGGACTTGATATGGATGAAACCTATTTTTTAGAAGACATAATAGTCGTCTGTGACGGAGGTAGCGACCACTGGTCTATAAAAATAAATATAACAACGAAGCAACTATTTGATATGGAAGTAAACGGGATAAGTTAGAATTGTCAACAAGTAAACCGAGGATGCCATACTTCAATAATCACCATTTGCCCAATTCGCCACTCCGCAATTCCTCGTTTCCCCAAAAAATTCGTAAACTTGCAGTCCGATTCTAAAACGACGCAGAAATGATAGTAGTTACGGGAGCCGCGGGCTTCATCGGCAGTTGTGTGGTGAGCCGCCTGAACGCCGACAATTTTAATGACATTGTGCTGGTTGATGACTTTGGCAACGCACAGAAAAACAAGAATTTCGAAGGCAAACGGTTCACTGCGAAAGTTGACCGTATGCAGTTTTTCGACTGGCTCGACGCCAACCACCGCTTTGTGGAATTCATCTTCCACCTTGGCGCGCGCTCGGCCACAACGGGCTTCCCGAAGGAAGTTTACGACACGCTCAATCTGAACTACACCAAAACCCTTTGGACAAAATGCGTTGAGTACGGTTTGCCGCTTGTATATGCCTCGTCGGCAGCCACTTACGGAATGGGCGAGTACGGATTCGACGACAACCACGACGTCATCTACAAACTGAAACCGATGAACCTTTACGGCGAGTCGAAGAACGATTTCGACAAGTGGGCGCTGCTGCAGGAACGCAAGCCGTTCTTCTGGGCCGGTCTGAAATTCTTCAACGTTTACGGCCCCAACGAGTACCACAAGGGCCGGATGGCGTCGGTCATTCTGCACGCCTTCCATCAGATTCAGGAAACGGGCAAGATGAAGCTCTTCAAATCGCACAATCCGCAGTATGCCGACGGCGGACAGACGCGCGATTTCGTCTATGTGAAAGACCTTTGCGAAGTGATGATGTTTCTGATGCACCACCGCCGCGACTCGGGGCTCTACAATGTGGGCACGGGCAAGGGCCGCACCTTCGCCGACCTGACAATCAACACTTTCCGCGGTATGGGACTTGAGCCGAACATCGAGTACATCGATATGCCGATGGACATCCGCGACAAGTATCAATATTTTACCGAAGCCAATATGAGCAAACTGCGCTCTATCGGCTACGACCGGCCGTTCTACTCGCTCGAAGACGGGGTGGCCGACTACGTTAAGAACTATCTGATTCCCAACAAATACTACTAACCGATGGACAACATTTTTCTACTGATTTTCATAGCGTTTATAATTGGCGTGCTGATGTTCGACCTGCTGTTTGTCGGGCGCGGCCACCACGTGGTAAGCATCAAGGAAGCATCGGTGTGGACGGTGGTGTGGGTGACGCTGGCGCTCGGGTTCTTCCTGTTTCTCAGGTTCGACGGCCATCTGGTCCACGGCATCGACACGTTCGACGAGCTGCTGCACGTGACGCAGAAATACGGCCTGAGTTTCAAGTACGACGGGCTGCCGCTCGAGCAGGCAATGGCCAACGGACTCACCATTGAGTCGGCCGTCAGCCAATATCAGCACAGTATGTCGATTGATTTCCTTTCGGGATACCTGATTGAAGAGACGCTCTCAATCGACAATCTTTTTGTGATGCTGATGCTGCTCACAGGCTTCGGCGTGCGCAAGAAAGATTACAAATCAGTGCTTTTCTGGGGCATTCTGGGCGCCATCATCCTGCGGTTCTCGTTCATCTTCCTTGGCTCAACACTCATTCAGAAGTTCAACTGGATTCTGCTTGTTTTCGGCGCTTATCTGGCTTATATGGGCGTGAAAATGTTCTTCAAGAAGGAAGATGACAACGCCAATGCCGACCCGCGCGACCATAAGCTGGTGAAGTTCCTGTCGAAGCATTTCAGCGTCTATCCGCGCTATGTGAACGGCCGTTTCTTCATCCGCGACCATCGGCACAAACTCTTCATCACCCCGTTGCTCATTGTGGTGATAACCATTGAGTTCACCGACCTGATTTTTGCATTCGACAGCATACCCGCCATATTCTCAGTCACTTGCGACCCCTATGTGGTGTTCTTCTCGAACATCTTCGCCATCATCGGACTGCGGTCGCTGTTCTTTATGCTCTCGGGCGCGGTTGACAAGTTCTGCTATCTGAAACAGGGCGTTGCCGTGCTGCTGCTCTTTGTGGGCGCCAAACTGCTTTTCCATCATTGGCTCGACGAGATTGGCTTCAGCTCGGTGCATTCGCTCTACATCATTCTGGGGATCATCACGCTGAGCATTGTGCTCTCGCTGCTTTTCCCAAAGAAGGAATCGGAAGTTAGGATGTAGGAATTAGGAGTTGAAAGTTAGATATTTGCAAATGGTATTGAAGGTTGGTTATAGGTATTAGGTGTTGGGTGTTGGTAGGGACGCACCGCGTGCGTCCGTTGTCTAACAATCGATTCACCGATTAAACAGTTCACCAATTAAACAATAAAGTATGAAGAATCTGTTTTTTGCATCAACAATTTTTGCCGCAGCCATTATGGCGCTGACAAAGGAAGCCAACGCGCAGTTTGTGGTTAGCGGAACCGCTGGCATTGTATCGGAAAGTAGCGCTAACAATGGAGACAAGGAATCGTCATCATTCAGTTTTGAAGTTGTGCCGTCGGCTGGTTATGTGATGGGAAGCTGGGAAGTTGGTGTGGGGTTCGGCTACAACCGCAGCAAAACATCGGTTTGGACAGACGGCCGCAAAAACACAGAGTCGGAATCGGCCTATGCCATAGAGCCTTATCTGCATTATGATATTCTTCAGGCTGGCAGATTAATCTTTGGTGCCGAAGCCATTTCGGTGTTCGGATTTGCCGACAGCGAGCGAAGCGTCAAGCTTGAGTTGCTGCCCGTGCTTACAGTCGAGATAAACGACCGTTGGGATTTCGACATTTTTGCAAATGTGCTGGGGGTTAATTATTCACACACCAAAAACAAGGACACGGACCACACCACATCCAGCTTCGAGCTTATGGCAAACAACGGCCATCTGCTGAATATGGGGTTCACGTACAAGTTTTAAGTGACGGATATTTGTGGTGTTCCACAAAAAAAGCCAACCTGCTGGTTGGCTTTTTTTTGTGATTTTTTGTGTCCGAATCTTACTCGGCAGTCTCTTCGGCTGCTGGTGCTGCTGTCGGGAAGTTACCCATAAATGACTCGGGTGTCTCTTCAATCTTCTCTTGAAGCATGCTGCCTTCAACTTCAGCCCCGCCGCGCGGAATGAATGCCGATGCCAGAATGCACAAAACAAGCAGAGCGCCTGCCAGTGTCCATGTGCCTTTCTCAAGGAAATCGGTAGTCTTGCGGACACCCATAACCTGATTGGCACTGCTGAAATTCGATGCCAGACCGCCACCTTTTGAGTTTTGGACTAACACGATGAGTATCATTAAGATGCAGACAAAAAATACAAGGACTGTGATAATTGTAAACATTTCTTTAAGTTATTTATTGTTAATAATTTCCTTTATTTCTTTAATTCGAGCCGCAAAGTAAGCGTTTTTTTCTGGATATTTCAAGCACAATTTTTCATACATAAGCAGAGCCTTTTCGTATGCCCCTGTTTTGAAATATATCTGCGCCAGAGTATCCGACATCAGGTCGGTGCTTTCAGTAGAGCTTTTAATTGAAAGGTCGGGCTCAACATTTTGATTTTCATCAACTTTTTCGGGTTGAATGTTGAATCCTTTGAAATTGTCGAGCAGTTCGGCGTGATGCTCTGCTTTGGTTTTGGGCGTCGGTTTGTCTTTTTTCCCGAAAGTCTGGCGGAAATCGTTCAGGTCGAAGGTGTCGCTCAGATTGTTGAAATACGGCTGCACAGTTGTCTCGTTTTCAATCAGTTTGTCGAGCTCGGTTTTTGCCTTTTCGGATTCCGACGGTTTTGTTGTGAATCCTGCCAGCTCGGTCATCTTTGTAAAGTCGAACACTTCGGATTCGGCTTCAATCTGGTCGGGCGCGGCATCGTGTTTTATGATAACGCGCTCGTCGAGCAGAAAGAACAGCTTGGTGCGGTTGGTGACGTAAACGGCCGTCTCGCGCAGCGCTTTGCCGTAGTTTGAGTAGCCCTGATTGCGCAAATTCTTGACGTACAGCATTCTGGCCGATTGAAAACACGGATATTCATCGACCAGTTCCTTGACTTCGGGCAGATTGCGGTCGCCCAAAAGTTCGGGATTTTTCAAATACATCATCAGTTTGCTCTTGTCCATTTTCGCTTAAATTACCAGTTGACTACTGCTTTTGTAAATATGTCATCCACAAGGCTTTCGACAATTGTTTTGACAAGTTGGTCTTCAACATCGGTCAGGTTGTACTGGCTGTCGTAGTCTTCGTAGCGCGAGAACGACGTGTCGAAGTTAGCGTTTTTGTCCTTGTTGTTCACAAACTTCACTTTTACGGTGATTGTCAAGCGGTTCTGCGCTGCCACATCGCCCGTTTTGATTGCCACAGGCTGCGTGCCGTAGGCTGTTATCGAGCCTTCGAAATAAAGGTCGGCGTTCTCGTCGCCCAGTTTCAGCGATGTCTGCCCAACAAACTTGTCTTTCATCGCTTCGGTCATATCATTGGCGAGCGATGGATTCACCAGCGGCGCCACGTTGCGGAAGTCAGCAACAAAGACGGTTTTTGCGTCGGGCGGAATTGACGCACCCGTGAACGAGTAGCTTATTGAGCACCCTGTCGCTATGACGATGATTGATATGAGTATTATCAGTTTGCGCATTTTCTTGCTTGAGTAAAGTGTAATTTTAATGAGTAATTTTAATGAGTAATGTTCAATGAGTAATGAGTAAAGTGTAATGTTTAAGGTTTAATGTTTCAGTATTCGTAAATCGTAATTCCTAAATCAAAAATCAAAAATCCCTACTCAATGTTATACTCTTTTATTTTCCGATAGAGCGTGCGCTCAGAGATGCCTAAATCTTCGGCTGCGTACTTGCGCTTGCCATTGTGCCGCATCAGCGCCTTGCGAATCATTTCCACTTCTTTGTCTTCGAGTGAGAGCGACTCTTCCACAAACTCTTCAGTGTCCTGAATATGAGAGTTTTGAGTGTCGGCGTGATGTGTGATAATCATTGGTGCTTCATCGGTGTCGTCATAGTTAGGCTTATGTTCCGAGTAGATGCTCTGGATGATGCGTGCGTGGTCTTTCGAGAACTGGGTGTGGTCGCCTTTTTGTTCCATCAGGTCGTGAACCAGACGCTTCAGGTCGTTCACATCGTTTTTCATGTCGAAGAGCACCTTGTAGAGAATCTCGCGCTCTGAAGCGAACGACTGCTCATCGGCGCGCCCGACAATGGCTGGCAGGTGAGCGCCTTCACTTTCAGGCAGATAGCGTCGCAGTGTTTCAGCCGTTATGGTGCGGTTCTCTTCAAGAATCGAAAGCTGCTCGGTGATGTTTTTCAGCTGGCGCACATTGCCTGGCCAGCGGAACCGTTCGAGCATTGTGCGGGCGTCGGGGGTGAGCGTCAGGGGCGGCATCTGGAATTTGTCGGCAAAATCGGCTGTGAATTTGCGGAAAAGCAGATGGATGTCGTCAACGCGCTCGCGCAGGGGCGGAATCTTGATTGGCACGGTGTTGAGTCGATAGTACAGGTCTTCGCGGAACTTGCCTGTCTCAACTGCCTGAAGCACATTCACGTTGGTTGCCGCCACCACCCGCACGTTGGTTTTCTGCACTTTCGATGAACCGACGCGGATAAACTCGCCACTTTCAAGCACGCGCAGCAGACGCGCCTGTGTCGACAGCGGCATCTCGGCCACTTCGTCAAGGAAGATGGTTCCGTTGTCGGCCACTTCAAAATAGCCTTTCCGCGCTTCGTGCGCACCCGTGAACGCGCCCTTCTCATGACCGAAAAGTTCCGAGTCGATGGTGCCTTCGGGAATGGCGCCACAGTTGACGGCTATATACTCGCCGTGCTTGCGCGAACTATATTGGTGGATAATCTTGGGGAATGTCTCTTTGCCTGTGCCGCTCTCGCCTGTCACCAGCACGGCCAGGTCGGTTGGCGCCACCTGAATGGCGCGCTCAATGGCGCGGTTCAGCCCTTCGGCGTTACCGATTATTCCGAATCGTTGTTTGACTTGCTGTAAGTCCATATCGTTTCCTTTAAAGACTGACAAAATTACATTATTTATGCAAATTGTGTCAGTTTTTGCTGCAGTCTGTAACAAAAAAAAGCGGCTGTTGAGCCGCTTTAATTATATATATGTAAGAGTTGTTAGATGATACCGTTGCGCATTCTCTTGATAATGCTTGCAACGCCATCGAATTTTTCTGAATTGTTCTTGTCTGTTCTGTAAATTTCAACCTGTTTCATAATTTCGGTGAAATCGTTGTAGAATTCAGCAAAATCGGCATTGTCCTTCCGGCTTTCGATGTATTTGATGATGGTTGCCGCATACTCGAAATGGCTCAGGGCCACATCGAGAAATTCCATGTTGTTGGCTGCCAAGTCCGATGCCGACACGCAGATGTAAGCACTCTCAACCCAACTGCCAATAAGGAACAGCAATGCGGTTTCGGTCTGGCTTGTCTGGTTCAGAATGTACTGCGACTCTTTGAACACGTCTTTTACAACAGCAATCAGTCCGTCAACATTGTCGATGTTGCCTTCGAATTTGCTCGAGATTTTATCGGCGTCGATGCTGATGTTTAGGTCGCTTGCCATTGTCAGAATGCAGCGCAGATACTCTTCGGTTTCAGCTTTTCTCTGATAGGCCACGTCATAACTCAGGTCGGCGGCATAAACGCCCAGGTTCAGGGCCTTCTGCTTAGTGCTCAGGTAGTTTTCCTGATTGGCCAGACTGTTGGTCACATCATACAGATAAGCAAGACCAAGTTTGTTAATCATCGACATCAGCTCGACGGTTGTAGGTGTTGGAATACTTTCCAAATCTTCAATTATCTGAGCAACAGACACATCGTCGATTTCTGAAGCCGCACTTTTATTTGTTTTGTTTCCGCTATTGCTGCAAGCCGCAATCACAGCGGTACTCAAGATTAAAAACGCTAATAGTTTAATTGATTTCATAATCTGCTCAATTAATAGATACAACTTGTTATTTGGTAGACAAAAATACATTTTTTTGTGATAAAAAATATTGTCGGACCTGTGTTTTTGGCATTTTTTTTAAAATGATAAGCAAACGTAATCCTGCATTTGCAATTTGTTGAATTTTAATAGATTGTATTTGTATAAAAATTATTGAATGAAGAAATCCCCGACGATGGCAGCAGAAAAAAAGCATACCACGCAACCGCAAGGGCGTCAAACTCGTCTTTCAAATGATGGAAAACATCGCAAAGTGTTTTTTCAATTAGTTGCAATGGGCGGCTTTTCGGGGCTGCCCGCTTTTTTTCGTGTACGACAAAAAAGAGTACTTTTGGCAAAAAAAACACAGACTATGAGAATTGAGAAAAGAGGGCACATTTATGCAACGCCCGACCGCGTATTTTCTTTGATATCAGACTTCAGCCGAATCAACTCGGCCATGCTGCCGCAAAACGACAAGATAAAGGATGTTGAAGCCACCGCCGATTCATGTACTTTCACCATCGACAAGGCCGGCCGTTTCGGGATGCGCATTGTCGAGCGCGAACCGAACAACCTGCTGAAAATCGAAAGTATGGATTCGCCGCTACGGTTTACAATGTGGATTCAACTCAAAGAGTTTCACGAGACTGAAACTGCCTTCAGAGTTACCTTTGATGCTGATGTCAACGCTCTGATGTCAGTGATGCTGAAGAAACCGCTGACCGAGTTTGTTGATACGCTGGTTGCCAAGATGGAAATGATAAGGTAGGCTAAAAATCTTTCTGCCGGCTGTCGATGATGATGGTCACGGGGCCGTCATTGATCAGTTCCACATCCATCATTGCGCCAAAGTGGCCTGTTTGCGGTTTTATGCCCGACGCGGTTTCGAGTTTTGCCACAAATTCTTCGTAGAGCGGTATTGCCTGCTCGGGACGGGCGGCGCGTATGTACGACGGGCGGTTGCCGTGGCTGGTCTGCGCGAAAAGCGTGAACTGCGACACCACAAGTAGCTCGCCGCCCACATCAGCCACCGAACGGTTCATCACGCCGTTCTCATCATCAAAAATGCGCAACCGGGCAATTTTACCACATAGATAATCGGCGTCGGTGCTGGTGTCGGCCGGCTCAATGCCCACCAGAACCATCAGCCCCGCGCCAATTGATGCCACCATTTCGCCATCAATGGTCACACTCGACCGTTTAACACGCTGAATAACAACTCTCATATTGTTCTGTTTAAATTTTTGACTTTATTAAATTTCCGGCATTGAAGGTAGTGAATTTATTGGTGAAGTGCGATGACGAAAATCGTTGTCGACAACCCAAAACGCGAACTGTCTAATTATCAACTTTTTCAATTCCCAAAAAACTCGTCATTCAAAGCTTTTTAATTGTAACTTATTGTGGATTAATTATTTTCTAATGTCGATTAAGTGAATTTCTTATTTTAGTAAATAAACATTGGCTGCATAAATATGCACACTGATAAAAAAATTACCTTTGCACCCTGAATGAATTAAAAAAACAATATCCTTCAATGGAAAGCAGAAGCCAAAGACTGGCCTTGATAACAAAAATCATTCAGAATGAAGAAGTTGACTCGCAAGACAAACTTCTTCAAATACTCAATTCAAAAAATTGTTCGGTTACGCAGGCCACGCTTTCGCGTGATTTGAAACTGCTGAAAGTGTTTAAGCGCCCAACACGCGACGGACGCTACCTTTATTCCCTATCGAACGCAGCACCGGAACAAAAACCAAATATTGCCAAATCATCGTCATCTATGGATGGCTTTTTGTCGATGGAAATGTCAGGAAATCTGGCTGTTATAAAAACAGTCCCGGCATTTGCCCAACCCATCTCACAGGCTATCGACGATATGGACATGCCATCGATAATAAGCACCATTGCGGGCAACGACACCATTCTGGTGGTAATCCGCAACGGTTTCACGGGCACGAATGTGGCGCAGGATTTTGCACACTATTTTCCGGAAATCGCCAATAAAATAAAATAAACAAAGATAACATTCAGAATATAAAGAATATAACTACAAAATAAAAGAATATGAAAGAAGTAAAAAAAGTGCTCTTGTTAGGTTCAGGAGCGTTGAAGATTGGTCAGGCGGGTGAGTTTGACTATTCAGGTTCGCAGGCGTTGAAGGCTATGCGCGAAGAGGGTATATCGACAGTGCTGATAAACC
>JAEEGL015118465.1_pt1 | contig 11151 bp, 10 predicted proteins | sample 9134231 | NCBI WGS metagenome assembly JAEEGL01 (sample SAMN16246548, study PRJNA631951) | gut metagenome | biome: gut microbiome; feature: rumen; material: fiber-attached | host: Bos | place: Iran: Karaj | collected 2018-10
AAACGCAATCCATTTGCCTTTTGCAACTTTTACTCCCTTGTTCCAAGCATCATAAATCCCCTTGTCTGGCTCTGAAATAGTATATGATATACGCTCACTATAAGATTGTATGATTTCGCATGTGCCATCAGTAGAACCACCGTCTATAACAATCAACTCACAGTCGTCTGAAAGTTGTGGTATAATACTCTCAAGGCAAACTTTCAAACACTTAGCAGCTTGAAATGTAGCTATAATTAATGATATGGTCATGTGAATAATTAAGAAATATTTAAATAAGCCATTGTTATCCAACCAAATATTTTGACACAAAACATCTCCTTCCACTTTTGTTAACGAGTGAAACCTGAAAATATGTAAGGAGGATGGCTATCGTTACAGCAATGATATACTTGAGTCCGCAGTAAATTTCAACATGCTTGAAATACTCAACAATTGGAATGTGATAGAAATAGCACCAATTGCTATTCTTACCTATGAAGTTCACAAGACGACTGCCGAAAAAATCTTGTGGAAGTCTATTTAGGACTAGATAGAGCAATATTGAAATCACAATACCATAAATTATATATAACAGATGAGGTGGGTATTTTGAATTATATAGGAAATTTATATTTATGGTATAGGGGCCAAATAACAAGTATGAAATACAAAAAAGGGCCATAAAGAATATAAGACATAGTCTCAAATAACTTAATCCTCTCTGTAATAGCCTCGCAGCTAACATGAAAATAATCGAATAGCCCCCAAAATAGTAATAAGTTGCTCTGAACCATTTTTCATCTAATAGCAATTCAAAATGAAGTGGTATAAATTGCAATAAAAAAAAGAGCAATAATATAGATACAAACACTCTCTCCTTATTTACGGTAGCAACCCTTAACAAGAGAGGGGTCGCTAATCCAATCATAAAAAAAACACGATATATCCATACATATCCAAATCCATTCATTAGAAAGAAACTCTCTATTATCTCTTTCTTTGTGTAGTCATAAGCTATAATTTCTAAACTATTGAATAATAAAATGAATGTAATATAAACTACAAGGAACATCCATAATGGTATAATCAACCTTTCAAATCTTTGAAACAAAAAACTTCTGTTAAATGAAATCTTTCTACCAGAATATGAAAGCCCAGACACAAACACTAGCAGACTAACATTGAAAAACTGCGTTGCCATCACCCATAGAGGTGGTTCTGTATGAGCTAATATCACGAGCAATATTCCTATACAACGAAGTATATCAATTGTACGATTCCTCCCCCCCCCACCACCAGGACTGTCGACCTTATTTATTACTTTATTCATCAGAACACATTAGTTTTTTACTCATTTATGTAATTAGTAATATTGGGGGCCATTCTCAATTTCAGCTCTATCACATGACGAAGAATCGTAAAGTCTTTGGTTATGCAATGGCGCTGATTATGAATGTAAGCATACGCAGATCGTATGTGCTTTGCCATTTCACCAGAACTGACAGCTGTGCCGCGTTTCCTCTTAGATATAAAGAACTCATTATACGATTTAGAACCATAGTGATTAATTTGTATCGAAAAATCTTTCATGCCTCTAAAAAGACCTATTCTGTTACAACGGAAATGGAGGAAATACTTAAACTCATTAATAGGAGGAACGAAAAACCTTCTTCCAAACAACACACAACAAGACCCCATTTCGTGCAAAAAGTTCTTTGAAAATTCATACACATCATAATCCAAATTAAAGAATGTCTTGCCGTAGTCATAATATCTATCCCAACAAGAAGTATATTGTTCTATAATGAGTCGGGATTTGTCATGTTCAATCAACCCGTTTGATCCAAATTGCTTCCAATATGCAACAACACTAGGCCATTTCTTAAATCTCTCAATCCATTCTTTTATATCATCTACCTCCCGCATACAAATAAATTCGTCTAAATCAATAAATGCAACCCATTGTGTTTCGTTTCTGTATTTTTGATAAAAGTCCTGATAGGCCGCCATCTGACTTGGGGCTGGCACAGGCCACTCTGTCAGAGTTACTACACCACTTTCAATATATGGGTTTAATACACTTTGGTAATCATCATCCGAAAAATTGTTATAGAGATAGAAATGGTCAACGCCAATAAGTATGTGGTATTCTATCCATTCCTTCAATCCAAGGGTCTCATTTTTAAATATGGCGCAAATAGAGAACTTATATTTGGGCACCCTATGCTTTCTTCTGGACCTCATAATTAAAAGCAGCAGTGACCACCACAAGTCCCATATAGGAATGACTATCTTGATGGCCTTACGTATGACTGGATGTATTCTTTTGTCAAAGACAAAATTCTTATCACCGATATATTCAATCTTGTTCATTGTATATTTATTTTTTTTATAAATTTTGCAGGGTTACCACCCCACATTTCGTCATGGGGAATTGATTTCGTCACGACACTTCCTGCTGCCACTATTGATCGTGCACCAATAGTGACACCTTTGCAAATAATTGATGAAGTGCCAATAAACACATCATCTTCAATTACAACAGGAGATGTTTTTGTCAAGCCATTAAGAACTGGATCTCTTCTGTCCATATAGTTCATGTTGTGAAAATCATTATCAAACACTTTACAGCCACCACCAATGTGAACGTGATTTCCGATTGTTATACTATTATCACAGAATATCAGCGAGGAATTGATACCCACATTATTCCCGATTGTTAAAACACCAGAACCTTTAATCCGAATGTACGATTTTAGCGGATACCCAACCTCCCATTTATTTGCAAAATTCACATTGTCACCAATTTTCAATACTCCTTTGCGACTTATTCGAATTCTAAAAATGCCCCCTCCAGTTTTAACATTTCCATGTGGAACATTATAAAGAAACAAAATCGTATTTAGCCATGCTTTACAAAAGTGTTGGATTATTACTCGTTGAATAAAATAAAAGCCAACTGTGATTTTTTTAAGAAATTTCCTTATGTACATGCATTATATTATTATAACAATCTAACATTTGATTTCTTATTGTTGTCTGACAGTGCCTTTTAATTGCTTTTTCGCGCCCATGTAGCCCCATTTCAATCGCATGATGATAGTGCTTAAACAGATGCACAATAGTGCTTGCCAAGATAAAACTGTCACCGTCTTGTACGAGATAACCATCTTCCCCGTTAGTCATCAAACTATTTGTCCCACCCACATTTGAAGCTATAATAGGCAAGCCAAGTATCATTGCTTCACACAAACTATTGGGACTATTCTCTATATGGCTAACCTGTACAAAAACATCTGATTTTAAGAAGACTTCGGCCAATTCTTGTTCATTTTTTTTCCCCACGAACAATATATTCAACGATTTATTCTTGATTTTCAAGAACTTCCTTACCAACTTGTTGTATGAATTGTTGGCATCTTGACCAACTATGGCCCATTCAAACTGATAACCATATTCAGAAAGAATGTTTGCCGTCTTGTAAACAACCTCTAACCCCTTATATGGGGCAGTGCTCATTATTGTTAATATATGCCATTTCTCATTGTTATTAGGCTGCCATTTCTTATGGTAGAAAGAGTCCCGCAGTATCTCGTCACCATGAAAATATGTACTGTTAGGTGCTAACAAACGGCTAATTTTATAGTCCCAATCAGTGCGGCCCATAATATATTTTAGGTTTCTAAAGGTATCCCTTTCTTCTTTTGCGGCTCCCATAGTCAATCTATACATGTAAAATTCCGAACGCATCATAACAAAGTCTTTCAAATTGTTTTTATAACAATCAAACTGTGGAATTCCTGAGAAATATTTATCAACATAAGGTGACAAAATGCTTTGCATGGATATTACGACAGGGATGTCTGTAACCTTTACAACATGATGAAACACTGATTCTGTACCATGAACATGTATAATATCCGGTTTTACCATATCCACCACATCTTTCAGTTGCCGGAAGTCTATGAGATGTCGGCCAAGGAGCCTCATCAACAGTCTTTTTTTATGAGAAAGATGAAATGGCACATATCTAACCCCATTCAAATCAAAAATTTTAACGGGATAATCAACAGGAAAGCATACGCTCAAATTTACAACATCCTTCAATTGTTTTTCTAAAGCAAAAAGCCAACCTCCGCCAATAGCTTTTTGATGAGTTATATATTCCGTCGCTCCGCAAGGGGTAGGTGAAAACCAAAGTACATTCATCTATGGAGTAATTATAATTTATTAATATGTAAATTCCCAATCAGAGGTATGTGACTGAAAAAACTTGCAAACCAAAAACTAAGGAGCAAGGGTACTGTCGTCAATTCGTATGACATTCCTACTATCAAATACAAAAACATCCACACCCATTTAATTTTAGCATATTTTCCCCCTACTATATACCTTCCCGTATTGAAAAGAATCCGAAAAAACAGAATTGCCAAAACCAAACCAAATCTAGAAAAAACCTTAATATTTCCATTAGAACAAAATAGCTTAGGAGATATAACATTTGCCATATAGCTATTTTTATCTTTCATACCATATCCTAAAAAAGGGTCATGTGTGAAATTTGTTGCCTCAAAGACAAAACCATCAAATCTCTGAGGAACAAATACGATATCCTCTCTTTGTGAGGCGTAATAGGATATGGTATGTTGTATATTAGAAACAGACTCTTTTGAATACTGTAGATGTTCCATTTTCTCGCCCATAAAGGGAAGTGCTATAATTGATGGCAAAAGAACAACAAATGTTGTTACAACGAAGAAACGGCCTCGATTTGAGGCTAACACTATTGTTATAATTATAATACCAAAAGCTGCATAACCTGTAGTACTCTGAGAGGTTATTAAAGCAAAAAACAATATAAAGAAAGACCGATTGTTATATTTGAAATTATGAATAAGGAGATTGACAAACAGGCCAATAATAAGAAAAGAAGCCCAATACCCTGGTTCTTGTGCAAAACCTACATTTCGTATTCCCAAAAAGTCTGAGGAACTGGATATGTTACAAAGGAAACCACTATACATCAAAGTGCCATATGACTTCATTGTCAAGGCAGAAAATACAGAAAGAATAGTTGATGGAGATATTGTATACCACATCCATACAACAAGGCTTAATGCAGCAAGCCAGGTTAAATATTTTTCATATAACACAAATCCTCGGAAACCATATACTCTGCATAAAATAAAAGCCATGACAAAGTTATACAATAAATACAAATTCATCGGCTCAAAAGAATCATACTTAATAGATTGTAGAAAAATCCATAATGTTAATATAAACAGAACTAATAAAAGACTTTTGGAATCCTTTAACTTTGATTTATGTCTGACTACAAGTATTATTGTCAATATTATGGGGATGAATGCTGTCCATAAGCCTTTGCTTGGGGGATAGCAAAGTACTTGTGTATAGCCGTTTGCCATGCCTAAATATATAAGCATAACAAAGTAATAAACATTCTCAAATGACATGCCCTTACACGCCTCTATTTCCTTCGCGGTTATTTTGAATACCATGACACAATTAATACTTAATCATTTTTCAATAGTTTTTCATCTCAAAACCTCCTTTATCACTCTACGCCAATAAATCCATTTGAGCATCCAAAGATAGTGACGGGCTATCATTGTCTTATTTGACATTATTGGTTTTAACGAAAAAAAATGCTTTACATCACTTATTTCAGATGAAATCTCATTCATTGCCCATCGATTGTCAAATTTTCTGTCCATCAAAGCGAATACAGTCTGCTCAGCAAATGGTCCGGCATGATTTGCCTCATAGTCGATACACTTTAATGCATCTGCATCTAAAAGCGATAGACCTCCATGTATAAACACCACGCCACAGTTAATAGGTTCAGACGTATCGTAAAGTGAAGTGAGCCCCAACTCTTTAATACATGCATTATCATAATTATGACTGTTGTCGACCGATACTTTGAAACAAGTACTGGATAGTTCTATCTCAGAAAGCGGATTACCAAACCATAGGACATCTGGGTCGGAAAACAAGACCTTTTTTGACTCTGAATAGTATAAGATGGCAGTCATCTTCTTTCCCCAAATATGCATATTGGCCCAAGCTGTAAGTGAAGGGCATTTCTCTTGGTAATAACTGGCGGATGTTTCCCACTTTACACACTCTATGGGAAGCGTATATTTCTTGAAAAAATCAACACCGACGCATGGATCCCAACTACCGTCACTCACAATAACTATACTTTCAGGTAATAAGTCTGCATTCTTGTAGAGTGTATAAAGTGATGCACGTACCATGTCGAAGTCAACCTTTCTGCATATTGTTAGGTAGATGTAATCAGCTACTCTTTTTTCTTTCGTGGAAAAACGATATGGCAATAATGGACAGATACCCTTGCGAAGGAATTTCGCATATCCACGCATCAATTTTACATCAAATTTAGAAACTTGATTAAGTATATTTTGTTGTGATATCATATCAAATTATTTCTTCATTGAATAATAAACTTTTAACAATCTATAGAGTATATGAAAATGTTTCTGCTGATATAAATAGCAGAAAAGACCACCAAAACGCAGTACTTTCAGATACCTCAAAAAGAAATAAACATCGCTTGCATCATGTCTTTTACAGAAATCCAGAAAATTTGTAGAATCCAACTCAATCACTGCAGAATGCATCACTCTCTCAATGGGTGACAGATGTAATAGAGTTCGATAATCTATATTTATCCTTTCACCTATTTGTTTTAAGACCTTTTTATGTTCTTCGTACCCTTCATGTTCTGATACAAAAGAATTAAGTTTATACGACAAACCTTCAGGATTACGTTTGTAGCAATAACAAATATTACTACATAGATAAATTTTCTTGGAACGAGCTAAACAATTATAAAAGAAGATTCCATCTTCTGAATATTTTACATTCTTACAGAAACGGAGTCCATTGTCCATTAAACTTCTATGGAAAACCTTGCCATGCAAATCACCACTTCTTAGTAATTTATATGAAATTGTGGCCTCTTTCAAATCACATGTTGTATCAGGAAGACGAAACTCTACAAACGAACTGCCATTAAGACCTATTTGTCTAACATCGCCCATGAAAAGATCAAATGATTGTTGTTTCAATGTATCAGCAAATAGCCGAAGAAAATTGGGAGTAATAAAGTCATCACTGTCAATAAATGTTATCCACTCCCCCTCTGACTTTTCAATGCCAAGATTCCTCGTCTCGCTTACACCTTCATTCTGTTTGTGAAAAACCTTAATACGATTATTCTGTTTATTATATTCGTCACATATATTAGCAGACCTATCACTGCTGCCATCGTCTATCAGAAGAAGCTCCCAGTCTGAAAATGTTTGATGGAGTATCGAATCCACACAGCGAGGAAGTTCCTTTTCCACATTATAGACAGGAACGACAATAGATACAAATGGTTTCATAAATTTGAAAGTAAAAAGGTCATAGACTCCTTGGCAAGTTTATCTCTAAGCATATTCACCTTGTCCCAATCTATAGATTGTTTTGATACGAGGAATGCTTCATCTTTGTTTGTACTTTTAATGAGTCTATCTTCAAGACCGAAAAGCGACAAGAGGCTGATAAAACGTGATTGTCCTCTGCTGGCATTTGCAATAACAATAAAAGGTCTGTTGAAGATAATAGAAAACACACAGCCATGGAAAGAGTCGGTAATAACCATTGAAGCATCAACAAATCCCTTTAGCCAATCTTCAACTGGTTTTTGTGGCCGAATCACATCGTCCCTATAGGAATACTCTTTTTCAAAAACCGTAAAAGGATCCAAATTCTTTCTAATTCCTATATCATCAACAAGCTGTTTTTTATTTTCAGTCATGTCCAGCATATAGTAGAAGAGCTTTCTGTTATTTTTCTCTTCTGATGTACGATTTAATAAACACTGATATTCTTTGTTTGGTAACAATAACGTTGGGTCTAAAGCTACAAATGGCTCACAATTCCACCCATAACGCTTAATTAAATCCACACCTGATGATTCTCGTACTGAAACAGCTTTGAATCGTTGTATATATTGAGCACAACATTTCTGTTGCCATATAGGATATTCGACTTTGTCGGTTCCAAATGATGCCGCATAAACGATGCACTTTGTCTGAGAAGGGTTTGGAAGGAATGAACAAAAGAATATGTCGAGATACTGAGCATACAATGGCCTCCAAACCTGATCTGAGCCAACTACAATGGTATCGTATTTCTTTACTAGCCTTCTTAGAGATTTCTTGTTTCTCACTTCTGTCGTATGGGGTATCCTCTCATTAATAAACTCATTTGTATATAATGTAGCAGGAGCCATCTTCTTTACATATCGGTATTCATATAACCAGTCAACACGAGAACCTTTAATGAAACCTTTCAGTTTCTTTGCCCAAGTCTTCAATGTCGGCATAAACGGGTACACCAAATATATAACCTCGGCCTCGTGCCCAGCGTCATTCAAGACTTTACACAGTGCGTATGCTTGAAGGATGCCACCATAATTGGTGTGAAGTGGAAGGGTTAAGATGCCAATTCTCATATAATGCTATAAATTCTATTCGACTATGCTCAATAAATATAACAGCAACCCCTGTCCCCATAATGATGAAATAGTACAATCAACACTTTGATGTGGGTATGCAATAGAAGGAGAACAATATCGAACAATACCTTCTTTATCACAATAAGGTGACAGAAGCGTTGTCAATTCGTCTTTAGACATTGTCATCTTCTTCTTATCAATTAAATGATACAACACAGGTATTGTCGCTGACATGTCAGGAATATCTCCTTGGTCAAAATATTGGCAATACAGATGCCTTTTATTTGAAAGCAACGTGCTGTCCAGTAGCTCCAGTCTTGCTTTTTCCAAAGAATCAGGAGACGGCATGTCTCTTGTACCTATAAGAAACCATGATATACCCCTTCCCCAGTTCGCATGATTATATTTCACATGACTATTAATACCATATGTTTGTACAGGAATACCTGTCACATCATCCGTTCCCCATTTGATGTATTCTTTCACCATACGCTCACCCATTTCCTTACTATGTTCGTTCTGAAAGGTTTGAGCATAATAGAACAGAAACGGGCAAACTAACCCAATGGCATCAACATGTTGCTCCGAACTTCCTTCACGGTAGAGTATAATGCCTTCTGTTTGCTCTATAGAATCTAATCGTAAATACAACTTATCCGAGAATTCCTTATAAAAGGGATCATGAGTTTCATTGTATAGATCGATTGCAATATTTCCATAAGCAATCTGGTCATTGCGAACAATAGTTTCCCCTTTAGATTCCTTGAATCCCTTATCAAATTTATTTTTTATTAATACTTTTAAAGCATCATCCTGTTTATTTTGTGCATACAGATACGCATAATGCATAAATAAACCGTATTCGCCATATTCATAGACAGAAATGGAATTCTTCTTCGTAAGAAAAGACCACAAATTCTGATGATGGACTAGAGGTTTACCACCCCAAGATTCTGATTCTATGAGATTATATGTGCATTCCCGTATTCTCTGCTCAAATTCACTGTTATCCATCCCCACAAGAGAGGCATAATCTTGTTCATGAAATTTATATGCCCATTGAGGAGCCTTATTATTTACATAAACCATCAACAAGAACAAGATAGCGGTCACCAAACAGGTCAAAATAATCTTCAACGAGACTTTCATTTCCTTATTTTCTTAATGACACGTAGAGGTATAGATAAAACGTATTTCCAGAATGCATGATAAAAAACATGCTTATTAAATGAATCCACGACTTTCACCATTTCCACAGCCTCTGGATTCTTCCGGAAATATGGAAGGATTCTACCCGTTAATGCCTGTGTCGCACGTCTGTCCATCACTTTCATTGCATCTTTATCTCCAGAGGCCTTTGCAAAACCATAATCAAGTTGCATACAATATGCAGCAGAAAAACCATTTGCAATCCCTCCGTCATTCTTCCTATACACAGACAAACACTCCGACAAGCCATAGACTTTTCCTGTTCGTGAGGAGGCTATAAACAAACAAAAACCCCCATGATACACTTTAATCAGTTCTTGATAAACTTGACTGTTCAAGATTTCCTTTCGGAAAAGCACAGAAGCCAAAGGTAACTGCCATTTCTCAAAAAGAAGAGCGGTGTCGAAATCTCCAGACTTGAACGTACTGATTAAATGATCTGGCTTATCATGATTCTGGTATCTCACCAAGGCATTATGGAAATGCATCATGTAGTCTGGATGAGAATCCAAAAAATCGACCTGCCTTTGTAGTTTGTTCTCATCAATCCAATAATCATCACCTTCACAATAAGCGATATAAAGGCTTCTATCTACCCATGGTTGGAGCATGGCGTTTTTCTTCTCCTTCTGAGAAAAATAATTCTTATGCAAATAAAAACCTTTGATGATTTCCGGATATTTTCTTTCATACTCTTTGATGATTTCCACATTCCCATCCGTGGAACAATCATCAACAACTAACGCGCAAAAAGGGAAATTCGTTTTTTGGCGAACAAAACCTTTTAGTGCGTCTTCGATGTACTTTTCTTGATTATAAGTAAAACACTTAATGATTACTTTATAATCTTGTGTCGGCTTCGGTACAATATATTCCATCATTATTTCTGTCTACTCAACAAATATTTTACATCCTTTAATTCTCTGTATCTCATCATGTAGGCACCACCTAAATACAGAAACGTACCCATAATGAAACCAATTATGATCTGCAATATCATATTATTGAAAAGTGTCGTTAGCGATAACACACATAGGAACATGATAAAGCTCAGTAACAACGTAGGGAATACATCTTTGATTTGTTCTTTGAATCCAAAATTATAGAATTTCCCCGTATACCATGTATTGATAATCAGAGAAATATAAGAAGAAACTATTTGAGCAGAACAAAAAGCGACAAGGCCAAAAGGCAATGAACTACAAATTACAATTAGGCCAACGATCTTCTTTGCTAATTCCAACTTAAGGAATAAATCCGTGCGTCCTTTTACCATCAAGATATTTAAGTTCAATCCATGGACAGGATACCACATCATAGAAAAACACATGAGCTGTAACAAAATGATACACGCTTCCCATTTGGCTGTAATCAGTGTTATTATCAATGGTCTTGCCAATGCTGCCAAC
>JAEEGL015896630.1_pt1 | contig 11151 bp, 12 predicted proteins | sample 9134231 | NCBI WGS metagenome assembly JAEEGL01 (sample SAMN16246548, study PRJNA631951) | gut metagenome | biome: gut microbiome; feature: rumen; material: fiber-attached | host: Bos | place: Iran: Karaj | collected 2018-10
ACAATCAGCACGGCGAGGATGATCTTCGGCAGCGCATTGAGAAAGCCGTTCCAAAGATCCCACTCTTTCCAGAGTGTGGCAAAATTCCTGACCGCTTCATCGGGCTTGACGAACTGGCCGTTTTCGTCCAGCAGGGGATTGGTCACGGTTTCCAGCTCCGTTTCCAGCAGGGGTAAGTTCAGCATGACGCACCTCCCGGTAAGTTTCACACATTATAGCATATTGCAGCGAAAACTGCAAGGATGAAGTTCAAGATTATGCGTTTCGCAGCGCGCGCAGGTTGCGCTGCATCAGCGAAAGATAGGTTTCGCCGTTTTCGAAATCTTCGGCCGAGATCACATGGCAGGACCACAGGGTTTTCACCTTTGCGCCGCAGCCGTTGGCAATCGTTTGCGCCACGTTGCCCGGGCTGAGATCGACCTTGAAGACGGTGCGGATGTGTTCGCGCTTTGCCTTGTCGATCAGATAGCCGATTGTTGCCGGATTCGCCTCGGTCTCTGCCGCGCAGCCGGGGAAGGCCGCATAGAATGAGAAGCCGTATTCCTTTGCAAAATAGAGGAAGGGGAAGCGGTCGCCGACCAAAAAGCTCTGCCCTTTTTTCTGCTCTGCCAGCACGCGGAATGCCGCGTCCAAAGCAGAAAGCTCTTTTTGAAAGGCTTCGTTGCTTGCGCGGTAATCGGCTTCGTTCGCCTTGTCCGCGCCGCAGAGTGCCGCGCAAACCGCATCTGCGATCTTCATGGCGTTTGGCACGCTTGTCCAGACGTGTTCGTCATATGCGGTTTCTTCTTCGTCCGCGTCCTCTTCCGGTTGCATCCCGTCGAGCAACTGCTCTTCCTGCAGATCCACGCAGTCCATCATGCGCACGACGTGCGTTTTGTCGGTGTTCAGAGAATCCAGAATGCTGTCCACCCATGTGTCGCTTTCACCGCCGCCGTAGACAAAGACGTCGCTTTGCTGGATCAGATCGATATCCTGCGGCGTCGGTTCAAAGGTGTGGCTCTCTTCGCCGGGCTTGAGCAGCATCGTGACGTCGGCCCGATCGCCCGCAATCTGCCGCGCAAAATCATAGGGCGCGAAGCCCGTGGCGACGACCTGCGGTTTCTCTTTCGGCGGGCGGCTGGTTCCGCCGAACAGCGGCAGCGCAAGCGCGCAGAGCAGTCCGGCGGCGAGCAGGACGCACAGCGGCTTTTTGAACCGGAACAGGCGGCTTTTTTCGCTGCGGCTTTGCAAAAAGCCGAGCAGCGAAAAGACCAGCAGCACCGCAATGTTGACGCAGACGACGGAAGCGCCGGTCGGCGCTTCAAACCGCACCGAAACGAGCAGCCCCGTGAAAAAGCACACCAGCGACACGGCAATGCTCATGCCGATCACCTTGCGAAAGCTTTTGCAAACGCGCATCGCCGTTACCGTCGGGAAAATGATGAGACTCGAGATCAGCAGCGCGCCCATCATCCGCATACCGACCACAATGGTGACCGCCGTCAGCGCGGCCAGCAGCATGTTATAGGCGCTCACGCGCGTGCCGGTTGCTTTGGCGAAGCTTTCGTCGAACGTGACGGCAAAGATTTCGTCATAGAACACAAAGAACAGCGCAATCACGGCGACGGAGAGCACGACCGACACCGCCACGTCTCCGCGGCTCATGGCGAGGATGGAGCCGAACAGGTAGTTATAGATGTCCACGTTCATGCCCGTGGTCATCGACGTGACCATGACGCCGACGGCGAGGGCGCCCGTGGAGATCAGCGCGATGGCGGCGTCCCCCTTGAGCTTGCCTTTTTCATTCATCGCGAGCAGGGCGAACGCGGCGAGAATGACAATCGGGATCGAAAAATACAGCGGCGCAATGTTGGCGGCGCAGGCGATGGCCAGCGCGCCGAAGCCGACGTGGGAAAGTCCGTCGCCGATCATCGAAAAGCGCTTGAGCACCAGCGACACGCCGAGCAGGGCGCAGCAAAGCGAGATCAGGCCGCCCACCACGAGGGCGCGCAGCATGAACGCGTGGGAAAACAGGAACGACAGCGTTTCAGGCATGGCTTTCACCTCCCGTGAAGACGCGGTAGACGTCGCTTTGCAGGTATTCCTCTTTCGTGCCGAAGAATGTGCCGTTTTGCTTCATGTGCAAAATGTGGGTGGCGAGGTCCAGCGCGTCATGCAGGTCATGGGAGACCATGATCACTGTGATGCCGTAATCGCGGTTGATTTTGCGGATCAGACGGTAAAACTCTGTTGTGGCAAGCGGATCCAGCCCGGTCACAGGCTCGTCCAGCAGCAGCATCGTGCCCGTGGCGCAAAGCGCGCGCGCCAGCAGCACCCGCTGCTGCTGGCCGCCGGAAAGCTCACGGTAGCAGTGGTTCCGATAGGGGAGCATGTCCAGCTTTTGAAGATTGTCCAGCGCGCGCTGCCGCAGCTCTTTGCTGTAAAACAGACGCCGCCCCTTTGACGAAAGACAGCCTGACAGCACAACCTCAAAGACGCTGGCGGGGAAATCGCGCTGGGCGGTCGTCTGCTGCGGAAGATAGCCAATCTGGCGGGCGGTCAGGCCGTCGCCGTAGTGCAGGTGGCCGCTTTCGGTGTCCTTGAGACCGAGAATCGCCTTCATCAGCGTGGACTTTCCGCTGCCGTTTTCACCCACGATGCACAAAAGGTCGCCCCGGTTGACCTGAAACGTCACGTCTTCCGCGACGATCCGGTTCTCATACCCGAGCGAAACATGCTTGCAGTCAATCAGCGCCATGGCTCTTCTCCTTTTCCAGACAGTCTTTGCAAAGCCCGAACAGCAGCGATTTCCGGTTGTCGATCCAAAAGCCGTGATGCTCCAGGATATGCTCGTTGACGCCGTCCATTACGCCGCATTCCAGATGCATGAATTTGCCGCAGCCGGAGCACTTCAGGTGCAGATGCTCGCCGCAGTGCTGGTGCTGTTCCATGAGCTGGAAGGTGGCGCTCTGGCCGCGTCCGGCGCTGAACCGGCGCACAAGGCCGCTTTCGATCAGCTTCTCCAGACAGCGGTAGACCGTCGTTTTGCCGATCTGTGCGCCCGTGTCGTGCAGCAGGGCGGTCAGCTCGTCCGCGGTCAGCGCGCGGTCGCTGTTGGCCTTGAGGCACTGCAGCACGCTTTGCTTTTGCTTTGTCTGATATTCATGGTTCGGCAAGGTCGTTGCCTCCTTAATATGAAACTGATTTTCAATTTCATATTATAGCCCCGCCACTGCCGTTTGTCAAGCCCCGTCCGCCGTGATGCCGAGCTTTTGGAAAAACGCGGCGCTGTCCGGCCCGGCCGGGCGGTTGAAGCGCCCGAGGCCGAACAGACACGCTTCGTCGCCGGCGGTGATTGTGTTGACTTTTTCTTCGCACGTCATTGTGCAGACGAAGCCGCAGTCGGCCGCGATCTGCTTCGTTTGTGCGCTGAACGCCCCGAAGGGATAGACCAGCGCCGTCGGTGCCGCGCCGGTGTTCAGGCGGATGGCGTCCTGATTCTTTTGCAGATCCGCAGTCAGCATGGCGCGGTAGCTGTCGTCGCTTTCGCCCTTCTTTTGCGCAAGGCCCCGCCGCCCGTGCCGGTTGTCGTGCAGCGCCCAGGTGTGGCTTTGCAGCTCAAAGCGGCCGCTCTCGCTGAGCCGACGCAGCGCGTCCCAAGACAGGCAGGCGTAGTTCACGTTGGTGTCGCCGCTGTCGGTGTAGACTTCGGCAAAGCTGCCCACGACCGAAAGCACGGCTTTGCTGTTCGTTTCCGCCAGGAGCGGCAGCACATAGGTTTCCATGCTCTGATAGCCGTCGTCGAACGTGAGCATGACAATCCGGTCCGGCAGCTCCCGTTCGCCCCGCACAAAGGCGAGCAGGTCCCCGACCGTCACGCTCTCATAGCCTGCTTCTTTCAAAAACCGCAGATCCCGCTCCAACTGCGCCTCGGGCAAAACATAGCGCCCGGCCCGCGACGGGTCGCGCAGCACATGGTGATACATCACGACCGGCAGCCGTCTTGTCTGCGGGGCGGCCATCGTCTGCCGGGCAGGACGGCTGTGCAGCGCGCACGCAAGCAGGACGCACACCAATGCGATCGGCAATGCCAGTAAATGCCGTTTTTTGATTCTGAAAACCATGCAAACCATCTCCGGTTTCATGGATATGCTGCCGCCGTCCGACAAATTCCTGCTTTAAAGGTTGATTTTATGTGCGGAATATAGTATAATACCAATCTATTGAATCAAAAAGGAGTACCACTATGCCAGTACATCTGATCTATAAATCCCTGCCAACCGTCGCCCTGCGCGGGATGGTCGTTTTCCCGGGTATGCGTCTGCATTTCGAGGTCGGCCGCGAAAAATCGATTCAGGCGATCCGAACCGCTGTGCGCGAAACCCAAAAGATTTTTCTGGTCACGCAGCGCAGCGTGGCGGTGGAGGATCCCGACCGCGCCGATCTTTATGAGATGGGCGTCATCGCCACGGTCAAGCAGCTGGTGCAGTCGCCCGACAGCCAGAACGTCCGCGTGATTGTGGAAGGCCTTTCCCGCGCCGTGATCACCGGCTTTATCAAGGGCAACGCCTATCTGGTCAGCGACGTGAAGGAGCGCCGCAGCACATCGCTCCGCTCCGCCAACGCAGATTATGTGGACGCGCTGATCCGCAAGACCAAGACGATTTTTGAGGAATATGCCGAGCTGACCGAAAAGAAGGCGCCCGACGTGGCGCTGGAGGTCTATCTCAGCCAGGATCCCGGCCATCTGGCAGATTTCATCGCGGGCAACGCGCTGGCGAATTTTGAAGACCGCCAGCGTGTGCTGGAGGAGCTCAACCCGATCAAGCGGCTGGAGCTGCTGTGCGCCATTTTGAGCCACGAAATGACCATCTTCCGCCTGGAGGATCAGATCGATCAGAAGGTGCAGGATCAGATGGATCAGAATCAGCACGAATACTATCTGCGCGAGCAGCTCAAGGTGATTTCCGACGAGCTGGGCGACACCGAGGACGGCGTCAGCGAAGCGCAGACCTACCGCGAAAGGATTCTTGCGCTGGAGCTCGAGTCCTCGATTGAACAAAAGCTGCTCAAGGAGTGCGGCCGCTTGGGCAGGATGCAGGGCACCTCGCCCGACGCGAACGTGATCCGTACCTATCTTGACACCTGCCTCGAGCTGCCCTGGGGCGTCTATACCGAGGACAATCTCGACCTTGAAAACGCGAAAGCGGTGCTCGAACGAGATCATTACGGCATGCAGAAGATCAAGGAGCGCTTTTTGGAAATGCTTGCCGTGCGTGCGCTGACAGACAAACCGCGGGCGCAGATTATCTGTCTTGTCGGCCCGCCGGGCGTCGGCAAGACCTCCATCGTCCGCTGTGTGGCCGAAGCGATGGGGCGTAAATACGTGCGCATGTCGCTCGGCGGCGTGCGCGACGAAGCCGAAATCCGCGGCCACCGCAAAACCTATATCGGCGCTATGCCGGGCCGGATCGTCGCCGCGCTGACCCAGGCGGGCTCCATGAACCCGGTTTTGCTGTTCGACGAAGTGGATAAGCTCGGCGCCGATTACAAGGGCGACCCCTCTGCGGCACTGCTGGAAGCGCTGGATCCCGAGCAGAACAACACCTTCCGCGATCATTTTTTGGAGTTTCCGCTCGATCTGAGCCGTGTGCTGTTCATCACCACGGCCAACGACGCTTCCGCGATTCCGGCGCCGCTCTTTGACCGGATGGAGGTGATCGAGCTTTCGTCCTATACCGCCGAGGAAAAATTCCGGATTGCCAGGCAGCACCTGCTGAAGAAGCAGCTGCATCTGCACGGTCTGACGGCGGCGAAGCTGCGTGTGCGCGACGACGTGCTGCGCCTTCTGATCGAACGCTATACCCGCGAAGCGGGTGTGCGCCGGCTGGAACAACTGCTTGCCGCGGTCTGCCGCAAGGGCGCCGTACGGCTGCTGGAAAGCGGAAAAAACAGCCTGACGGTCAATCCCGCGCTGCTTGAAGAGATGCTCGGCCCGCCGAAGTATAAAGAGGAACTGCCGACGGGAATCGATCTTGTTGGCGTGGTCAACGGCCTCGCCTGGACCAGCGTGGGCGGCGAGCTGCTGCAGGTGGAAGCCGTTACGATGGACGGCACCGGGAAGCTGGAGCTGACCGGCTCGCTCGGCGACGTGATGAAGGAATCCGCCAGAGCGGCGCTCAGCTTTGTGCGCGCGGTTGCCGCCGGCTACGGCATTGATCCGCGCGTGTTCAAAAAGCGTGACATCCATATTCACATCCCGCAGGGGGCGGTGCCGAAGGACGGCCCCTCGGCCGGCGTCACAATCGCCACGTCGCTGCTTTCGGCGCTCAGCGGCCGCCCGGTGCGGCGCGAAATCGCCATGACGGGCGAAATCTCGCTGACCGGCCGCGTGCTGCCGATCGGCGGTCTCAGGGAAAAGAGCATGGCGGCCTACCGCTGCGGCATCGCCCGGGTGCTGATTCCGCGCGAAAACGAAAGCGATCTGTGGGAGATCGATCCCGCGGTCAAGGCGCAGGTGGAGTTCTTGCCGGTCGACCGGCTTGAGGACGTGTTCCGCCTTGCGCTTCTGCCCGAAGAAGCCGCAAAAAAAGAAGCGCCCCGCGCGCCGATTTCGGCCGTGCAGGGGAAACCGAACCGCAAATCGATTGCGCAGTGAGGCTTTGCTATGAGGTTTGACAACGCTGAATTTGAATATGCCGCCGGCACCTTCGCCCAGCTTCGCGCGAGCGACCTGCCCGAAATCGCCTTTGCCGGGCGCTCCAACGTGGGCAAGTCGTCGCTGCTCAACCGGCTGCTGGGGCGCAAATCGCTGGCCCGCGTCAGCTCCGTGCCCGGCAAGACCGTGACAATCAACTTCTTCCGCCTCGGGAATTGCCGCTTTGTCGATCTGCCCGGCTACGGCTACGCCAAGGTCAGCCGCAGCGAAAAACAGCGCTGGTCGGAGCTGATGGAGGGCTATTTCCAAAGCGGACGCAATCTGCGGCTGGTGGTACAGTTAATCGATATGCGCCATCCGATGACCGGACAGGACAGGGAGATGCTCTCGTTTTTGACGGAAAGCGGCCTTCCCTGCGTCGTGGCGCTGACAAAAAGCGACAAGCTGAACAAACAGGAACGCGAAACGATGTTCATGACCCACTGCGAAGCCATCACCGGATTCGGGCCGATCCCGGTCGTGCCGTTTTCGGCAACGAAAGGGGAGGGCGTCGACGAGCTGCGCCGCGTGATTGAACACGCACTGGAGGAGGAGCCATCATGCTGACAATCCGCCCCTATGAAGACAAGGACCTGCCCCGATTACGCGAAATCTGTCTGGAAACCTCGTCGTTCAAACGAAACGATGAGAAAACGACGGCGTTTCTCTACCTGATGTTCTGCGATTACTACGCCCTGTGCGAGCCGGAAAACGCCTTTGTTGCCGCCGATGACAGCGACACGGCGCAGGGCTACATCCTTTGCGCCCGCGATTTCAATACCTATCGGCGGCGGTTTCGCGCCTTCTTTCAGCCGGACTGCGACAGGCTCGGCCCCTATTTCTTCGGCATTGTGCGCGGCGAGATGTTCGTTCACGGGCTTTTCGCCAAACGTTATCCGGCGCATCTGCACACTGATCTTTCGGAGAAGGCCCGCCATTTGGGAACCGGCACACGCCTCATGGACGCGCTGAAGGCGCATCTGCGCGAAGACGGCTGCCCGGGCGTGATGCTCTCCTGCGGTGCCGAAAACGAAAACGCGGTGCAGTTTTATCTGCGCAACGGCTTTCAGATCAGACGAAAGCTCGGCGGCGCATGTCTGATGACCTGCGATTTGTAAATTTCATGTATAATCCGGCCGCTTTGCTCCATACTATCTGCAGAGGTTCATCCTCTCGCTGCAGGAAGGAGTGAAGGAAGATGCTGGATAAAATTGCCTTGATCCTCACCATTATCGGCGGAATCAACTGGGGCCTGATCGGATTGTTCCAATTTGATCTGGTCGCCTGGATCTTCGGCGGCCAGGACGCAATCGTCAGCCGCGTGATCTATACCGTCGTGGCGCTGGCGAGCATCTGGTGCATTTCGCTGCTGTTCCAGGAAAACCGCCTGGCCAAGCACGAAGAAGACCGCGACGTACAGGATCGTGCGGCCTGACAATTTATTTAGCAGCGCACTTCACGGCAAGTGCGCATTTTTTATGAGCACAAGAAAACCGCACGGCCTTTTGGAGATCCGTGCGGTTTTTTGAATGCTGTTCTTTTACTCATCCCCATAGCAGTCCGCGCAGGGCGTATAGCCCATCCGGAGCGCTTCCGAAAGGGCGATCGCCTCCTTGGTGTCGCTCAGGTGGGAACAGCCGTCCCGGTGATACTTCGTGCCCGACGCGGTGACATAGACCGTGTCTTCGCCGGGCGGAAGCGTCGTCGTTGTCGCCGCGGCTGTCATGGCGGCCGGTTCGGTCAAATCGGCCGATCCGTCCGGCGCGTGCCGCAGCCAGTGTCCCCATGTGAGGCCGACGAGCGTTACACAGACAAGTGAGAGGACGATCAGGCTGAAAAACGCGAAGCGGCGCTTGCGCTGATCGGCCCGGCAGACCGGACAGTTCGCCTTGCGAATATTGGTTCTTGCGCCGCAGTTTTTGCAATACATCGCCATCGCTTCAATGCCAGATCAGCGTCAGCAGCGCAATCACAATCGCGCCTGCGCCGATGAATGCGCCGGCAATCACCAGCGCGGCCGTCAGCGCCCCGCCGACGGCAAAGCGGCGCTGTTCGTCCGTATATTGCGGCGCGGTCGGTTTCTCCTCCGGCTGCGCGAACGTGCCGTGCTTTTTGAGACTGCGCGGCAAAAACAGGCTGCTTCGCCGCACGCCGCTCATATCGGCAATCGTTCTGCCGTCGTCATCGTCATACGTTTTCTTCTTGCTCAAGCGAAGCGCCCTCCTTGTCGAAGAGATGGCAGACAACGTAATGGCCGGGCTCGATCTCGCGCTGCACCGGAGTTTCCTGCTTGCACCGCTCAGTGCAGTATTTGCAGCGCGTGTGGAACTTGCAGCCCCTGGGCGGGTTGGCCGGGGAGGGGATGGAGCCCTCGAGCACGATCCGGTTCATCTTGACTGTCGGATCCGGAATCGGGATGGCCGAAAACAGCGCCTTGGTATAGGGGTGCAGCGGATTGCGGAAGATGTCCTCCTTGGCGCCGTATTCAACCAGCGAGCCGAGATACATGACGCCGACGGTGTCGGAGATGTGCTCCACCACGGAAAGGTCGTGCGAAATGAACAGATAGGTCAGGTCATACTTTTCCTGCAGCTCCTTGAGCAGGTTGATGATCTGCGCCTGAATGGACACGTCCAAAGCCGAAACCGGCTCGTCGCAGACGATGAATTCCGGGTTCAGTGCCAGCGCGCGGGCAATGCAGATGCGCTGCCGCTGGCCGCCTGAGAATTCATGGGGATAGCGCTGGCGGTGGAACGACTGCAGCCCGCAGTTATCCATCACCTGATCGATGTAATCGTTGAATTCCGCCTTCGGCACCAGCTTGTGCTCGCGCACGGCTTCGCCGATGATTTCGCCGACGGGCATACGCGGCGACAGCGAAGAGAAGGGATCCTGAAAGATGATCTGCATCTTCGTGCGCAGGGCGCGCAGCTCCTTTTGCGACAGGTCATAGACCTCTTTGCCGTTGAACAGCACCTGACCGCCGCTCTTTTCGTCATACAGGCGCAGAATCGTGCGGCCGGTCGTGGTTTTGCCGCAGCCGGATTCGCCGACAAGGCCCATGGTGCTGCCGCGCTTCAGGTTGAACGTGACGCCGTCCACGGCCTTCACATGGCCCACGACGCGCATACCGTCCTTGATCGGGAAATACTTTTTGAGCGCGTTGACCTGCAGAATGTACTGCGGGTCGGGCGTGATCGGGGTGAAATTGTTTTCAATCGTCAGTTTAGCCATTGGTTTCACCCTCCTTGTTCTCGTCATAATACCGGTAGCAGCTCACCCTGTGAGTGGGGGAAAGGCTGATTTCGCGCGGGTAGGCGCCGCTGCAGCAGGCGAGGCACATTTCGCAGCGATCCTTGAAATAGCAGTAGTACGGCATATTGACCGGGTTGGGCACCTTGCCGGGGATGGAATAGAGCTTGTCGACCTTTTTGCCGACGACCGGCTTGGACGCCATCAAACCGATGGTATAGGGATGGCAGGGATGCGCAAAGATCTCTTCGGCCGTGCCCTGCTCCACCACCTTGCCGGCATACATGACCACCACATAGTCGGCCATTTCGGCGATGACGCCGAGGTCGTGGGTGATCAGCATGATCGAGGAGTTGATCCGATCCTTGAGCTGGCGCAGCAGATCGAGAATCTGTGCCTGAATCGTCACGTCGAGCGCCGTGGTCGGCTCATCGGCGATGATCAGCTTCGGGTTGCACGCGAGCGCCATCGCAATCACGATACGCTGGCGCATGCCGCCGGAAAGCTCATGCGGATACATGTTATAGACGCCCTCGCTGTTGGCGATGCCGACCATCTCCAGCAGCTCGATGGTGCGGGCCTTGATCTGTTCCTTGGTCTTGTTCTCTTCGTTGTGCAGCAGCAGCACCTCTTCCACCTGGTCGCCGATCCGGAACACGGGGTTCAGGCTCGTCATCGGTTCCTGGAAGATCATGGAAACGTAGTTGCCGCGCACATGCTGCATCACTTCGGTCGGCGTTTTGGCCACGTCGATTGCCTTGTCGCCGAGGTTCAGACGGATTTCACCCTGAACAATCTGGCCCTGCGGCCGCTGCAGCAGCTGCATGATTGACAGGCTGGTGACCGATTTGCCGCAGCCGGATTCGCCCACCACGCCGATGGTTTTGCCGGTCGGCACTTGGAACGACACGCCGTCCACCGAGCGAACCGTGCCCACATCTGTGAAGAAATAGGAGTGCAGATCGTCGATTTCGAGGGTGTTGTTCGGGTCGTGCATGGTTGCGGCATATTCGCTTTCGGGGACGTTCTTGCGCTTGTGCTGTTTTTCAAACGCTTTGGTTACGCGGCGGTTTTCGCGCGAGATGCGGCGCGATTCCTTCGCGGAGAGGTAGCCTTCGCTTTTTTTCTTTGCCATCTGTCTCGTCTCCTTTCTCAGCGTTTCATCTTCGGGTCAAAGGCGTCGCGCAGACCGTCGCCGATGAAGTTGAACCCGAGCACGGAGA
>JAEEGL016199012.1_pt1 | contig 11151 bp, 8 predicted proteins | sample 9134231 | NCBI WGS metagenome assembly JAEEGL01 (sample SAMN16246548, study PRJNA631951) | gut metagenome | biome: gut microbiome; feature: rumen; material: fiber-attached | host: Bos | place: Iran: Karaj | collected 2018-10
ACATTATAGTTTTAGAGAATTCCGTGTTTTTCGATGTTTACGGAATCCCAAAATCTGTGATATCTGTGCTATCCGTGTGACCTAATAGTTAAGGTTCTTGCTCTGGCAAGCGTCTCCTGTCGTCGCCGAGCGCGCTCGAGCTTGCTCGCTTTCTTGCGCTCCGTAGGTGCTCAGGCGCTACGCGGAGGTCTTGCAAAGAAGGTTATCGTCAAGGTTGAAAGACTTTGTCTTAGTTCCTGATGCTTGTCTCGCCTGCCTTGGCATTCTCAACTATTGATTATTGCTGACTCCTATTATTCGTGAAACAGGTACCCGTCCCCCCGTTCTTCCGTCCCCCCGTTCTTCCCCCCGTTCTTTAATCATCACACGATTCTTATTTTAGCAGGTTCATTATCAGATATGGCCAGTTCCCCCTGTGTACTAGTCTTTTTTCCTGAAGATTCTGCTTGATGATTTCCGCTTTTGACAACTTGGATAGTTCTGCCCAATTATCACGAAATACGTATGTAGCATTACCATATATCATATTTTCCATCAATACCATATTCTTCTTTTTGAATACAAATACAAGGTATCCATGGAAACCACCATTACCATAATAAACCTCATCGGGCTTGTACTTGATAATGGTCATGAATCTGTGCTTCTGTAGTTGACCAACAAGTTCGCTAGCATCTTGAATATTACCCGCATACTGATTGACATGTTCCCATACAATTTCACCTTCTGGCAAAATCTGCCAGTTTGCTCTTTTTAAAGGAGCAGATGAAACCATGGGACATTTTTTCTTATCAAGAATAGTACATACTCCGAAAATCTCAAGGAAGAGATTAACAACATGTGTTATCAGCGCTTTACCCTCCAGTGTATTAGGTAGATAATCAGAAATCGCATAGTTCTTATCACCTATTGCTATAAGGGAGACTTCCTGACATGGTCCATCAATATGTTTCCTTTGATATCTTTTTCCTGGCATATCGACATAATGATAGTAGCCATGCCAGTCTTTAATGCATGCATCATGGTAGTATGTTTCCTTGGGTAGATCTTTAAGCAAGTCATTACGCCCTTCTGCATTGAACTTTGTTACAGGACCTATCGCTTTTGGTATCAATTTAACACCCGTGAAATCAACCTCAGGGAAACCTATCATTTTAAGCTTGTGCTCCAAGTTCCCAGAACTAATCTCGGTTGCCACATACAAGCCATCCTCCTTCTTAAATGGAGCGATGTATTTATCGATTGAATGAATCCTTGTTTTAGTTATTAGCATAGTTTTGCTGTAAGATAAAATCCTTATGAAATCGCGCTCCTTAAATACCTCACTGCACCAGTAATCAATTCCGGCTTGAACATCTGCTCTTTTCGCTTGCTCCATTTCTGTATCTCACAAGTCAGAATATCTATCACTTCACTTTCATCCTTCAATTTCCAGTTACTGAGTTCAGCAACATTCTCCAATAGATAGTCCACCGATGATAGTAGCTCCAATGAATAATTGGAATAATAGCCCCGAAGAAAATCTTTTGTCTTATTACATATCTCAATCAAGCGGTTATCCTTGTATGACTCTGCAAAGGACAATGCTTCTTTCTCAGCATCATCAGTAAGCCAAATATAGTCAAAGGGTTTATTATCCATACCACCCATCCCCTTGATATAGCTACCATTCATATAGTAAAGCACATGGGCTACTTTTCCGCCTGAGTACGGGCCGTAATAATAGGGTTGGTAGTCAATCTTAAACAAATCTTTTGCGCCAAATCGCTGCATAAAATATATCAGTTTTTCTGCAGCAAATACTGATGCGAACTCGCCTTCCCTGTTCATTTCGCCAAACATCATCAACAGCATGGCACGTGCTGGTGTCAACCTTACCCTTTCACTCTTCATCTTCTCTATGATTACATCAGAAGGCTCATAGAGAAATATATCACAGGTAAGGTCTGCTAAAGCCTTTTCCACCATTTGCTTTACTACAAGCCAGTCAAGTCCACCATTATGCGATCCAAGTGGAGGAATGGCAATTGAGCGTATACCACGGCTTATTATTTCCTGCCGAAGCGATTGAAGACCTTGTTCTATGTATGAATATTCCGAAGGATACTTCCAGTGTGTTTTGGTGGGGAAGTTCACAATAATCTTATGACCTTGCATCATCGTGTCTTCCTCTGTTACTAACACCTGACCTATCTTCAACTCTTTCTTTTTGCATACATCTCTGTACACACGGTAGTTCTCCGGGAATGATTCACGGAACTGCAGAGCAATACCTTTACCCATCACCCCCACAGTATTTACTGTATTAACCAATGCTTGAGCTTCGCTCTCCAACAGGTTACCTTTTACATAGTGTATCATATCCCAACCTTTAAAAATGGATCAACTCGTTTCACACCGTTATAGCCATGCTGAATCACATACAACATAGGTGAACGTGGCCCCAGATAAAAGGGAACATACTCGTTCAACCGATAACCATTAACAATACGTCCCCCCCTTAAATCAATAACCTGTCTGTCACCTATACTCACATAGTTCTCATCCCGCAGTGGGGAGTCCGCCCTCACCAATCCGCAACGGACAATATGAGGGATGTTGTCAATATGCGTAATACGAAATGCATATCTCAGAGTTCCAGCCATCTATCTTATCCCTGTTTAAGTTTCATTATTTACGCGGCAAAAGATTTCTTTCTGCCCTTTCTGCCAAAGATGTATTATTGATGCCTAATGACACCGGAAATTTTCACAAAGCACTACGTGTTGGCAAGTTACAACAAACAAATAAATCCTTTAATCCATTCTCGATGTCCTCCATCGCGCAGCCCATATTTAACTCTCAAAAAATCACCCGTAGGGCGCGCTCGGCCATTAAACAACCATGGCGAATCCGAAGGACGAAAGCTTGAGAGCCATACCAAAACCCTGACGTAGGTTGATCTCTGACCGAAGTCAGTTAAGCTTCCCAATATAGGGGAACCGATGGAGCAGCGAGTGCAGTATGAACTTGCTCAAACACTGCCGAGTCGCGACAGAGGTCGATCATCGGTCAAGTTTGTAGGGGGTGGATGTCTCTTTTCCTTCTTTTCTCTGCGCCAGAGCAAAAGGAGATCGCCTGGGGTCTTAGGGGCCATCCCCTAAATCTCCTTCAGCATCCCCACCGCCACAAACGCAATCGCCACGCTGGCGACCCCCTCTATCTCCACCACCACCCTCTTACACCTCTTCACCCTTCTTATCACGCCCGTCACGCCCTCAAACGCACCGCCCACAATCTCCACGCGCTTCCCTTCCTTCCCCACGACCGTCTCCTCATCCAGAAACATCACGCTGTCGTCAGTCCTCGAAGCCACGCGCATAAAGTTCTCCATCTCCCGGTCCCCCACCGTCATAATAGCATGCTCCCGCGAGGCCGTCCGGTCCATCATATACCGCAGCGGCTCCAGCACCTCGTTCGATGCCTTCAACCCACTGATCCGCTCCTGCGTCGACCTCACGAAAACCAGATTATTGATAGCCGGCACCAGCTCCCTCCGAGGAATCTCCGCGCCATCATCCACCACCCTATACCTCATCGGCACAAAGTTCTCAATCCCCAGCCTGTCCAGCTCCGCCTTCACTTTCATCTCCCGCTGATACGTCACCCTCATCGGAAACCAAATCCTAGGGTCACCACACACCTCTGTGTCGCGTCCCATCATATTTCCGCCTTCTTTCGTCTCCATCATATCACTCTGATTTTCAGCCGCTTTATGACTTAAACCTCAACAACGCATTCTTGCAGCGTTCTTATTTTGCCCCAAAGATACACAATTTTATCCAATTATACAGCATTCATTCCACTTTTTTAAGAATTCTTACCGCCTCACCCTTTCACTGATATCATCGAGAGTAATCACCCCAGCGACCATTACCTTTAATATACAAACGCTCACTCATCACATGGTGTTTGGCTAACCTCTGTCTCTCAAATCTCAATAAACCTCAGTATATCTTTATCCAACACAGGCTCTGTTTTCAGTTTCAAATACAACCCCTGCATCACGCTACGCAAATATTCCATGCCATGTTTCCCATTTGCCCTCCCAAAATATCTCTCAAAATCCCGCAACTCCAGACTAAATCTATTCTCATTCTGCTTTACAAGCATATAAGCAAATGACTTCACAAAACGATCCGCCAGTTTGGTGGCTGTTGGGAGCATATTTGGCTCTAACAGTGTTTTGACCAATACATACATTGCACTCAAGCCCATAGCTGGTGTAATATCCATGACATGATAAGCAGCAACGATTCCCCATTCATGAAACTCTTTGAGAACTGAATAGTCGGGAGCATCACTTTTCATCTGCCTCGAAATTCTATCTGTCAACTGATGTTGAGGCAATATCTCTACAGCCTTATCTATCATACCCCACATCAAATCATCATCCACATCCTTACCATCAGCCATGAGTAAGACTCTCTTCATTACCAATGCAGCGATGGCATTCACCAACACAAACGATTCAAAGCTCACTGGCTCCTTATCTTTCGACACCTGTCCTCCTGCCAACGATGTAAGAACGGCATATTCCATCATATCCTCTCTGTCATTCAACACAAATAGCGGATAGGCTTGCATCAGTGCTGACAAAAGCGAAGCCATAGTCACTGCATCGGTTCTTTGCATCTCATACATGTGTTCAACTATTCTCAAACTGGTTTGTTCATCATCAAGGATTAATTCCGATAAATGATAGAGACCATACAACACTGTAAAATTCCTCTCTGACTTATATCCATCCAGCAAAGTTGGCGCAATCTTAGTAAAAAGCCCGTAGTCTGGTTGGGCAAATTTCTCGTCATTGCGCCTGCCTACAGCCTCGTTTGTCATATATAACGTAAGTACGGAATAGCGCATCGAAAGATTCTTGAAGTCATCATCCCGTTTTTCTCGGTGTTCCCAAAGGATATTTTCCACTTTTAACAACTCATGGGTTGCTGCAACTTTCTCTCCTGCCTCCCAGTATGCATAAGCCAAAGTTCCGTAGGCTGATCCTTTCTCATAATCGGTATAACAATAACCGAAATCAGGGTGATGAACTATTTTTTCAATTACATCTAATGCCCCTGCCTTATCACCTTTTTTAGCCCTTAGTTCTGCAAGCGTAGCACTGGCATTCAACAACACTGCACTGGCCAAGGCTAAATCATTGGTTGTACATGCTTTTTCAATAAAATCATATCCTTCTTCAGCAAGTCCGTTGTTATTTAAACAGAGCCCATAGCTGTAGTTCACCAATAAACTGCCCAGTTTTGTTTCAGCCAAAGAGCCATATTGTTCCATAACTTTCTTTGCCTTTTCAACATCCTTTGCAACGGAAAAAAATCTAACAGTCTAGCACATGCAACAACTGCAACTATTTCGAATCCCGAATCTACTGCCTCCCTCATTATTGTTGTAACAACATCAACTCTTTGAGGCTCCTCAGTTTGATCACATATCATGTTAATCTTCATGATAACACCGTCGGGTATCAGTTCTATATTGGGTTCTCCAGCGTCTTTATACGACTTTGCCCATGACAATAATTCCGCTGCACTACGTACATTATCCAAAGCTACAAAAATAAACTTCTCTTCATCTGCATGGTCAAATGTTCAGGCAATAACAGGCAACTGGGCTGATAATGCTTTATAATGGGGCAGTTTGTCCACCTTGTTGTTCAGAAGGAAATAAGCTATCAGTACCCTCACGCAAGCTGCTTTAACCTCGGATTTGTTGTCCATCAATTCTATCAGATGCTCTAAGTCATCAACGATAGGTTGCGATTCTATATTGTGTCTCATAACCAACAATAGCAGTTGTGTATTCCTAATCAAAGCCTTGTTTTCAATACTCATCCATTCTGGCAATTGCACGTTCACCCATATCGACTTCCACAACATCGATACTTCATGATCCAAAATATTGCTCTCTTCAAGTTTTGTCAGCATAAGCACATAAAAAGCAGCTACATCATCACTACTCTTTGCGGTTATCAGCATATTCAGTGCTCTGAAGGCATCTGATGGAGTGATACCCCCTGGGTGATGAATAATCTTGCGAGCTATCAGATAACAACAGTCCTTTCGCTCCTGAGGCAGCATATCGGTACTCAATGTCTTTTTGAGTAATGGCGATAGCGAATATCTGCCATTTTCCTCTTTCACCCATATTCTGCAAAGTGATTCTAACTTCTGTTGGGGATTGATGATAATAGGGTTGACATTGGCCAGTTCTTCACAGTCTTCCGCAGTAAAGCTCTTGTCGAGCAGCAGGAGTCTGTTTACAAGCGCATAGTCATCATCCTTCATCATCTTTCGTGACATCCTTTTCACCTTCTTCTCCGTTGGGGTTCCCTTTGGAAATGTGAATAGTTGGCCCATATCTTTTTCTGATGTACCCCATCCGTGCTCTTGCAAATATACGCATGCCATGTGGGTAAGCATAGGTTGTCCCTCGAATATATTAAAGATAAACTTTTGGTAGGTCGCCTTTTTATCGTCGGGAATCATCTCACCTACCTCTTCTTCTGTCAGCGAAGGCAAATAATATTCATATGGGATGATATCATTTTCAAATAGCACTTCCGACAACTTCTCATAGCATCCTACAATGAACAACCAGTTCTCACTTTTCTTACTTGCGACTATCTGGCATAGCTTTTCATAAAGAGCATCGTTGTCATATCTGATGTTATCCAGAACAAACAACAACTTATCTTCTTTCTTGTATTGTGCCAATATCACTTCTAAATTGAGCCTGTTCTCCTGGGCAAAGTCGAGCCATACTATTTTGTAATCTTTGACACATTTTGACAACAGAGCTGCTGTAACTGTTTTTCCTTCCTTAACTCCCGCATACAACAGTACGCTACGATATTCTTGCAACTTTCCGGAAATATCATTTACCAAATTGTATCTTGATGCGTGGAGTGACGGTATATAGAGTGTAAAATCATCCTCTGCATCTGTTATGGAACTGGGACACAATCCTGTGAGCGCACTTTTCTTCAGACTGTCGGTTATGATTGAATCTAACTTCTGATTAGCCTCCGTTAACATCTGATGCATTTCGTCAATCATCAGAATATATTGTTGCTGATTTTGAACTGCTACCTGTGCCAGTTTCATGTTAATATTTTGCAGGAAGTCTGCTCTTTTAAAGACCTCTTCTTTGAACGCTGTATAAAGTTCATGCTCAATATATCTTTTTCTGTCGGTAGGTTCCATTTTTATAAGCTCGTCTATCAACACTTTCTGATAGTACCTAAACTCATTAGTAATGGTAGCTTTTTGTTGTGCGTCGTTAGAATCTTTCCTTACCTTCTTTACGGCATCGGCAAATGCCTCCCGCATAATCCTGCGGAAATCGTCATTTTCACTACCATCATCTGAATACATATCAGATAATGCCACTTGACTTATACCTGTTGCAACAAGACTTTGTAGGACTGGTAATCCCCATACCATAAACGTTCCCATCATAATCTCTTTACTTTTAACTCTGCTCACATTTTCCCGCAAATATATAAACTTTATTCCAATCTGCTTCCTTTCTAACACTACTTTTTAAGAATTCTTACACCAAATAACGAATAAACGCCGATTAGCTCCCCAGCTAACCAGCGTTTAATAAGATATCTCTTTCTCACATCTTTTTTCTCTTGAAGCCCTCCACAATATCCATGCAAAACTTCGACATCGGTCTCTTGTGATAATCCGTCTCTTCCGTATAAACGCCAAAAATGATGCGATCCCAATCCGATTTGGACAATCGTATCTTCCATGGGCCTCGTTTGGCTTTCATCCCGAGCATTTCCGAAGCGAACTGCTGATATGCAGGCGTTTTCATCATATTATACCGATACCACATTTCAGCCACATAGTCCTTATGATGGTTGTATATCTCCGCAAGATGGAACACTTTATTATTATTCGTCATCTCAGGTTGTTTTTTCACATCCACTTCTACATCAACAGCACTGGCACATGTTTCCAAATTCAAAAAGCCCTTTCGTCTGATATTTGTCTTAAATCTCAGTCCCTGCGCATCTTTTAACGAATAAGGATTAACCATTTTCACTTTCCGAGGATCTTTATTACCTTTACATGAACTACCATTACAAAAAGGGCAACAAGGAACTAGGTTGTACCGCGAAATCGCAAGATAGGGGTATTTGTCTTTAGGATAAAAGTGATCTAATTGTCCTTTCAACGAACCACCTGTTTTAAACTCAATATTCTCCACAAACACTCGATTGCAATAGGGACAAACCTTCACGCCAGCAGCCTCAATGATTTTATCTTTTGGGAAGCAACACAATCTTTTCGCATCAAAACCATTCTCTACGAACAACTGATACAGGTTCTTATGTATATTGTTTTTCTTATTTCTAACCTCCGGATACAAAGTCTCAAACACTGAAATATATGACTCTAACTTCTTTGGATTTCCGTGATAGAATTCATCCCCAACAGTTTGAATAAGTCTCAGTAGAATCAAAGTATCCTCGTCCAACATATTCTCTGGTGCCATTATCATCGACCTTTTTGACTTCTTCTTCCATCCTCTCTGATTTTTAACCTTATTAATGGCTGCATCAAATTTAATTTTCTGAGCCGCAGATAATGTCGAGCGCAAATCCAACGCTTTTCTCACAGTCATTTTTTCTCGTTGCCCAACATACCCAATACTTATCGCTTTCTCCACTTTCTTCTTGAAGTTTGCAACAAACTTGTCATATTCCTTTGGACAGAATGTATAGTCTATTGGTATCATGCCATCCTTTCATTTAAGAGGTCCGTCAACTTCCATTTCAAAAACACATCACCAATTAGCGAGATTGTATCCTTTGTAATCTGCATTTCCCTTGGTGATAGTTTTTTCTTCCTGTTCAACTTTGCCACCAGTTCCTCGAATTTTCTCTCCGCAAAATCACCCACAAACTTATCCATAAAGAATCCCGAGGCAAGAATGTCATACACATTTGCACAGAAAGTATTCTCTATATTTTTTAACCGCGTCGGTTTCCCATCATCCAATCCTATAATGTTCTGTGCAGGTATATCCGATAGAATAAAGGGCGAATGCGTAGCAAATATCACATTGATGCCTTTAAAGTTTCTCTTCAAGTCCAATGACTTGATAGCATTCAACAGCATCTCCACCAGCATCGTCTGATACTTAGGATGAAAATATAACTCCAACTCGTCAAAAATCAGGCTCACATATTTATACTTTACCTCTTTTAACTTTGGAGTCACATTCTTTGTCTCCCATTTAGATTTCAGGTTATAAATGTGATAAACTGCCGTACATAGAGTGTTCACAACCTGCTTCTCACCGGAACTCAATGAACTATACATCACGAATCCTTTATTATCATCTTTATAATCTTCCTTCTTGGTGAATTTCAATTTCATATCCGTTTGAAAACAACTGGCAGGCAACAACAAATCATCCCTCCACTCAATCTCTTCCAGCCCTGGATACACATCGTGATTATATTCTTTTTCACCAGATATGCATTTATCTATTCTCTTTCCGAAATCAGACAGCAATATCTCATTTTTATCCAATTCTGTTTCGTCCTGTGTTTTTCTCATCCTGGTACCATAATGCCCAAACTTAATAAACGCAATGGCTCTGAACAACTTAAGTGTAATATGTGTATTTTCATCATGCAACAATTTAATATATTCATCGATAGTTAATTTCGGGTCCACATCTTGTTGATCATAATGGATTAAACTATCACGAAACCTATAAAATTTACTATAATTCAATGATATCTTAATAGTCTTATAGACGATATAATTGAGGGCCGCCTTCCAATCCCCATCATCCATATCATCCTTCCTCTCATCAAGCTTAAGATCAAGGTATTTGTTCCAGGTCCTTATAATTTGTTTACCAAGTGCTTCTACTCTTTGCGGTTCCTTTTTCCAGTCAGAAATATACCCTAACTCTTTCGCCTCTAGTCTCACCATCTTCGATGTATACACCCACCCTTTTCCTGTTGGCAGATAGTCTGTCTTAATGTCAAAACAAAACGAATAAGGTGTCTTGTTGCTCCATATAGATTGCAAAGGAGAATCATTAGCTATTGCCAGAAGAAACATTCTGTTCTGAGTAAGTTCGTTCTCATTGTTGATATTCAGGTTGCCCTTCGATCTGTATGGGTTCAAAACCAGCGGCATCTGATAACCGTCATTCTTATGAAATATCCCACTCAGCCAACACCTATCCTCTTCAAAAACCTCATCCGGATTCTCGTCGTGTTCTAATTCATTGTTATCTATCATCTCTCGTCTATAATCTTCTGTATTGTAGCTATAGAAAGAGTAATTCACCACGATTGTATAGAATAAGTCTGCAAGGCATTCCCGTGAGAAATTCTCAACGATTCCGTCTGGTCTTACATTAAATCCGTAGTTCGCATCATTTCTTTGGGTATAGTCATATTGCCAGATTTGTTCACCATTTTTAGAAAAGACTATTATTGCATCCTCCTGCTTTATTGTATTATGGCCCTTATCTGTTTCAAATCCTAATTCAGCATATACATCTCTAACAAACCTTGGGCGGTTCGAATTGCTAGTCGTAATACCGTTTTTCAAGGCATAGGCAGTATTGTTCATCAGTCGAAGCATAAGTTCAATAAGAGAACTCTTACCTGTATCATTTTCACCTACCACGGCGCAAACATTTACTTCTGGGTCGTTTTTACTCCAGAAGTCTTTAGGAAATACAAAATCAGGTTGATAAAACTGATAGAGTTTCCCCTCTTTCAGAACCCTTACGATATTCTTATATCGTCCCAAATCCGAGGGCCTCTCTGGTCTCAGAGTCTTGACATATTGAATCTTAAACATAAATATCAAAAGTCTTTTATCTCCTATACACAAAAACGCATCGCCAGTTCTCAAACTCTCGATACGTTTTCACATTTATTTCTCATCCTTCACCTCCGATATCATACTCCTATCATTTATAAGACGATATCTCTGCCACCATTTTCAACACGTCTATCGGCACATCCCGAGTTATCTCTTGATATCATCTTGGATTCCAATCAATTTTTAGCGCCATAAGGAATAAACTTACATCTTGATAATTAGA
>JAEEGL016828374.1_pt1 | contig 11151 bp, 11 predicted proteins | sample 9134231 | NCBI WGS metagenome assembly JAEEGL01 (sample SAMN16246548, study PRJNA631951) | gut metagenome | biome: gut microbiome; feature: rumen; material: fiber-attached | host: Bos | place: Iran: Karaj | collected 2018-10
AACCCCATGAAAGATTTTACGTAGGAACGGGCAGAACGTACGAAGAAGGTTCAAGCGGAGAACTTCTTAACGACCTTTGGTATTACGATTTCAGTCAAGAAAAATGGGGCGTAGCACGTGATTTCAGTAATTCAACTTTTTGTAGAGAAGGTGCAACCGGCTTTGCTACAACTCGTAAAGACGATTTTGATAAAGAAGTTTCCGGAATGTTAACAGAAGAAGCCCGTGGTATTTTCACACTCGGATACGGTTATCACAACGAGTCAACAGCAGAGAAAAACTATTGCAAAGATAGTTGGGAATATTTACCGTAACAGGAAAAAATATACAGCAAACAAAAAAAGGTTAACTTATAAAAATATACGAAAATGAAGAAGTTATCTATCATATTATTATTGAGCATATTATGTAATTCCATGGTAAAGGCTCAGGGCGGCGACTATTTGGAAGACAAAACAGAATACCGCTATCCTAACTTTGTAATAGGATTCAACCACTGTTTCGGGTCAAGTATCGGCGGCGGCACCGACAACTTGCTTATACACACCGGCAGAGGCGATATGAAACAAGAGAAAAAAGGTTTTTCATATACACCGGGCATTCAAATAGGAGCAGTTTACAACATTGACTTCAAAAACAACAAAACAGGTGTCGTAGTTGGAGGCAAAATAATTGATTACGGTTTTCAAAACAAATACAAATGCATCGCAAATTCCGACTACAATATTTCGGAAGGCGATTATATGGTAAAAGAAACGTTCCGTGCAATAGGTTTGCAAATTCCGGTTTTGCTGAAATTCGGTACTTCGGACATATACCGTGATATGAGTTACGCATATATCGGAGTACAGCCGACACTCAATTTTATGTGTTCAAAAGGACAGAAAGGCTCTTGGTCAGACGAGAAATTCGGCAAAAAACTTGAAAGCGGTGAAAAAAATACGTTCTCAGTTGCCGCAACCTTCGGTTTAAACTACAACATATTCAGTTTCAGCGTAAACTATATGTTTATGGAGTTTGTAAATTCCAAGTATGAAGACGAAAACGGCAAATCGCCGTACAAAGGTATAAAAGGACACATTTACGTTTGTACAAGCCTAAACGTACCAATGACCCGCTGGATAACGATTCACAACTGGACTGCGGAAAAAATCCGCCGCAAACTCCACAACGGCAAGTCATTGTAAAAAAAAGTTTTTCATGATAATAGATTTTTTGGCCGGATATGCAAAAATTTGCAGTCCGGTTTTTTTTATGCTATGTATTACATAAAAATATCTTTCGGCAACTCTCTTAAAAGCCCCGCCTCAAACGCTTTTTTATAAAGAAACGAAATTGCATTTTTGCCTTCCAAGCCAAGATTTTTAGAAAACTCATTAACATACAAGTTGATATGGCTCTGTGTAACGGTGTCAGAAAGTTCGCGAGCATTTTCCCTGATGTACGGCATAGCCTCATCGCGATGTTCAAAAGCGTAGTTTATACTTTTAAAAATCAGACTATTGACTTTCTCAATAACATCTTTTCCTAAACTGCGTTTTGCGATAATCGTTCCAAGAGGTATCATTTGATGAAATGTTTTTTCCCAAAGTTCACCCATATCGGCAAGTTTTATCAAACCCTTGTCCTTGTAAGTAAAACGTCCTTCATGAATAAGGAGTCCGCAGTCATAGTTTTCCGCTAAAATTTCGCCCTCGATTTTTGAAAAAAGCATAGGCGTTTTGTTTTTAGCATTCGGGAAAAAGACCGTAAACAAAAGGTTTGCCGTGGTGTTAACGCCCGGAATCAGGATTTTTTTTGTATTGATTCCGCTGATTGGAAAATCGTTTTTTGCGACAAGGAGCGGTCCGTTGTTGCGCCCTAACGCCGCGCCTGAATTTAGCGTAACGTATTTTTTCCAAAGTTCAACAGCGTAAGCATTGGAACTGATTTTTGTGATTTCGGGGCAGTCGTCTTTTGCGGCATTTTTATTCAAAACGTCAATATCATGCAACGAAATTTCTAAATCCAAACCTTCCAAATCAATTTTCCTATTGGCAATTGCATAAAAAATAAATGTGTCATTCGGACACGTAGAATACGATAATCTAAGTTTCATTTTTTGTAAAGTGTTTGTTTTTAATTATAATAAAAAAATTATTTTTTTGCTCCGTTTATTCTTGATTTCAGCGACCTGAACGCTTGGTCAGAAAAACCCATAATATCCAAAATTTCGCTTTTACTTTTGCCCAAATGCTGCAAAATCAACAACATAACCGCATTAATCGGTAAACGTTCAAAAGTTAAATCCAACTCATTTTGAAAATCAGGATTCTTCTTAAAATAATACCCGGAGAAAAGTTCACGCTCGCTTTTCGTCCACTGCGAAATGTTTTCGCCACGCATAACCGCCTCATAAAGCACCTCCGCTTTTGAAACCGTTTTTGTTCCGCGCTTTTTACTTGTCAAAACATAAAACAACAACAAAACAAACACCGTCAAAAGCACGTAAATCCAAATTTTCTGAACCGAAACTTTATGAAGTAACATTTCATTATCAAGTTTTTGACGGCGATAAACTGAATAAATGTTCTCTTTTTGAGTGGCTAAATTTTTCATTTTTATTATTTCAAGAGAATCTCTTTCAACGGCGATTTTTTGGTAAATGTCAAGCGCAGCGGCAAACTCACCCGCCTTTTGCAAATGCTCTGCATAAACCGCCATCAAACTTATATCCGCCTCGTGAGCCGTTTTACGCAAAGCCTTTTCGTAACACTCACGCGCCTTGTCAGCCTCGCCTTTGAGCAGATAAATCCGCGTCAAACCGTTGTACGCGTCAGGATTGTCAATTATTGCAACCGATTCCAAATAATAATGTTCCGCAAAATCAAGATTCTGTTTTTTCAACATCGCATCGCCAAAAGAGTTGAAAACCGCCGCTTTTGCGCCCATGTTGTAACATTCAAGCAGGTTGAGACATACCGACATGTATTTTTGCGCACTGTCGGGCATGTTTTTCTCGTTGTAACACATTGTCAGATACATAGCGGGATATGCAATGCGCTCGTTGTCATGAAGTTTTTCGCCGATGCGGTACGCTTTTTCCGCATACAAGAGACATTCGTCAGTGTCAAAATTCGCCGAAGAAATTGTGTAACCGTTGGAATAAATGTTGTATTTCAAAATGTCGTCGTCAATATCTTTTGCGGCGTCCTCCGCCCATGAATTGTAAATCTGCGCCGAGGTTAAATCGCTCATGGTCAAAAGGAAATAGGTTTTGTAACTGTAAGCGTAAGCAAGTTTTTGGTTGTCGCCTTGGGCTTTGAAAAATTCGATTGGAAAGTCCAGCGTGGACGGCTCTTGAAATTCGTAATGTCTGCAATTCATCCTCGCCGAAATGTAATTGTAATACGCCAAGTCCTCAGTTGAATCCTCCGGCATGGTCAACTGGTAAAAAATCTCTGCGGCAAGGCTGTCGTTGTCGGCGGAAAGCAGCGAGTCAGTCTGTTCGAGACTTAAAAAAACGTCGCTTTTTGAGTTGCAACCCGTTGTTACAATTTGTTGCAATATCAAGCAAACATATAATATGGTAAAAATTGCTTTACTCATGCAGAAAAAACTTCTTTGTTTCTTTCGGACAAAAATAATGCTTTTTTCGTTTTTCAACAAATTTTTATCGTTTTGATTTTCTTTCTGTTACAAAAATGACACAACTTTGACACACGCCTTGAAACAACATTGCAACACTCTTGAAACGGTACTGCAACCGTGATTTTTTGGTCAGCGCAAAAAGCCTGAGTAATTTTGGACATGAAAAATTTATTAACATTTTAACACGTAAAAATATGAAAAAGTTATTTGCATTTTTCGCGGTGATGATTTTCGCCGCACAGGTATTCGGCGTTGAGGCAAAAAGGTCGCCGAAAGAAGTAATCACAGAAGAGCGCGTTTTGACGGCGTTCAGCAAAATCAGCGTTTCTGTTCCGGCAAAAGTTGAAATAGTAACCGGTCAGCCGCACAAAGCCGTAGTTTCATGCGATGCGAGGTACATCAGCGACCTCAAAACCGAAGTTTCAGGCGGCGAACTTTTCGTCAGACTCAGGAACGATGACAAAAAGAGGATCACCTACAAATTTGAAGGTGAAATCTATATCAAAATCTTCACCGAAGATTTGACTGAACTGTCAGTGTCGGGTGCGGCAAACGTCAGTTTCCCAGAAAAAACGGTTTTGAAAGATTTTACGCTTGAAAATTCCGGCGCGACAAAAACTGTATTTTCAGAACTTCATGTTTTGGGAAAATTCGACGCTGAAATACACGGCGCAAGCAAACTTGAACTCAGCGGCGTTTTGTCCAATGTTGACATGGAGATTTCCGGCGCGTCAAAGACGGTGTTTTCAGACATCCGTGTTGACGGCAGTTTTGACGTGGAACTCAGCGGCGCAAGCAAGTTTGAACTCAGCGGCGAATTTTCCAAAGTGAGATTTAACGCTTCGGGAGCCTCAAAGATTGATTTTGCGGGCAATACCGGACTGTTGGACATTGATATTTCGGGAGCCTCGAAAGTTATGCTTTCAGGAAGAGCCGACACTTCGTATTTCAGTGCGTCGGGAGCCTCCAAAATCGAGTCGGAGAGTTTTAAGACAGACATCAAACGAATCAATTTTTCAGGCGCGTCAAAAATCAACATCATGCAGTAAATTTTTGCGGCGGGGTGCTTAATTTTAATTGCCTAAAAAATTGTTTTGACGAATAATTTTTGTAATTTTGGCGGTTGTTACAAAAATTAATTAAAACCATGATAAATTTAGCAATATTTGTATCAGGCAGCGGCACAAACTGCGAAAGCCTGATACTTCATTTTGAAAACAGCAAAAAATACCGCGTTGCACTCGTTATGAGCAACAAGCCTGAGGCTTACGCCCTTGTCCGCGCAAAAAATCACAATGTCCCGACGGCAGTGATGCCCAAAGCCAAACTCCATGACCCGAAAGAGTTTTTGCCGCTGATGACAATGTACGGAATACAGTTTATAGTTTTAGCAGGATTTTTACCGCTCGTACCAGACTTTTTGATAGATGCTTTTCCGCGTCGGATTGTAAACCTTCACCCCGCTCTGTTACCAAAATACGGCGGCAAAGGTATGTGGGGGCATCATGTCCATGAAGCCGTAAAAGCGGCAGGCGAAACAGAAACTGGCATGACAGTACATTTTGTTTCGTCAATTTGTGACGGCGGCGAAATTATCGTCCGTCATTCGTGCAAGATTCTAAGAGAAGACACCGCCGAAGACATTGCCGCAAAAGAACACGAACTCGAAATGACATATTTCGCAAAAGACGTTGAAGAGGTTTTGGAGAAAACATTTTAAAAAAAAAGGTTATTTGTAAAAATTTTTAACAAAACCGCTTGTATCGCCTTTTTTTCTGATAAGACCATTAAAGACCGCTTTCAAAAAGCCTGAACCGTAACCGCAAAGTTGCACGTAAACTGCTTTTACAGAGAGCATTGCAACTTTTAAAGTATTGTGTCGCAAAGAATCACAAAACACCAAAACCGAAAATAAAACTATCGGCGTAAGGCAAAGTAATGCGGTCTTAAAACCAAAAATTATCCCTAAAACCAAAGCCGCTAAAACGCAAAATATATTTCCAAGAAGAAAACATGCAGGAAGAAAATGCACGAGTTTCAAAGAGTTTTTATGCCTGAGATAGAGGTTTATTCTTGCACAGCCGGAGTTGAAAACCTGACGGAAAAACTTTTTAAAATCCGTCCGCCGCTTATGATAAACAAAAGCCTCTTTTATAAGTTGCGTAGAAAAACCACTCTCTAAAATTCTAAGAGTCATATCAATATCTTCGCCAAAACGCATTTTTGAATATCCCCCCGTTTTGGAAAAGACTTCCAGCGAAAAGCCCATATTAAAACTCCTCGGATGAAATTTTCCTGCTTTTTCGCTGCCACCACGAATGCCTCCCGTACTCAAAACCGATGTCATAGAATAATTTACCGCTTTTTGAACATCAGTAAATGTCGGCATTGCAGCATCAGGACCTCCATAACAATCTGTATATTGTGTTTCAAAACGTTTTGAGACTATCTCCATATATTTTTCCGGAATAATACAGTCGCTGTCAAAAAAAATAAAGTAATCTTTATCAGATTTTTCCGCTCCGAAATTACGCGTAGTGCCCGGTCCTGAGTTCTCTTTAAAAAAATACTTTACGTCCAAAACGTCTTTGTATTTTTCGATAATATTTTCCGATTTAACGTCGCTGCCGTCTTCCACAACAATCACGTCAAAATTTTTAACAGTCTGTTTTGTAAGGCTTTCCAACAATTCGTCAATTTCTTGCGGACGGTTGAAAAGCGGAATTATGATACTAAAATTCATATTCTGCTTAGTTTTTCCATTATTTTATCTTCCTCTTCCAAAGGATTAAACCATTGGTTTTCAACACTTTTACCAAACCATGTGATTTGTTTTCGCGCATAACGTCTTGTGTTGCGTTTGATAAGTTCTTTTGCTGTCTGAAAATCCGTTTTCCCGTCAAAATAATCAAACAACTCTCTGTATCCCACAGTGTTAAGCGGCATCAAGTCTTTATACTCTTTTAAACCTTCTGCCTCCTCCAAGAGTCCGTTTTCAAACATTAAATCAACCCGCCTATTGATTCTATCGTGCAAAATGTCCCTTTTAAAATTCAACCCGATTCTCAAAACCTGAAATCCACGCTGCTTTTTTTCGCCTTTTCTAAAACTCGAATACGGTTTTCCAGTTTGAATTGAAACTTCCAAGGCTTTTATAACCCTTGCATGATTTTTTAAATCACATTCCCCGTAATATTGCGGGTCTAAACGCTTTAAATCTTCTTTCAACGGTTCAAGTCCCTCTGTTTCAAAACGATGCCAAAGTTCTGCCCGGAGTTTTTCGTCTCTATCAGGTGCAAAATCAATTCCATTAATAACAGAATCAACATAAAGCATAGAACCACCGCACATTACAACAACGTCTTTCTTTTTGAAAAGGTCGTTTTCCAACAACGAAATCACTTCCTGCTCATACATAAAAGCGTTATAATAATCTGTTACAGAACGAGTTTGAATAAAATGGTGTTTTACTTTTTTTAAAGTTTCTTCATCAGGTACAGCAGTCCCGACGGTCATCTCTTTAAAGATTTGCCGCGAATCTGCCGAAATAATTTCGGTGCCAAATTTTTGTGCTATTTTAACGGCAGTATCTGTTTTGCCCGAAGCCGTTGGTCCGATAACCGCAATGAGTGTTTTCATCAAATCTCACTTTTGTGTTAAAAAGTCCGCTGTCAATGCGTTTGGCAAAGTTAAAAAAAACTTTTCTTAAAATCAAAACTTTTATTACTTTTGCACTTATTAGCAGAAAAATTTGAATATGGAAAACGACATCAATAAAGACCCGATGGAATGGGAGGTTTTGGACAGCGAATACCTCTTCAAAAGACCATGGCTGACAGCACGGCGCGACCATGTAAAACTACCTACCGGCGCAGAAATCAACGAATTTTACGTTCTGGAATATCCCGAATTTTGTAACGTAATAGCAATAACAAAAGACGGAAAATACCTTCTTGAACGTCAATATCGTCATGCCCAAAAACTTACCGCATTTGAACTTCCGGCAGGTTGCGTTGAAAAAGGCGAAGACCCGATGGAAGGTGCAAAACGCGAACTTTACGAAGAAACAGGTTATGCGGGCGGAGAATGGTCTCTTCTAATGACAACCAGCCCGAACGCAGGCGCATGTACAAATTACAGTTATACATTTGTAGCAAAAGGTGTTGAAAAAGTCTCAACTCAGCACCTCGAAACAACCGAGGATATAAAAATTTATCTCGTTGAAGAACAAGAAGTTATCAGAATGTTAAAAAACGACGAATTTCATCAGGCAATGATGGCCGCCCCTCTATGGAAATATTTCGCGGTTAATAAATTGATATAAAACTATGTACAAAGATACTTTTATAACTCTCGGTAAGATTTTTAACGCTGCGGCTACCGATAGGGATTTTCCTGAATATCAAAACGAAGTTAAACATTTAAAAGACATTGCTGAAAATTATCACAATTATAACGGCTGGTTTAGCAAACAGTTCGTTAAAATGCAATTGTTATCGCTATCCAAAATGCTTAACGAAAAGGATTTAGACGAATTTGAAGCGCAATACAAAGTAAGCAAACTCTCTGAAAAAAAAGTAAAAATCATAGCGGCAGGAAATATTCCGCTCGTATGCTTTCATGACATTTTTTGCGTCTTGTTTTCAGGAAAAACATGCGTAGCAAAATTTTCACAAAAAGACAGACTTTTACCGTTTGCAGTGATGGAAATCTTGAAAACCATAAACCCTGCGTTAAAAGATAAACTCATAGAAGAAAAAGAGCAACGCATTGATTTTGACGGAATAATAGCAACCGGCAGCAACAATTCAAGCCGCTATTTCGACTATTATTTTTCAAAATATCCGCATATAATCCGCCGAAACAGAAACTCTGTTGCCATTTTAACAGGAAAAGAAAACAAGACTGACTTAGAAAAACTCGGCGCGGATATTTTTGCGTATTACGGTCTCGGTTGCAGAAGTATTTCAAAAATATTTGTTCCTCAAAATTATGATTTTCAGGATTTTTTCAAAAATATCGTATCATTTTCATACGTTATCAACAATCCGAAATACGCTGATAATTACGATTATAACAAGGCTGTTTATTTGATGTCAGAAGCAAAACTGCTTGACAACAATTTTTTGCTTTTAAAAGAAGACAACAACATTTTGAGCTCGCCGATAGGTGTTTTATTTTACGAAAGATACGACAATTTAGAAAAACTATCAGAAAAATTACTTTCATTATCCGATAATATTCAGTGCGTTGTATCTAATAACGACATAAAAGGTCTAAAAACCGAAAAACTCGGCGCAGCACAAAACCCATCAATTTTTGATTTTGCAGACGGAGTTAATACAATGGAATTTTTGCAAAGTTTGGACTGAAAAATGTTAAAGTTGATAGAAAAAAATATTTGGGTAAAATTCGGTGCGTTTGTTGCCGTTTTGCTGACAGTCTATTATTTAAGAAATGTTTTGTTGCCATTTGCGGTAGCGTTTATGATAGCATACATTCTTAACCCTGTTGTCAAATTTTTCAACCGTTTTCTTAAAAAACGCATATTATCAGTAATTTTAACTTTGCTGATAGTTGCGGCGGCAATTTTCGGCATCTACGAATTGATTTTTCCGTCAATATTTTCAGAGGTAAGTGCGCTTTACTCAACGCTGAAAGACCGCGCAATACAAGAAAAATGGTCGGAAAACATTCCCGCTTTCATCAGTACCTATCTCAACAACTTTGCATCAGACAAAAACATCGAAAAATTATTTACTGACGGAAATTTTTCACAGGTTTTAGATAAGATTTTGCCAAAAATAACAAACTTTTTTTCAGAAACGTTCAACCTTTTGTCAAGTATTTTTGGACTTGCAATTATAATTCTGTATATTATTTTTATAATGAAGGACTACGACGAAATTTCAGCAGGGGTTTATAAAATGATTTTGCCGAAATATAAGGAAAAATTCAGGACCTTTATCCAGCGTTTTCAAAAAGAGATGAGCAATTATTTTCGAGGGCAACTACTTGTAGTTTTGTGTGTTACGATTTTGTATTCTTCCGGGTTTGCATTGATAGGGTTGCCAATGGGATTGACACTCGGAATTTTTGTCGGTCTGTTAAACCTTGTACCGTATTTGCAAATTGCAGGATTTTTGCCGGCATTTTTATTGACAGTTATCAAATCCGTAGAAACTGACTCTCCGTTATGGGTTGCAGTTTTAATGACGGCAGCGGTTTTTGTTGCTGTGCAAATCATTCAGGATATGATAATTACGCCTTATATAATGGGCAAAAACACAGGACTTAATCCGGCAATAATTTTGCTGTCGCTAAGTGTTTGGGGTAAGATTTTAGGCTTTTTGGGACTGATTCTTGCGATTCCGTTTACGTGCCTTGTCATAACTTATTACAGCGAATACATCGCAAAACAATCAGAAAAAAGCCAAGAAAAGGAAATAACATAAAAAAAGCCGCAATTTTTTTGCGGCTTTTTTTTAGTTTTTAAGTTTCCAACTTCTAATTTCGTTGGACTTTTGCGCAGCCTTGTTGAGTTCTTGAAGGTAAGTTTCGAGTTCTTTCATCGGCTTTGTTACCGCAACTTGACCCGTACATGCAAACTGCAAAATGCCGTAAGGTTTCAACTGTTCAAAAAGTCTCAACACTTCTTTTCTTGAACCGGTTTTTTCGACTATGATAAACTCTTTTTCAATGTCAAGTATTCTTACGTTGAAATCCCTAATCAAGCCTTCCATTGGTGTAGAAAGGTTTGCCGTCGAAATTTTGTAAAGCGCAAGTTCCTGACTTACAACGTCCTGAGCCTCATAATAGAACGCCCTCAAAACCTCCGTCAGTTTTTCAATCTGATCGGCGGCTTTTTTCATCATTTCGGGTGTCGTTTTGGTAACAATCGTGTAACGGAAAATGCCTTTGATTTCCGATTCCGAAGTCGTCAGGGAATCAATATTAAGATGCCTGCGGGTAAAAACTATCGTTATGCGGTTCAAAAGTCCGACTTTGTCTTCCGTAAAAACGACAACCGTATATTGTTTTATATTTTCTTCCATTTTTTCTAATCGTTGCTAACTAATTTCATTTCGTCAACCGTAGAACCGGGAGCGATAAAAGGCATAACTTTCATGTCTTTATCTACTATGATTTCAAGCAGATACGGACCGTCAAAATTAAGCATTTCTTCTATTGAAGACTCCAAATCATCACGGTATTCCACTTTTTTGGCTTTGATTCCGTAAGCCTTTGCAAGACAGACGAAATCGGGATTTATAAGGTCTGTTTCCGAATAACGCTTTCCGTTGAACATATTCTGCCACTGACGTACCATTCCGAGTACGGAGTTGTTGAGAATCACCATTTTAACGGGGACTTTTTCCTGAATAATAGTTCCGAGTTCCTGTTCGTTCATCTGGAAACCGCCGTCGCCGGTAAAAAGCACAACGGGGAAATTTTTCATTATGTTGTCTTCGGGCATAAATTTCTGGGCGACAGCCGCTCCGACAGCCGCCGGAAGTCCAA
>JAEEGL017170090.1_pt1 | contig 11151 bp, 12 predicted proteins | sample 9134231 | NCBI WGS metagenome assembly JAEEGL01 (sample SAMN16246548, study PRJNA631951) | gut metagenome | biome: gut microbiome; feature: rumen; material: fiber-attached | host: Bos | place: Iran: Karaj | collected 2018-10
ATGTTTGGGGAGATGAATGATCACTTAAGCAGACGGACTTATACTATCTGCCGGAAACAGAACATATGCTGCCTGCCCTGAGTTTTCAAGCAGGCATTTTTCCCGGGGGAATCTGCTCTCCAACCGTCCGTAAGGAAGCGAAGGAAACTCTTCATTTAGGGCAGTGATCACACTGGGCATCGTTTCGGTGCCCAGTTATTTTTTGCCCGAATAGGGAAATCAATCCTATAGCTATATTTCGACTTTAATTGTTTGTAAAATACCCTTTAGTCAGACTGTTTTCGTGGGCTACCTTCAGGAGGTGGTCCATATGACCGAAAACCAGAAGCAGGTGATAACAGATCTGCGCACCAAAGGAATAGGATACGCAGCCATTGCAAAACGGCTGTCTATTTCAGTCAATACCGTGAAAGCTTATTGCCGGAGGAGCGGTTTGTCCGGGAATCAGAATGCTGTTGATACACAACCCGAAAACGTATCCGTAACTTCTCACCCTAACGGCTTGCTATATAGCAGAAACAGAGGTAATAGTACGGTCAGGCGATCCGTTAAAGGAGCTCAGCACAGCGTTGAGCTAACCGTCACATATGCAGAAAAGCCTGACGGATCGGCCATAACAGACGTGCTTAGCATGCTGATAAGTGCAAGTTGTGAGGTGAGAAAATGAAGCGTGTCATATGCCTTTACCGCGTTTCCACTGTAGGGCAGGTGGATCATGATGATATTCCAATGCAGAAACTTGCCTGCAGGGAATACGCGGCTACACATCCGGATTGGGAGATCGTTGATGAAATCTCAGAAAAAGGGGTCTCCGGCTACAAGGTGAGTACCAATGCCCGTGACGCGATCGTGGAGATCAAAAAGCGGGCGCTGCTCCATCAATTTGACATCCTGCTTGTTTTCATGTTCGACAGGCTCGGGAGGCGCGACGACGAGACACCGTTCGTGGTGCAGTGGTTCGTGCAGCAGGGTATCGAAGTTTGGAGCACAAGAGAAGGTGAGCAGCGTTTTGACAACCATGTAGACAAGCTGCTCAATTACATTCGCTTTTGGCAGGCATCCGGCGAGAGTGAGAAGACGGCGATCCGCGTGAAAACCAAGCATACACAGATGGTGCAGGACGGACAGTACCGGGGTGGACTTCTTCCATACGGCTACAAGCTTGAGCATCTGGGCCGCACAAACAAAAAGAATCAGCCGGTCAAGGATCTGGTGATCGACGAGGATGAAGCCGCGATCGTAAAAAGATATATGATTTACTGATCAACCACGGTTATGGCACCAACCGTGTAGCCAAGTACCTGAACGAGCACGGGATCAAGACCAAGCGCGGCATTTACATATGGCGCGAAACGGCGATCCGTGCGATGATCGCCAATCCGATCTACACCGGCAGGTACCACATGCAGGGTGTAGAATCGGAACCGTTCGATCATCTGAAGATCATCGAGCAGGACATGTTCGACAAGTGCCTGCAGATGGTCAAGGGCCGTTCTACGAGAAATTACGGCAGTGAGACCATTACACCTGTACGGAATGATACGGGAAGCCTGCTGTCAGGCGTGCTCTACTGCGGGCATTGCGGCAGTAAGCGCTGTTACAACCATCACCATGACGTAAGGCATTTCAAGACTACAACAAACGAATATGAACGTGAGGAATACCGTTGCTACAGAAAGATCGCTTCACGCGATGCCTGCGCCGGGCAGAGCACTTACCAGGCCGGTCCTTTGCATGAAGCTGTCGAGGGACAGGTGATGCAGTTTCTTTCAAAGCTTCAATCGGTACCACGGGAAAAGCTGCTCTCATTAGCCGGAGCCAAGAATGAGGACAGTTTCAAGGTAGCGTACAAACAGGCCGAGAAAGAATTTGAGAATGCGCGCAAGCAGGTGACGGCATTGGAGGAGGAAGCGGTGAAAGCCCTGACCGGAGAGAGTCAGCTTGACCTCGCAATTGTGAATCAGATGCTGATCAAGCACAGGTCAAGGCTCGAAAAGGCCCAGCAAACGATGGACGAAGCCAAGAGCAGGCTGGAATCAGAAAAAGAGTCGGCAAAGGAAACAAAGGCGCAGATCGACGAGTTTCTTTCCTGGGCGGACTGCTACAAAACAGCCGAAAGGGACGTCAGGCATATGATCATCTCGAGACTAATAGAACGGGTCGAGATCTCAAAAGGCTACAAGATGAATATAAAGTTCCGGATTTCCCTTAATCAATTTCTTGGACAAGAAGCCTGATAAGGGGGGAGGCTTTTGCAGGGTGTGACCCTGCTTTTTTGTGCTCTGGGAAGTGGACAGCGGCGTACCTTTATCCATGCATCGGGCATTGATGCGGGCAATCCTCGCACTTATGGTTTTTGTCCGTATACTTCATCGGCCCGAACGCGCCTTTCCCTCTCCATGCCTGTTCGGCTTTTTCTCCGCACTTTGAGCAGCAGGCTTCATTTCTCTTTTCAATGGCTGTAAGCAGTTCAAAATCGTGCCCGCATTTTGGACAGCGGTATTGATAAAGCGGCATTGTATTTTTCCCACAGAAAAGATATATGATATTATAACCCATAGTGCTGCCAAACGCAAGGGTAGCGCATGGCTTTGGGCTTTTATGATACATAATTACCAGTTCTCATATCGTTCATGCCGATCAAGCAGGTGGATATGTTCCATCTCTTCTGGTGTCAGTTCAAAATCAAAGACATTATAGTTTTCGGCTATGTGATCTGGATTTGATGAGCCCGGAATCGCAATGAATCCCGCCTGCAATTGCCAGCGCAGGATGATCTGCGCGGAAGACCTGTTGTACTTCTCTGCCAGATTCACGATGACTTCATTGTTGAAACTCTCAGAAGTATGGCCTCGGCCCCCAAAAGGATACCAGGATTCTATTACGATACCATACTGCTTTACGTACTCCTGAAGCTCTGTATTCTGGTAGTACAGATGGTTTTCATTCTGAATCACAGCAGGCAGGATAGTTGCAAATGACAGAACCTCATCCACCGCTTCTTTAGTGTAATAGTTGGATATTCCGATAGAACGGAGTTTTCCGGATTCAACCGCTTCCTCCATTGCTTTATAAACGCCTTCGTCATCGGAACCGGGCTGATGGATCAACAACAGATCGATGTAATCAACATTCAGATCCTTCAGTGCATCATCAATGATCCCGCCTGCACGTTTATAATTACCTCCGTAGATTTTGCTGGTGATGAACACTTCTTCTCTGGTAACGATTCCTTCATCGATTGCCCTTTGTAAACCGTGTCCGACACCGACTTCGTTGCCGTAGTATCTCGCCGTATCGATCAGCCGCATCCCAGACTTGAGGGCGTGATACACGGAATTTTCTGCTTCATCATTGGAAAGCGTCCATGTTCCAAGGCCGATAATAGGCATTTCGTATCCGCTGTTAAGGAGGACGGTTTTGGATGAAAAATTGAAATCACCGATTGCGGCGATTTCTTTTGTGTCGATATTTAGGCTCTTTACCCAGTTCGAGATTTCAGCTTTTGTGGTGCCAATCTCGAACCGTCTTCCTTCATTCCATTGACTGTCCGGTGCAAGAGAATGAAGGTTTTCGGCGCTGGTTCCCAGCGGACTGGAAGCAGATGTGCAGAACGGGATGATCGTTTTCCCGGAAAGGTCTACATTTTCAAGGAAGGTATAGATGATCTTCGGAGCCTGACCGTGCCAGATAGGATAGCCGATAAAGACCGTATCATACCCGCTCACATCGGGCAGCTCCCCGGCAATCTCCGGGCGGGCTGACGGGTCTTTCTGCTCCCTGTCTGCGCGGCAATCGGTGTAATACCGGATGTCGTCATCCGTATACGGAACCTTCGCTTCGATTTCGTACAGATCGGCGTTCAGTTCATCAGCTATATATTCAGCCAGCGGTTTGGTGTGTCCTGTACGGGAGAAAATCACGACAAGAACGGGGCTGCCGTCTGCTTTCTGCTCCCCTTTCGACAGGGAAAAAGTAACCGTGACATTTCCGTCCCCGAGGACCTTCTTCAGTTCCGCCTGGGACAGCCCCTGAACTTTTCCAAGTCGCGTGAAGCTCCAGCTGTTCACATCGTAGTATATCGTGACCTGATTCCCCTGATACAGTATCACATCCCCTGGCTCCGTTGTGATCTGCGTATCATTACGGGGAATCGTCGTTCCAAGAGGACCGACCTTTTCAAAGCTGCCGTAGTCGTGCATATCAATTGTCACGTCTCCGGTTTTCAGCAGTTCCCAAAGCGCATCGGCGGAAGAGTTATCCGAAGCGAGTATAGGCAGGATGCTGCCGTTCACATGCGCGTAGAACACTCTGTCCATCTCTCCTGTTCCAATTGTTCCGGCCGTATCTCCTGATACATTTGAACCGGTTGCCAGATCTGCGCTGCAGCCTGACAGCAGCATAACAATAACAGCCAATAAGAGCGAGACAATACATCTTTTATTATTCCAGCGATTTACCGAATGCATAGGCTTCCTCCTGTTCTTCCGGTTTCGCGTTCGCTTCGTCCGGATCGGAAATGCCGCCGCAGAACAATGATCCGGCCAGTTCTGCCTTTTCAAAGCAATCCACCCAGCCCTGCAGGCCGTTTACCGCCTTCTCCGGGGTTGTCTTCTCATCTTCAGTAGCGGTGGAAAGCATGTACACTTTGCGGAACTTATACTCCGATGAATACAGCGGATTCATACGATCCAGCAGCGTCTTCATCTGTCCGCTCATCTCGTAATAGTAAATGGGCGTGGCGAAGACCAGCGTGTCCGCGTTTTTGACCTTCTCGGCGATCCAGACAGCATCGTCCTTCAGGACACATTTCTGTGTCTTCTGGCAGGCGAGACAGCCGATGCAGAACCTGATCTCTTTACCCTTCAGACTTATATGCTCTACCTGATGACCGGCGTCTTTTGCTCCGGCGATCAGTTTTTCCGTCAGAATATCCGAATTGCTCTTTGCCCGCAGGCTTGTGGAAATAACCAAAACGTTGCTCATTGTTCTGCTCCTCTTATTTCAGATAGTAATTGAAGAATGATTCCAGTTTGTCAAAAGGAATGACATCGAACTTGTAATACAAATCAGTATGCACCGCACCGGGAATGATCATCAGCTCTTTGTTGTCAGGTCGGGGATTTCCGTCCATCATGGCTGCATAGGCATCCTTGCTGAAGTACAGGGAATGCGCTTCCTCTCCATGGATCATCAGTACGGCAGAACGGATCTCGTTGCTGTATTTCAGGATCGGCTGATTGAGAAAACTGATACAGCCGGTGACGTTCCAGCCGCCGTTACCGCCGACGGAACGGGGATGATATCCCAGAGAAGTCTTGTAGAAATCGGAGTAGTCTTTGATAAACCACGGCGTCTCGTCCGTCAGTTCGTCCTGAGCGGGCAACCCGCCGCCGAGCTTATAATCGCCGTTTCGGTAATCCTCGGTGCGTTGGGCGTTCATAGCAAGCTTTTTGGCATAGCGCGCTTCCTCGCTGTCTTCGCTGTCATAGTAACCATTGGCGTTGACACGGGTCATGTCATACATGGTAGAAGTCACTGTAGCCTTGATGCGGGTATCGATGGCTGCCGCGTTCAGGGCCATGCCACCCCAGCCGCAGATGCCGATGATGCCGATGCGCTCAGGATCGACATGATCCTGTACGGAAAGGAAATCCACAGCCGCCTGAAAGTCTTCTGTGTTGATATCGGGTGAGGCCACGTTTCTCGGGAAGCCGCCGCTCTCGCCGGTAAAGGAAGGATCGAAGGCGATCGTCAGAAAGCCTCTGGCCGCCATCTCCTGCGCGTATCTGCCGGAAACCTGCTCCTTGACTGCACCGAAGGGTCCGGAAACGGCAATGGCCGGAAGCTTTCCGGACATTCCTTTGGGCACAAACATATCTGCCGCCAGCGTGATGCCGTAGCGGTTCACGAATGTGATTTTACTATGAGTAACTCTCTCGTCTCTGGGGTAAGTCTTATCCCATTCCTGTGTGAGCTTCAGCTCTTCTGTTTTCATCATCTTAAATATCCCTCCGATAAGGTATTGCCTTTTCTGCTGTTCTGTGTTACAATGGCATTGTAATACCTAAACCTAACTTTAGGTCAAGATAATTTTATGTGAAATTGGAGAGATTTATATGTACAGCATTGGTCAGATCTCCGAGATGTTCAATTTACCCATATCCACGATCCGCTACTATGACAAAGAAGGCTTGTTTCCCCAAATAGAGCGTCAGTCCGGCATACGCAAATTCAGTGACGCCGAAGTGGAAGCCCTGAGAGTGATCGAGTGCCTGAAGGCTTCCGGACTGGAGATCAGGGAAATCAAGCAATTCATGGAATGGACGACTGAGGGAAGTGCGACCTATGCCTGGCGAAAGCAATTGTTTGAGACACGAAAAGCTGCTGTGGAAGAAGAGATCACCCAACTTCAAAAAACACTGGCCATGCTAAAATACAAATGCTGGTATTACGAAACAGCCATTCATGACGGGAACGAGGATCGGATAAACGAAATGCTGCCGGACAATCTGCCGCCGGAAATTCAGGCCTTATATGATCTCGGACATACATAATTGCTGTCTACCAAACTGTTCACATCACGCGTCCGAACTGTTCATATGGACCTGATTTTAATGTGTTCTGAGAAGAGTGTTAGTCAACTGAGCCAAAGCAATTCCGGCAATAAAGCCAAAGCAAACCAGGGTTTTGCTATACTTTCCAAGGGCCCATCCGACCTGGCTGCTGATCAACACGCCTAAAGTTCAATCTTTTTGCAGTACCAAAACAAAAGAACGTCGACAAGGAGAGGTCTCCCCACCGACGGTCTGTTTGGATTTCGCATATTTTTGTATGAAGCATGTAAAAATGTGAAAAGCTATGGCCTCTATCCTCGCAGAAACATAGGGATTTCTCTTTCATCCGCGCACAGATGCAGCTGCCGCTTCAGCCAGTCGGCTTTTTCCCTTCTGTTCATATTTCCGCAGGCTGCATCCGCCTGACCGATGACCTTTTCCAGGGTATCTGCGTCCAGCATGTTCGCCGCCAGGCAGAAGAACACATCATGAAAGCTGTCATCGTATTCATTGAGCATACGATCGAGCAGGGCTTTCTTTTTCCGTTGCTCATCCAGGTAGGCGTCAATGCCCATTTCTTTCGCCTTGAGCATGTCCCGCTTCTGATTCCGATGAGAGATCAGGGAATCGTGCGCGTCAATTCCATCATACCGCTTGCAGGGATATTCATGGCATTGAAAGCAGTACTGCACATTGCCGTGCCGGACGCTGCACGGCGCGATGGGACAGGTTTGATAGCAGGTACTGCCGTTGAAGCAGCCGCTGCACTCGCCCCGGATCTGCATGGGACACAGGCCGCAATTCAGGCCGCACAGCGAAAACAATCCGTCTGTTCTGTTGAATTCGTTTTTCATTACAGTGACCTCTTGTTTCTCCGGATGGCGGCAAGCCTCTCCATATCCCCATGCCGGATCTCATGATCCAGCGCGGCGATGATCTTGTCTTTCCTTTTCAGAAAATTGGGCCCCGCCAGATTAATACCGGTGGTGTGATGAGTGTTGAAGTAACAGTCACAGGTCAAGTGCTCCACAAAGGTTTTCAGCTCAATCAACATCTCCTGCTCGCTCAGCGGCGTAAATTCTCCCTTTTCAGCTTCTTCCAGCAATGACGTTCCGGGAAACAGCACCAGGCCACCAGTACCCACCAGCATGGGCTTGCACTTGCTGAAGATCTCAGCGGAGTGGATCGCGTGATCCATGCTGAGCTCTTTCCCCGCGACGCCGTTGAGAAAGCTCAGCCAGAAGTCAATTCCGGCTTCTGAAAGCTTTTCGCATTGCTCGATGATGTCGGCTGCGTGATAGCCTTTATTGACCCGATCCAGCGTCCGGTCATCGCCGCTCTCCGCGCCTAGCGAAATCTCCCGAAGGCCCATCTCTTTGAGCCTTTTCAGTTGGTCAACTGTTTTATTCCGGATATCAGTGACCCGCGTGCAGGCGTAGATGTACTCCATTTTCGGTAGATACTGATTGATCTTCTCCAGGATCGGTGCCAGCTTGTCATAAGTCATGCACAGCGGATTGGCGCTGAGCAGCTGTATGGTCGTCGCTTCCGGGTTCATTGCCCGCAACTCCCGCAGATCCTCTTCGATCCACGCCATTGGCTGCATTCTGAAAGGCACACCCTTGTACATGGTGCAGAACTTACACCTGTTGTGCGTGCAGCCCTGCGTGATCTGAAGCAGCGGCCATGTCGGCCAGTATGGGTTCCTGTATACGGTTTCGGTAAAATGCATAGCTTCTTTTTTCTCCATTACCACGGTTTTACGATCATTTCTGCTCCCAGCCGGAATACTTTCTTTCGTTCCTCCGGGAATACTTTGTCATGATGCTCCTGTTTTGCCTGCGGGTTGAACATCGTCCAGTCAAAGCGGCTGTAATCCTTGACCTGGAGTGTATCCCCGGCGATGAACAGCTTTGTGTTTCCGACAAAGCCTTCCAGAGATTTCTGATAGCCTTTCAGCATCCGCTTATAGCCGATCGGCCCGTAGAAGGCTTCGGATGCGTTGCTGGTCATGATCAACAAAACCGGGACCTTCCGATCGTTATAGCTTCTCGGATTGTTCTTGTATGTCAATGCCTGGAAAATCAGCCGCTCATACAGCGCACGAAATCCCGCAGACACGTCGCCCAGATAATTGGGCGTACCCAGAATCAGCCCGTCGGCGCTGCGAATAGCCTCCAGCACCGGAGCGAGGCCATCCCTGCATACACAGCGTCCTTCATTTGGCTTGAGCTTGCAGCCGAAGCAGGAGATGCAGCCTGTAAACGGCTCCAGCTTATAGAGATCAAAATACGTTACTTCTGCCTGTTCGGACGCCGCGCCCTCTGCCGCCTCATGAACAAGTGTGGCCGTATTCCAGGCAGTGCGGGGACTTGCGTTGATGGCCACGATGCGTCTCATCTCACATACTCTGTTCATCTCAATTTCCTCCTCACAGTTCGGTCACGTATTCTTCAATGGGCTTGCGCTTGTAGTGCCATGCGTTTGCCTTGGCCCGCTCATTGGGATACCCGAGGCCCAGCATCATCACGGGAATCATATATTCCGGAAGACCATAGGTATCCACAACCGTCTTGGAATCGAAGCCGCGAATCCAGATGGTATGGACGCCCAGCTCCTCTGCTTCATACATCATGGTGGTGGCAGCGATGCTGGCATCCTGCTCACCGGAATTGTAGTTCTCATAGTACCGGTCGCCGGGGTTGCGCCATACCTCCCGGGCATCATAGCAGACCAACAGCATCAGCGGCACGTTGTAGTGGAAATGCGTCACCTGCCGGAGCTTTGCCAGCCCTTCCTGACTGCGAATCACATATAAATGCTGCGGTTGATAGTTGCAGGCCGTCGGCACGACCCGTCCCGCCTCCAATATTCTGTCAAGCTTTTCCTGTTCCACAGGGCGACTGTCGAAATATCGCTCAGAATAACGCTGCTTCGCAAGTTCCAGAAAATCCATAGCTTTATCCCTCCGCTTTGCTTTTGTAGGCATATTTTACAGGAAATGCTTGCAAGTGTCTACATACAGAAGTATAATAATGATAGATATTCTTACATAAATAATATTCTGCATGAAAGGTCGGTTCAGCATGGCGGAGCGGACGAAGATATGGATCGCGAACACGATGAACAAACTGCTGCAGCAAAAACCCATAGAGAATATCCGAGTGACAGAAATCTGTCGGGAAGCTGAGATCGAAAGACCAACTTTCTATTATCATTTCAAGGATAAGTATGAGTTGATGGCCTGGATGTTCTGCCAGAAGGCGTTTGAAACCGATGTGATCTCCGTTGAATCTGCCGCGAAAAGCTTGAACCAAATGCGGCAGGACTTCATTTTCTATAAACGCGCTTACGAGGACAATTCACAAAACCCTATGTGGGCTTACATGGTGGAGTATTTCGCAGAGCGCTATTCAAGTCTGGCCAAGGAAAAGCTGGACACCGATACACTTGATACCCAGCTTCAATACAGCATCCGGCTTTATTGTTACGGAGCGGTCGGAATGACGCGGGAATGGCTGATGAAGGATAACATCACACCTGCGCAGACAGTCGTACAGTTGATGTTTAATTCGATGCCAGAATCACTGCATGAGCTTTATTTCTGATATGCTGTCGGACTGAAAAAAGAGGCCTGCAATCCGGCTCGTATGAATCAAACCGCAGACTTGCTATTTATTGTTTTATTGACCCATAATGCTGCCAAACGCAAAGGTCGTGTATTGCCATGCATTTTTGTGTTCTGAGAATGGTATCCGGCAACTGAGCCAAAGCAATTCCGGCAATAAAGCCAAAGCAAATCCGCCATTCTGTTCACATCGCGACTGGCATTCTGTTCACATCGCAGCGATGTTGACAGAATGGTGGAGCATCTTGTCCACATCGCGGGAAAATGCACCCTCACGATGCACACCCTCTAAACACAAACATAACAAAACCCTCTGCCGAAATCTTCGAATTTTGCAGAGGGTTTTCTCTTTCTGTTGTAGAGTTTTTTGTTTTCGACCTTCTTGGTTACCGGGCTGAAGCTCCAGGTTGATCGTTGTTTCGCGTCAAGCTCTTTTCGTGTTTTTTTGCTCATTTTCTGCCTTGAAATGAACTTATTCATGCGTTTTCACCTCTTTTTCTTACGTTTCACTGCATGAAAATGCCTCTCCCGGTTGGGGAGAGGCGATGGTGCTTACTGGACTCGAACCAGTGACCCCCGCGATGTGAACACGATGCTCTTAGCAGCTGGTTAAGTATCAAAACGGATGCTAAGGGGTGTTCACGCTGAAAAATGTCAAAACTCATTGCTTCGATACTGTTTTCGGCGTTTTTTAGCTCGTTTTCTCTGCGAAACAGGTGGTTTCACCATGTGGGCGGGGGTGTTCACGCCGCTCCATAAACAGGGGTGTTCAGGGTGTTCATAGGTGTGTTCAGGGGGTGTTCATGCCTCTCCCGGTTTCATTTTTTTAAAATACTCCCATAAGAATGGACATATGAATTGAGCCCGAACCCATATTTGTGGACACGCAAAATAACCTAAATCCATTTAAATGGACGAAACAGTTAGCACCAGACCACAGAAATGGACAATGAAAACAACATACCA
>JAEEGL010806197.1_pt1 | contig 11150 bp, 9 predicted proteins | sample 9134231 | NCBI WGS metagenome assembly JAEEGL01 (sample SAMN16246548, study PRJNA631951) | gut metagenome | biome: gut microbiome; feature: rumen; material: fiber-attached | host: Bos | place: Iran: Karaj | collected 2018-10
AAGCACAACGCCGATTTCCGCCATCTGCTGGATAAAAGGAGTTGCCTCCACCCAGTTTAAAAGACAGGGTCCCAAAACCAGTCCGGCAACGATTTCGCCCGCTACCTGGGGCGCTTTTAATTTTCTGGCAATCAGCCCGAAAAGCTTAGCAAAGATAATTATTATTGCCAGATCTTTACATATTTCATAAGGTTCCATTGACGGTTTCTCCTGCTAATAAATCACAATTCTTCTTTCATTTTGTCCGTTATTTCACGAACATAGAGATCCCCCAAAGAATTCCCAACACAAGCGGCTGGTGCAGTAAATACACCCATAACGCGTACTTCCCGAGGAAAGTAAACGGTTCGATTCGAAGCTTCATCACGGAAAGCTTCTTAATCTTTTCGCCCATCCAGCCGTACAATCCCATTCCGGATAAGAACAGGAAAAACCAGGGCATAATCGGAAAATAATCCGATGACGAAAAGCCTTCTCCCGGAAAACCGATAAATGCAGTAAGCACAACCATAACCGGATGCTTTGCACCGTACAGAAAATCCGGAAAATAGAAAAGCGGTACCTGAAGCGGTCCAAAGTATCCGAACTGCATATGTAATGTCAGAATAAATAATAAAAGTCCGACAATAAACAGAATGATAAAATGCTTCTTTTCCTTAATATTCCGAAACGGAATCGAAAGCAGCATGCAGGCTCCGATACAGGTTAAAACTCCAAAGTAAATCGGCGGATCCACCTTTGTAATTATGCTGACAAGCGTTACGATAAGTCCTGCCGCCGAAACCGTCAGACCGCGCTTGACAGGGTGTTTTCCGAGTAAACAGCAGTAACCCGATAAAAAGAAAAATACAATCCGGATGAACTGCTCCGTCATCAGGGAAGGATAGCTGTTTACGAAACTGATATCAATATTGAAATAAGACGGCAAATCAAAAATCACATGATAACAAATCATGCCGACAACCGCGAATCCACGCACGGTGTCGAGCAGATGATATCTCACCTTCTTAGGTTTGTCCGCCTTTTTTCCCGAAGCCATACCGTCTCCTGTTACTTCATTATGCATTCAACTTAACACTTTAACGATTTCACCCGAAATGTCAAGCAAAATCCCCGTTTTTCGGACAAGGAAGGCACCCTCTCGGGTGCCTTCGCGCAATTGCCGTATTGGAATGCTTTATTCTTCATCCTCCGACTCGGTCGGGAAAATCAAATTCTCTTCCGCATCGTCGAAGTCAAGATTCGGATATTTTTCATCCTCGGGAATTTCTTCCATTGCATCTTCCACATTGGAATATTCGTTGGTTCCGTCACTTACTTTCTCGCGAACCTTGGCAATCTTGGCTACTTTTACCTTACGCTCAAGATTGATTAATTTTACACCGGAGGTGTGACGTCCGATCTTGGAAACATCGCCCATCGGAATCTGAATAATGACACCGGCGGAAGTAATCATCATAATTTCATGATCGTCATTTACCGCTTTGACGCCGACCAGGTTACCGGTCTTCTCGGTAATCTTGTAACACTTCACACCCTTGCCGCCGCGGTGCTGTAAGTTGAATTCCGAAAGATCCGTTCTCTTGCCGATACCGTTTTCGGATACCACAAGGAGGGAATCGCCCTGGTGATCAAGCTGCATGCCCACGATTTCGTCGAGATCGTTTAAGTTCATACCGATGACACCCATCGAAGAACGTCCGGTCGCACGTACATCGGTTTCCTTGAAGCGGATACACATACCGAACTTGGTAACCAGGAAAATTTCGGTATCTTTATCCGTTGATTTTACTTCGATTAATTCATCGTCATCTCGAAGGTTAATCGCAATCAGACCGCTCTTGCGGATATTTGCAAACTCGGAAAGAGGAGTCTTCTTAACGGTACCCTTCTTGGTAACCATGAAGAGGTTTCTCTCTTCCTCCATATCCTTAATCGGGATAATTGCGGATATCTTCTCACCCGGATTCAGCTGCAGGAGGTTGATGATTGCAACACCTCTCGAAGTTCTGCCGGATTCGGGAATTTCGTATGCCTTCATACGGTATACGCGACCGAAGTTTGTAAAGAACATCACATAATGATGCGTCGTGGTCATAAGCAGATCTTCGATATAATCATCTTCAATCGTGCTCATTCCCTTAATACCGCGTCCACCCCTGTGCTGGGATTTAAAATTATCAACCGTCATTCTCTTCACATATCCGAGAGATGACATCGCAATTACGGTATTTTCGTTCGGAACAAGGTCCTCATTCGAAATATCGTATAAATCATAACCGATGGAGGTACGTCTCGGATCCGCGTATTTATCGCGGATTGCAAGGATTTCGTCCTTGATGACACCGAGTAAAACTTTCTCATCCGCAAGAATGGATCTTAAGTACTCGATTCTTGCAAGCAGTTCTTTGTGCTCGTTTTCAAGCTTCTCTCTTTCCAAACCGGTCAGGGCACGAAGTCTCATCTCGACGATGGCATTTGCCTGAATCTCGGTTAAGTCGAAGCGCTCCATTAAGCGGTTCTTTGCTTCGGTAACATTCTCACTGCTTCGGATAATCTGAATGACTTCATCGATATGATCGAGTGCAATGAGTAAGCCCTGAACGATATGGTCACGCTCCAGTGCCTTGTTTAAATCGAATTTCGTTCTTCTGGTAACAACATCCTTCTGATGATCCAGATAGCAGTTTAACATCTGAAGAAGGTTTAATACCTTCGGCTCGTTGTCCACAAGCGCCAGCATGATGACACCGAAGGTATCCTGAAGCTGGGTGTGCTTAAACAAATGATTTAACATGATGTTCGGGTTTACGTCGCGACGAAGTTCAATCACGATACGCATACCTTCACGGTTGGTCTCGTCACGAAGATCCGTGATACCGTCCAGTTTCTTGTCTTTTACAAGCTCGGCGATTTTTTCGATCAGACGTGCTTTATTCACCATATAAGGAAGCTCGGTTACGATAATGCGGTTCTTGCCGTTTTGCAGTGTCTCGATATCGGTAACCGCGCGCACGCGGATTTTACCGCGTCCGGTACGATAGGCTTCTTCAATTCCCTTGGTTCCGAGAATCATCGCTCCGGTCGGAAAATCCGGTCCCTTTACGATATCCATAACCTCTTCGATTTCGGTATCCCTGTCCTCATCGATGTGGTTATCGATAATCTTTACTACCGCATCGATGGTTTCACCAAGATTGTGAGGCGGAATATTGGTTGCCATACCAACCGCGATACCGGTCGTACCGTTTACGAGAAGGTTCGGGAAGCGGGAAGGAAGAACGGTCGGTTCTTTCTCGGTCTCGTCGAAGTTCGGAACAAAATCAACGGTCTCTTTATTGATGTCCGCCAAAAGCTCGGTTGCAATCTTCGAAAGTCTTGCCTCGGTGTAACGCATTGCAGCTGCGCCGTCGCCGTCGACGGAACCGAAGTTTCCGTGGCCGTCCACCAGAACATTACGCATGGACCATTCCTGCGCCATGTTTACCAATGCGCCGTAAATGGAGGAGTCACCGTGAGGGTGATATTTACCCATTGTATCACCGACGATACGGGCCGATTTACGATGCGGCTTGTCCGGTGTATTCCCGAGTTCCAGCATGGCGTACAGGATTCTTCTTTGTACGGGCTTTAAACCGTCCCTCACGTCCGGAAGGGCACGTGCCGCGATAACGCTCATCGCGTAATCGATATAACACGTTTCCATGGTATTTTTTAAGTCCACCTGTTCTATCTTGTCATATGTCAGGTCTTCCATATACTTAGCTTCTCCTTGTATATTTATAAACAGTACGATTCGTTAATCGGATTCTTGCATCAGATATCGAGATTCTTTACAAATTTCGCGTTCTCTTCAATGAATTCACGTCTTGGTTCTACCTTATCACCCATCAGAATCGTGAAGGTAAGATCCGTTTCGGATTCCACTTCACCGTCCATGGTTACGCGCTTTAAAATACGACGCTCCGGATCCATGGTGGTTTCCCAAAGCTGCTCGGCATCCATTTCACCAAGACCTTTGTAACGCTGAATCTTGTTGTTGGAATCACGTCCGACCTCGGAAAGGATGTTGTTCAGTTCATCATCCGAGTATGCATACCAGATTTTCTTGTTCTTCTCAAGCTTGTAAAGGGGCGGTGTTGCAAGATAAACATGTCCCTGCTTGATTAATTCCGGCATAAAACGGTAAATGAATGTCAGAAGCAATGTACTGATATGCGCACCGTCGACGTCGGCATCGGTCATGAGGATAATCTTGTGATAACGAAGCTTTGAAATATCGAAATCATCATGAATACCGGTACCGAATGCGGTAATCATCGCTTTGATTTCCGCGTTCGCATAAATCTTATCAAGTCTTGCCTTCTCTACATTGAGAATCTTACCGCGAAGCGGAAGAATTGCCTGCGTTGCACGGCTTCTTGCGGTCTTTGCGGAACCGCCCGCGGAATCTCCCTCGACGATGTAGATTTCACAGTTCTCCGGATTCTTGTCGGAACAATCCGCAAGCTTGCCGGGAAGGGCCATTCCTTCAAGCGCCGTCTTTCTTCTGGTCAGATCCCTTGCTTTTCTTGCAGCTTCTCTTGCACGCTGTGCCAGAATGGATTTTTCGCAGATTATCTTTGCAATCGCGGGATTCTGTTCCAGATACCAGGTCAGCTGTTCGCTGACAATCGAATCCACCGCAATTCTTGCTTCGGAGTTACCAAGCTTTTGCTTGGTCTGACCTTCGAACTGCGGATCTTCGATTTTAATCGAAATAATTGCGGTTAAACCTTCGCGGATATCTTCACCGCTTAAATTCGGTTCGGTATCCTTTAACAGTTTCGCGCCGCGCGCGTAATCGTTAAATGTTTTCGTAAGCGCATTTCTGAATCCCGCAAGGTGGGTACCGCCTTCCGGAGTCGTAATGTTGTTTACGAAACTGTAGGTACTTTCGTTAAAGGAATCATTGTGCTGAATGGCTACCTCAACATAAACTCCGTTTCTGGTGCCCTCAAAGTACAATACTTCCTCGTAAAGAGGTGTTTTACCTTTGTTTAAGTAGGTTACGAATTCCTTGATACCGCCTTCGTAATGGAAGGATGCTTCTCTTCCTTCTCCGCGCTCGTCCTTTAATGAAATCCGGATTCCTTTTGTTAAGAATGCGGTCTCACGAAGTCTGGTTCTTAAAATATCGAAGTCATAAACGGTATCTTCAAAAATCTCCGGATCGGGTGAGAACGTAACTTTTGTACCGGTTTTCTCCGGATCACAGGTACCGATTTCCTTTAACGGGAAGCAAACTTTTCCGCGCTCGTAACGTTGCATGTATACTTTGCCGTCACGGCATACTTCTACCTCAAGCCAGGTGGAAAGTGCATTTACAACGGATGCACCTACACCGTGAAGACCACCGGATACTTTGTATCCCCCGCCACCGAATTTACCGCCGGCGTGAAGCACGGTAAATACAACTTCTACTGCGGGAAGTCCTGCTTTATGGTTGATTCCGACCGGAATACCTCGGCCGTTATCCACTACGGTTACGGAATTATCTTCATGAACCGTAACTTCCACTTCGGTACAGAATCCTGCCAAAGCTTCGTCAATGGAGTTATCTACGATTTCATACACAAGATGATGCAAACCGGTAGCGGATGTGCTGCCGATGTACATACCGGGTCTTTTTCTTACTGCTTCCAATCCTTCCAGTATCTGGATCTGATCTCCGCCGTATTCCTGTTCTACGCCCATTTCATCCTCCGTTTATGCTGACTCTATGTTGGTCATTTCTTCAACACTGCCGTTTGTTACTTTATAAACTTTGTTAATCTGAAACCTGTTATTTACGAATTCATCCAGACCGGTACAGGTTATAATGGTCTGAATATCTCCGATGCTGTTTAACAGATAATTTTGTCTCCCGGAATCCAGTTCCGACAAAACATCATCCAAAAGCAGAATCGGAACATCGTTGGTAATCTTTTTTACCAGCTCGATTTCCGCAAGTTTTAAGGATAATGCCGCGGTTCTCTGCTGTCCCTGGGATCCGAATTTACGGATATCCACACCGTTTACTTCAAAGATAAAATCGTCACGGTGCGGTCCCACCGAAGTAATTTTCGATTTTAAATCCCGATTGAGGGAATTCTTTAAATTCGCTTCATAATCCTCAATGGTTGTATCGGGATCGTATATAATCCTGATTTCTTCCGTTTCACCGGAAAGTTTTTTATGGATTTCGTAAATAATTTCGTTAAGCTGCTCCACAAACTGGATTCTTCGTTCGATGATTTTACTTCCGTAAGAAATCATCTGTGTATCCCAGATACTTAATGTTTCTTTTAATGTGGGATTAAAATATAAATCCTTTAAAAGAGAATTTCTCTGATTAATCAGCTTATTGTAATTGGTCAGATTATAAATATAAAAGGAATCCAGCTGACAAAGTTCCATATCCGCAAAATGTCTGCGATAACTCGGTCCGTCCTTAATCAGGCTTAAATCTTCCGGAGAAAATAAAACCACATTCATAAAACCCATTAAATCAGCAGCCTTTTTAAGCTTTTCCAAATTAATGGCGATTCCTTTGGATTTATTGGACCGAAGATGCATGTTAATTCTTTGATCCAAATCCTCTTTATGCAGAATACATCTTAAATGGGATTCTTCTTTTCCGAACTGAATGACTTCTTTATCTTTGCAGCCTTTGTGCGATTTTGTGGTTGCCAGATAATAAACAGCCTCTAATATATTGGTTTTACCCTGAGCATTATTTCCGTAAAGAATTGTCGTTTTTTCGTCAAATTCTATATTCAGATGATCATAATTTCGGAAATTCTCAATTTCCAGGGATTTCACGTACATGAACTGTTTTTCCTTTATATTCGACGGAATCTCCGGCATGAATTTTCTTTCCGCGTTCCGTAGCAACAACACCGTTAACTTTTACATTTCCGTTTTGAATTTCAAATTTCGCATCGGATCCGTTATCAATAAAATTAACGGCTTTTAAAAGCTGGCATAATTTAATATATTCTCCCCTTAAAATAAAATCTTCCATACTTTATCCTTCCGCTCCCAGATTTACGGGAAGAATCATATAAGTATATGAGTCAGCATCATCTCTGATAAAGCAGGGAGATTTGGGTGATACAAAGTAAAGACGGATTCTTTCGTCATCTATAACATGAAGTGCATCCATTAAGAATTTGGGATTAAATCCAATCTTTAAATCACTGCCTTCTTTTTCTATTTCAATATTTTCTTCCATGCTTCCTTTTGTGGATTTCATACGAAGTTCCATTACAGAATCTTTCATGGAAAGAACAATAGCTCTTTTATCTCCGTCACTGGCAAATAATGTAGATCTGTCCACACTTTCATATAATTCTTTTTTATTAATGGTTACTTTGGTTTCATAATCTTTGGTTAAAACGTTATCAATATTAAAGAAATCACCGTCGATTAATCTGGTAACCAGGGTTGTATTGCCAAAACATACGATTAAATGATTATCCGTAAAATGTAAGGTTACGTTCTTTTCCGTTTCCCCTCCGAGAATTTTAAATAATTCATTTAAACTTCTTCCGGGAACAATAATCTTTTTATTTAAAGAATCATCATTTAATTCAATTCTCCGGATGGAAACTCTTTGGCCGTCCAGGGAAACAACTCTTAAAATTCCGTCCTTAATCTCAAATAATTCACCGCTTAATGTTTTATTTGCTTCATTTTCACTGGTTGAAAAAATAGTCTGTCGAATTACTTCTTTTAAGGAGTACTCACTGATATCCAGATGGTCTTTATAATCAAATTTTGGAATATCATTAAAGGTATCCGTTTCTTTTCCCATTAAATCCATATGATTGGATCCATACTTAATGGTGGTTCCGTAATTTTTATCCGTGCTGATTTTAATATCATCATCCGTAATCTTACGAATAATCTCCATAAATGATTTGGATTCCAGACAAATCTTTCCTTCTTCCAAAACAGTTGCAGGAATAATACATTCAATAGCAAGTTCCAGATTATTGGCAACAAGTCTTAATTCATCACCTGCAGCATCCAGAAGAATACAATCCGCATTCGATAAATTGGATTTGGAAGGAACTGCTTTACTTACTTTATTGATTGCACTGAAAAGACTCATTTTTGATACCGATAAATTCATACCCTTAAACCCCTCCTTTGGCACTTAAAAAAATGAGATTCGGCTTATATATTTAGTTAATATTTCATAGTAATATTAATAATGGTTGTGGATTCGTGGATATCCTTCATAATTATACTAAATAAAGGGCAAAAATGGAAGGAATAAAATGTGAAAAAGTAACTTACAAGTCATTTTTATCGTTTGATTTATAAACAAGCCTTAAAATCGAAAATTTGAGCTTTATTTGACTATATTTTTTATGAACATAATGTTATCAACATATGCACATTTTTATGTTTATAAGATTTCTTCTTTATTTATATATAGTGATTCTGAATAATTGATTTATGAAATAAATAATACCCGGATAAAAACCGGGTATTAAAGTAAGCTTGTTTTAAAATATATTTTCATTAAAAATCAGGTTATGAAGGATTGATTTTCTTTCGAATGATATTAATCTGATTTGCAAAATCGGAATCATTGTTAATTTCATCCTGAATCTTCTGGATTCCGTTAATAATTGTGGAATGATCTTTCTTATCCAGAACCTTTGCAATATTCTTTAAGGAAATATCGGTTAATTCACGGCATAAATACATTACAACCTGTCTGGGAACCACAATTTCGGCTGTTCTTTTCTTGGAAGTAATATCTTCTGCTTTAATTCCGAAGTGATCGGCAACTACCTGAATAATAATCTGAGGAGTAACCATTTTAGGAGCATCCGGATAAATAATATCTTTTAATGCTTCTTCCGCCATTTCCAGAGTAATGGCTTTTTTATTGATTTTGGAAGAATAAACAACTTTGTTAAAAGCACCTTCCAATTCACGAATATTAGAATTTACATTGGTTGCGATATATTCGATTACTTCTGCCGGAACTGCTGAAATTGTATTTTTAAAAGGTTCCGAAAGCATTAAAAGAATTGCAGCTCTTGTTTCATAACTGGGAGGCTGAATATCTGCCTGAAGTCCCTGCTGGAATCTGGAAGAGAATCTTTCATCCAGGGTTTCCATCTGTTTTGGAGGTTTATCGGAAGAAATAACTACCGCTTTTCCGTTATCATGCAAAGCATTAAAAGTATGGAAAAATTCTTCCTGTGTGGATTCCTTACCGATAATGAACTGAATGTCATCAATTAATAATACATCCACGGTTCTGTATTTATCGCGAAGACGGTTCATTGCAGCGGAACTACCGCTACGAATTCCTTCAATTACGTCATTGGTAAAGTTTTCGGAATTAACGTATAAAACCTTCTTTTCAGGATAATGATCGATAATATAATGTCCGATGGAATGCATAAGATGCGTTTTTCCGAGTCCGGATCCTCCGTAAATAAACAAAGGATTAAAATCTTCGCCCGGATTCTCCGCAACTGCCAAAGAAGCGGAATGGGCAAAGGAATTGTTACTTCCTACAACGAAATTTTCAAATGTATATTTGGAAATCAAATTGGCCTGTTTATAAAGATCCGTGTTATCGGAAGTGGTTGAAGATTTAAAAGATACGGCATCCTCATCTTTCTGTAAAATAAAACGGATTTCATAATCATGATTGGTTGCGTCGGAAACGCAGACATGAAAGATATCTTTATAATTCTTAATCAGATAATTGATAAGCTGTGCTTTTTCCGAAGGAACTTCAATGTAAAATGTATCATCTTCCACTTTATAGAATTTCATCGGCTGAATCCATGTCTGGTAAGCAACCATACTTAACTGAAATTCTTCACAAACTTTTTGCTTAATCTCTTCAAATAAAACGGAATACTCTTGTTCCACCTGGTTCATAATTCCCAAAAAACCCCTTAATTATTTAGATGCTCACTTATAGTAAACGATTCTTTTAAAAATTTCAAATAGAAAATAACGACACCTTATGTAAATCGAAATACAGTTTTTCAACAAAGTTATAAACATATGTGGATAACTTTATTCGGGAAATACAAAGATTGATAAAAAATAGTCAAACACGCCGCAAACCTTGAAAAACAGGGATATTTTTGTAAATTGTTAAAAGAAAATTTAAAGTTACATAACAAATGCAACCGTTAATTATTATGGAATTGTCCACAAGTTTTCCACAAATTGTGGATATTAATTTTATGTTTTTTTTATGGTAACTATGCTTCAACATGTAGTTTTGGAAACTATATCGTTATCAAGATGTTGATAAAATTTTTTTAAAAATATTTTGACGGGTTAAAAAGCCTGTAAAGCCAGTAAAAATACTTCTTGACGGGTTTTAGAGTTTCCATTATAATCGTAATGATTGTTTTCGACATAAGTAAAGGAGGTGTATTTGGTTATGAAGATGACATTTCAGCCTAAGAAAAGACAGAGATCAAAAGTTCATGGTTTCAGAGCAAGAATGAGCACGCCCGGCGGAAGAAAAGTTTTAGCAGCAAGAAGAGCTAAAGGCAGAAAAAAATTATCAGCATAAATTAAAGGGCCGCGTAATGTGGCCTTTTATTATGCCATATAAGTCCATATGGAAAGACTCAGAAAAAACGAAGATTTTCAATCTGTTTACAAGTCCGGCAAATCGTTTGCCAATAAGTATTTTGTAATTTATGTGTCGAAGAATCAGCTTGATATAAACAGATTAGGGGTTTCCGTATCCAAGAAGATCGGAAACAGTGTCGTCAGACATCGTATGAAACGTCTGGTGAAAGAAACTTTTAGACTGCGAAAGGATATGTCTGATAGTGGTTTAGACATAGTAGTCATCATAAGAAAAGGTGCGGAGGAGCTGGATAACAAAGCAGCGGTCGAAGCATTGCAATCGCTTATGAGAATCCTTATTCATAAATATTTTTCATGAAGAAAATTTTAATCGGTATTATAAATTTTTATCAGATTTATTTATCTCCACTGAAAAGCACCAAGTGTCCTTATTTTCCTTCCTGTTCCGCTTACGGAAAGGAAGCAATTGAAAAGCACGGTGCCCTCAAGGGCAGTTTCCTTGCGGCGTGGAGAATTTTGCGTTGTAATCCTTTTTC
>JAEEGL010843060.1_pt1 | contig 11150 bp, 7 predicted proteins | sample 9134231 | NCBI WGS metagenome assembly JAEEGL01 (sample SAMN16246548, study PRJNA631951) | gut metagenome | biome: gut microbiome; feature: rumen; material: fiber-attached | host: Bos | place: Iran: Karaj | collected 2018-10
CACGCCCTGTGAAGGATGCTATCGGATGGACCTGTCCGGTGTACAAAGCGGCGTAGTCTTTGAACTGTATCTGCGGGATGAACTGGGGGATGTGGTAGCATCCGATCGTTACTGTACGAATGGGGAAGGGATCACCGCCAAGGATCTTCTGCTGGGCCATACCTATACGGTAGCGGTAAAGCAAGACAGCGGGTATGGAGGCTACTGCCTGCAGATCGGTATGCAAAAGCCGGCGATGGATATCACCGGATATACCTCTGTAAAGGACAGCATCGAATATACGGATCAGAGGAATGTGTATTCCTTTACCGTTCCGCAGGATGGAAGATATCGGTTTGAACTTTCCGGCGTGCATAGCGGCACGGATTTTGAACTCCTGATAATTGATGCGCTGGGAGAGACGGTTGCATCCGACCGGTATTGCTGTAATGGAGAGGGAGTGACCGTAAAGAATCTTCATGCAGGCGAGACGTATGAGATACAGATCCGGCAGGAAACCGGATTCGGCGATTATGCTCTGGACATCGGATATCAGAAGCAAACGGTGGATATCTCCGCACTGTCTGCCCTGACCGACAGCATAGAATACACGGATCAGAGGAATGTATATACGTTTACGGTTCCGCTGGATGGACGATACAGATTTGAAATATCGGGACTGATCAGCGGAGCGGATGTCGAGCTATGTATGTTCAACGGTCTGGAGGAAAGGATCGCAGAGGATACCTATTGCCTGAATGGGGAAGGCATAACGGTCAAAGGGCTTAAGGCCGGAGAAACCTGCACCGTACAGGTAAGACAGGAGCAGGGGCTGAGCAGCTACCGGCTGCTGATCGGGATGCAGAAGGAAACGGTCGATGTAGGAAGAGGCTGCGTGGTAAACGATTCCATCGAATATACGGATCAGAGAAATGTATACTCCTATACGGCTTCCGGCGACGGGGCTCTTAAGGTCTCCGCCTTGAATATGAGCGGAGGTATGGCTGTGGAATTGTGCGTGTTTAATGACCTGAAGGAGCAGGTGGCCGGGGACTCCTTTTGTACCAACGGGGAGAGCGTAAAGCTGACCGGACTGACGTCGGGGAGTAACTATGAAATCCAGGTTAGGCAAGAGGATGGAACGGGACCTTATTCTTTGATGATCGAATAACCGGAAAGCTTTGTTGCAGTGATGTTCGTACAGATGCTATAGTACAAGCAATGCAGAAGCATACAAAAATCGGACCGGGCGGGTAGTCAATGACACTTACGGAGTATTTTGATCAACTAAAATCAAAGGACCTCATCTGCTGGGGAAGCGGGAAGCATTTTCGGAGCAGCACGCTCCCGTTCCTGCAAAAGAGCGGACTGATGGAACGGCTGAAGGGATTTGTGCAGATGCCCGGAGCAAAGCCGCTCCCGGAAAAGGATGAGGTTCTTCCATTGATCCCGAAGGAGCATCTTTCCCGGATGGATCCCGAACAGACGGTGCTTCTCATCGCGGTGACCGGTTACGAGGAGGTGCTTAGGCAGCTTCAGGCAGACCCTGACCTGGCATCCTTTGAGGCCATACCGTCTCTGTTCCTTTCATTTCTCTATGAGGATCTGGAGCTTTTGGCAGCGGAAAAACCGCCGCTTGAATATCGGAAACATGATGCGCCTGTCATTCCCAAGGTCATTCACGCCATCTGGTTTTCGGGCGAGGCGATGCCGGATCTCTACCGGCGATGTCTGGACTCCTGGAAGAGGTATGCCCCGAACTGCGAGATCAGGATCTGGGATCTGAAGAGCTATCACCCGGACGGATGTCTTTTTTTCGACCAGGCCATCGCAGACCGGAACTGGGCGTTTGCGTCGGATTATGCCCGGGCGGATCTCCTTCGCAGGTACGGCGGGATCTACATGGATCTGGATGTGGAGATGCTGCGTCCCATCGATGATCTGCTGCATAACGATGCCTATATGAGCTTCGAATCCCTGGAGCGGATCGAGTGCGGCTCCGGGATGGGGGCGATTCCGGGGCATCCCATCCTGCAGGAGATCTGTGAGAGCTATGAGAGCCGGCCGTATTTTAAGGCAGACGGCACATGGTATAACAGCACCTGCCCGGTTCGTTACACGCAGATCCTGGAGCGGCACGGCCTGCAAAAAGACGGATCCTTCCAGTCGGTGGAGGATATCACGGTGTATCCCTTTGAGATGCTGACCTGCAAGAGCTTTGATACAGGGGTCATTTACCGAACGGAGCACAGCTATACCCTGCATCATCATAACGGCAGCTGGATTCCCGCTTCCGCCCGCGGCGCGCTGCTGGAGCGCTATGAGCAGATCCGGGCGTTTCTGGAAGCGCGGGATATCCTTGCGTAGAAGGAAAAGAGAAATAACATGTCCCGGGGAGTGAAATCTTTGTAAAATATGCCCCGGCTAACTTTACATAACTTGCCTCTCGGTGGTACATTTAGGTTGAAGTACAAGGCATAGATCACGGAGGTGATGGTATGGCGATCAATATTCAGGCAAAAACGGATTATTCCAGTCTTTTTTCCAGCTTAAATACGAGCAGATCTTCGGACGCGATGACGAATATGAGCTGGCTGAGCGATTATTCCCAGATCAAGAGCGGAACCTACGGCAAGCTGATGAAGGCTTACTACGCGGATCAGGGCAGCAAAACTTCCGGAACTTCCTCCGCGGAGAAATCGGACGCGGAGACAAAGCGTTCCGATATCCTGAGCAAGCTGACGTCCCACACGGCGGATTCCGTTACGAAGAAGAGTGAGACGCAGGCGGCGCTTTCCAAGGTGAGCGCGGATGCGGATGCGCTTCAAAAGTCCGCGGATGCGGTCCGTGAGGCGGATCTCGGCGATACCGAAAAGCGGCAGCAGGCGGTGCAGTCCTTCGCAGACAGCTACAATGCGCTTCTTAAGTCCGCAGCCGATGCGGGCAATACGTCCGTGAACAACCGGATCGACGGAATGAAGGACAATACCGCACTCTATAAGAAGTCTCTTGCTGAGATCGGCGTGAACGTGGGCTCCGACGGAAAGCTCTCCGTGGATGCGGAGAAGCTCGCGGCGGCCGATCAGGGAAAGGTGGAGGATCTCTTCGCGCAGCGCGGTTCCTATGCGTACAGCGTCGGTGTATCCGCGGCCATGGCAGAGACCAATGCAAACTATGCGGCGAATACCGCATCGACCTACACGGCGAACGGAACCTATTCCGGTGTGACCGGATCTCTCTTTGAGGGACTGATGTAGGACCGGAAAAAACGGCCTGTTTTTCGGCCTTGAGCAGAATCTTTTCCAAGATAAAAATTTCTGCTTGACATCCTGCCACCCTGCGTTGTAATATATCTCTGTTGTCGCGCAGGAATGGCGGAATTGGTAGACGCGCACGGTTCAGGTCCGTGTGGGGGCAACCCCTTGAGAGTTCGAGTCTCTTTTCCTGCACACTAAGGCGTTAAGCATTCGCTTGGCGCCTTTTTCGTGTCTTATTGCCGCCTCAACTTTTCCCTTCCAAAAAAAGGATTTTGGCCGCCCTGTTTGAATAATACTATTGTGACTGTTTCCGTTTATGGAGGTAAACATGACCATCCGAGAGAGCCTGGAACAGAGAGAGCGAGAGTATTTAAGTCCCTATGCATCCCTGAGCGCGATGTCGCGGGGACGGGACCGGGAGGAGCCGCAATGCGACATCCGTCCGGTCTTCCAGAGAGACCGCGACCGCATCCTGCACAGCAAATCTTTCCGAAGACTGAAGGATAAGACGCAGGTTTTCCTGAATCCCGAAGGGGATCATTACCGCACCCGTCTGACGCATACGCTGGAGGTATCGCAGAATGCGCGGACGATCGCCAAGGCGCTGCGGCTCAATGAGGACCTGACCGAGGCGATCGCACTGGGGCATGATCTGGGGCATACTCCCTTCGGACACGCCGGAGAGCGGGCTCTGAACCGGATCTGTCCGCTGGGCTTTAAGCATCACGAGCAGAGCGTGCGGGTGGTGGAGCTTCTGGAAAAGGACGGACAGGGTCTGAACCTGACCTGGGAGGTCCGGGACGGGATATTGAATCATCAGATGAGCCTGATGCCGCACACGCTGGAAGGGCGTGTGGTGCGCCTCTCGGATAAGATTGCCTACATTCACCATGACATGGACGATGCGGTGCGTGCGGGGATCCTGACGGAGGAGGACGTACCGTCCCAGATCCGTGCGGTGCTGGGTTCTGCGCCGGGAGAGCGGCTGGACGTGCTGATGCATGACATCATCACGAACAGTTCGGGCATCGACGATATCCGGATGTCGGACCGGGTCGGAAGCGCCATGCAGGCGATCCGTCAGTTCATGTTTCGGGCGGTCTACACGAATCCGGTCGCCAAGAGCGAGGAGAGCAAGGCGGAAGCTTTGGTAGAGACGCTGTATAAGTATTATCTGGAGCATCAGGAGCAGATGCCGGAGGAGTACCTGCAGCTGCTGGAGCGCGGCGAGGAGCTGCCCAGGGTCGTGTGTGATTTTGTCGGTTCCATGACGGACCGTTATGCCATCAATACGTACAATGAACTGTTTATTCCCAAATCCTGGGAACTTTGAGGGGAAGACGAATGTACTATTCCGATGAGATCATCGAGGAGGTACGTTCCCGCAACAATATCGTGGATGTGATCTCATCCTATGTCAGTCTGAAGCGGCAGGGGGCCAATTACGTCGGCCTGTGCCCGTTCCACAACGATCACAATCCATCCTTCTCGGTCAGTGAGCGCAAGCAGATGTACAAATGCTTCAGCTGCGGCGAGGGCGGGAATGTGTTCCGCTTCATGATGCAATATGAAAATATGACCTTCCCGGAGGCGGTGCGGGCCCTGGCGGAGCGCGGGGGCGTGGAGCTTCCGCAGGAGCAGGAGTCCGGCGCCGAGCGCGCGAGAGCACAGCAGCGGGAGCGGATCCTGAATATCAACAAGGACGCGGCGAATTATTTTTACCAGCAGCTGCACCGGCCGCACGGCGCGAAAGCGCTGGAGTATCTGAAGGGCCGGCAGCTTTCGGATGAGACGATCCGGAAATTCGGCCTCGGCTTCGCCGGTGTGGACGGTCGTCAGGTGATCGATTTTCTGCGGAGCAAGGGACATGAGGATGCGGATATCCGCGTCTCGGGACTGGCTTCGTTCAGTGAGAAGGAAGGCCTGACGAGCCCTTTCTGGAACCGTGTGATGTTCCCGATCCAGGATGCCGGCGGGCATGTGATCGCCTTCGGCGGGCGCGTGATGGGCGATGCGAAGCCCAAGTATCTGAATTCGCCCGAGACGGATTTTTTCAATAAACGCAAAAATATGTACGGGTATCACATCGCAAGGCGTTCCAGGGCCGGGAATTTCATTCTCTGCGAGGGGTATATGGATGTGATCGCGATGCACCAGGCCGGGTTTGACCAGGCAGTGGCATCCCTGGGAACGGCTTTCACCGAGGAGCAGGCGAATCTCCTGCGAAGGCACAAGGACCGGAATACGATCTACCTGGCCTACGATACGGACGGACCGGGAGTCACGGCGGCGCTGCGCGCCATCGGACTGTGCCGGGAGGCGGGGCTGGTCTGCAAGGTGATCGATATGCGCCCGCAGAAGGATCCGGACGAATTCATCAAGGCGAACGGGCGCGAAGCGTTTCAGGACCGGATCGACCACGCGGAGAACAGCTTCCTGTTCCAGGCGCGGGTGGAATATGAAAAGGTGGATCAGCAGGATCCCGATTCCCGTACGGCGTTTCAGACAAGGGTGTCGGAACTGCTCGCGGCGGTCCCCGATGAACTGGCCAGGAACAATTATCTGCTGGCGGTCTGCGAGCGGTACGGGATGAACGCGGAGGCCATCGGCCGCAAGGTGTCGGAGCTGATCGGACATCCGGAGGAAGTATCCGGGTATGTCCGGCCGAAGCCCACGCAGGCGAAGCGAAAGCGCGAGGATGCATCCTCCGTCGCTCAGAAAATGCTGCTCACGTATCTGACGGACGATCCTGGCCTCTACCCGGTGATCTCGAAGTACGTAAAGGTCGAGGATTACACGGAAGGGCTCTACGCGCGGGTGGCAGAGCTCGTGTACCGGGGAATGGAAGCCGGTACGCTGCAACCGGCCTCCCTCCTGAATCAGTTCACGGAGGAAGAGCAAAGCGATGTGGCCGATATCCTGCAGGCGCAGCTCCCCGAGACGGAGACGGAGCAGGATCGAAGGAAAGCACTGCGGGACCTGATCCTCAAGGTGCGGGAGAACAGCTATCTGGTATTCTCACAGGATACCGGGGATAAGTCCATGGAGCATGTGATGGAGACGATCCGGCGCAAAAAGGAGCTGGAGGATCTGCGTCGCAGAGATCTGTTTTAAAAATTTTAGTGGGAAGGGATAAACATTAATGGCTAAGAAAAAGCAACCGGTAGAGGTAGTAGAGCAGGAGAACGAAGAGATCCGCGAGGAGGATAGCGCCAAGGAGAAATTTGAGGAGCGGCTTCATGCTCTGCAGGCGCTGGCCAAGAAAAAGAAGAATGTCCTGGAGTATCAGGAGGTCGTGGATTATTTTGCGGATCTGTCCCTGGACGAGGACGGCTTCGACAAGGTGCTCGAATTCCTCGATGCGAATTCCGTGGATGTCATCCGTATGGAGGATGAGATTCCCGAAGAGGACGAGGAGGAGCTGGATCTGTCCGAAGAGGAAGAGGTCGATATGGAAAATATCGATCTGTCCGTGCCGGAGGGTGTCAGCATTGAGGATCCCGTCCGCATGTACCTGAAGGAGATCGGCAAGGTGCCCCTTCTGACGGCGGATGAGGAGATCGACCTTGCAAAGCGCATGGAAAAAGGCGATGAGGAGGCCAAAAAGCGTCTGGCCGAGGCGAACCTTCGTCTGGTGGTCAGCATTGCAAAGCGCTACGTCGGCCGCGGAATGCTTTTCCTGGATCTGATCCAGGAGGGCAATCTGGGTCTGATCAAGGCCGTGGAAAAATTCGATTATACTAAGGGATACAAATTCTCGACCTACGCGACCTGGTGGATCCGTCAGGCGATCACCAGAGCCATCGCGGACCAGGCGCGTACGATCCGTATCCCCGTGCATATGGTGGAGACGATCAACAAGCTGATCCGTGTCAGCCGTCAGCTCCTGCAGGAGCTCGGTCGGGAGCCGAGCCCGGAGGAGATCGCGGTGGAGATGAATATGCCGGTGGAGCGTGTCCGTGAGATCCTGAAGATCTCGCAGGAGCCGGTCTCCCTGGAGACTCCGATCGGTGAGGAGGAGGACAGCCATCTCGGCGACTTCATTCAGGATGACAATGTGCCCGCACCCGCGGATGCGGCGACCCAGATGCTGCTGCGGGAACAGCTCGGGGAAGTGCTCGAGACTTTGACGGAGAGAGAGCAGAAGGTGCTGCGGCTTCGCTTCGGTCTCGATGACGGTCGTGCCCGCACCCTCGAGGAGGTCGGCAAGGAATTCAATGTCACGCGTGAGCGCATCCGTCAGATTGAGGCAAAGGCGCTGCGCAAGCTCCGTCATCCGAGCCGTTCCAAGAAGCTGAAGGATTATCTGGAGTAAGAGCGGATATGGATGGAACGGTTGGGAACCGGAAGGGATTAGCCTCCGCGCGGATGCAGCAGCTGGTCGATCTGGCTGCGGTCGGTGCGGCAAGGCTACGGACGGGGACAGAAGCCCTCGCGGGCGCCGGAACGGGTGCGCTGTGCATCGCGGACATCGGCTGTGACCACGGGTTTGTCTCTCTGGAGCTGGTCCGGGAAGGGATCGCGGAGCATGTGATCGCTTCCGATCTGCGGGAAGGACCGCTGGAGCGGGCAAAGGAGCATATCGCGCAGGCGGGTCTGTCGGACCGGATCGAGACGCGGCTTGCCGGCGGGTTTTCCGGTCTTGCATCCGGAGAATGTGACGGATGTGTCATTGCAGGCATGGGCGGCGCCCTGATGGAACGGATTTTGACCGAAGGGGAAGAGACGGCGAAGCAGATGCGGTTTCTCGTGCTGCAGCCGCAGTCGGAACTGGCGCATTTCCGGAGATTCTTAAAGGGAAACGGGTACGTGCTTCTGCGAAGCGAGGTCCTGTGCGAGGAAGGCAAGTGGTATTTCCCGATGCTGGTGACGCCACTCCCGTCCGCGGAAGAAGCGGAGCAGGCGATGCGGCGGCAAAGCCGGTACGGGGATCTGTGCTTTTCCTATGGGGAGGATCTCCTCGAGGAGGACCGGGGACTGCGGGAATACCTGAAATGGGAGCGGACGGAGCTTGCGGGGCTGCAGGAGTCTCTCAAAAAACTTGCGGATCCTCCGCTGGAGCGCATCCGGGAACTCGGGGAAGCGCTGGACCTGAACCAAAAGGCGGCAGGCACTCCGGAAGGCGGGATCTGAACCGGTAGCATAAAAATATTACGAAATGGCAGGTAAAGGGACAGATGAGTACATTTACACTGAACATCGACGGGGAACTGAAAGAATATCCGAAGGGGACGACCTGGGAGGATGTGGCACGCGATTATCAGAAGTATTTTGACAGTCCGATCGCGGCGGTATCCGATTCGGGCAAGATCCGGGAACTGTTCAAGCGGGTGGAACGCGACAGCGATGTCAGCTTCTTTACCCTGAAGGATAAGATCGGCCACCAGACCTATGTACGCGCGGCAATCATGCTGACCATCAAGGCGATTCAGGAGCTGTACGGCGCAGAGGTGGCCAATAAGGTCCGCCTCGATTTTTCCATCGGGAACGGTCTGTTCCTGAATGTGTCGGATCTGATTCCGGTTTCGGAGGAGGCAGCCGCGCAGATCAAGGCGAAGATGGAAGAGCTCGTAGCGCGGGACATCCCCTACATGAAGCGTTCGCTTCCCATTGATGAGGCGATCGCGCTTTTTGACGATTGCGGGATGCGGGATAAGGTGCGTCTTTTCAAGTATCGCCGCAGCTCCCGTGTCAATATCTATGAGCTGGACGGGTACTATGATTATTTCTACGGCTATATGCTGCCCCGCACCGGCTATGTGAAATATTTTGATTTCATTCATTACGGCACAGGCTATATGCTGCTTTTGCCGCGGGCGAAGACGCCGACGGTGGTGGATCCTTTCGAGGAGCGTATGAAGCTTTATCAGACGTTCCAGAGCACCCATGAATGGTGCAAGCAGATCGGGCTCCTGAATGTGGGCGATCTGAACGACCGCATCTGCAAGGGCGGCATGAACGACCTCATCCTGGTACAGGAGGCGGAGCAGGAGCGTCGCATCGGCGAGATCGCGAAGGAGATCGTGGCCAGGGGCGGCGTCAAATTCGTGATGATCGCTGGACCTTCCTCCTCCGGCAAGACCAGCTTCTCGCACCGTCTGTCGATCCAGCTGCGCACGCTGGGCATGCAGCCGCATGCGATCGCGCTGGATGACTATTTTGTCAACCGGGAGCAGACCCCGCTCGATGAGGACGGCAATTACAATTTTGAATGCATCGAGGCCATCGATACCGTGAAGTTCAACGAGGATATGCTGAAGCTCCTGGATGGAGAGCGCGTGGAACTTCCGACCTTCAATTTCAAGATCGGGCGCAGAGAGTACAACGGACATTACCTGCAGCTGGAAAAAGATGACATCCTCGTCATTGAGGGCATCCACGGACTGAACGAGAAGATGTCCTACGCGCTGCCGAATGAGAGCAAGTACAAGATCTACATCTCCGCCCTTACCAGCATCAATGTGGATGAGCACAACCGCATCTCCACGACGGACGCAAGACTGATCCGCCGGATGGTGCGTGACGCGCGGACCCGCGGATCCGATGCAAAGCGTACGCTTGGCATGTGGGCTTCCGTTCGCCGCGGCGAGGAGGAGAATATCTTCCCCTTCCAGGAGCAGGCGGATGCCATGTTCAATTCGGTGCTGATCTATGAGCTGGCCTGCCTCAAGCCCTTCGCGGAGCCGCTCCTGTTCGAGATCGGCAAGGACGAACCGGAGTACTTCGAGGCCAAGCGGCTGCTGAAATTCCTGGACTATTTCTTAAGCGTGCCCAGTGAATTCCTTCCGAACAACTCCATCTGCAGAGAATTTGTGGGAGGCAGTTGCTTCAACGTGTAAATTGTTTTATTGAAATTGTTTTAGGGGAGCTTCTCCCACGGGCATTGTCCGATCCGAACCTCTGTCTCGCCGCCGGTGCTTAGCGAAGCAAGGCGTTTAGCCGAAGCTGAGCTTAGCATCCGCTGCGTGCGTCCAAAATGCTTGCATTTTGGAAAGGACACAGAAGCGGGAGCGGGGTTCGGATGGACATTGCCGTTGGAGAAGCGTATCATTAATATCTTCCAAATGAATTAACAATGAGTGGGACATGTGATCGCGGCCCGCGCAAGCGGGGTGAGGAAAGTCCGGGCTTCACAGGGCAGGATGCCAGATAACGTCTGGTGGAGGCGACTCCCAGGATAGTGCAACAGAAAAGAACCGCCCGGGTAACCGGGTAAGGGTGAAAAGGCGGTGTAAGAGACCACCGCGGCGGCGGTAACGCAGCCGGCTGTGTAAACCCCATCCGAAGCAAGACCAAACAGAAAGGTTAAGGCCGGCCCGGCCGTCTTTCAGGTAGGTCGCTTGATGCGGCTGGCGACAGTCGTACTAGATAGATGATCACACACGACAGAACTCGGCTTATCGTCCCACTCATTATTAAGATAGACAAGGTTTCAAATGTATAAGAAAGAAGGCGTAAGAAATGACAAAGATTGATGTATTTTCCGGTTTCCTGGGGGCGGGTAAAACCACACTGATCAAAAAGCTTCTCGGAGAGGCTATGGACGGCAGCAAGACGGTGCTGATCGAGAATGAATTCGGCGAGATCGCCATCGATGGCGGATTTCTGCAGGATGCCGGTGTCGAGATCAAGGAGATGAGCCAGGGATGCATCTGCTGCAGCCTGGTCGGTGACTTTGGCGCTTCTCTGAAGGAAGTGATCTCCACCTACGCTCCTGAGCGGATCCTGATCGAGCCCTCCGGTGTCGGCAAGCTTTCCGATGTCCTGAAGGCGATCGAGCGTGTCGCAGCGGATCTGGACGTACAGATCAACAGCGCGGTCGCTGTCGTGGATGCCTCCAAGGCCAAGATGTATATCAAGAACTTCGGCGAGTTCTTCGTCAACCAGATCGCGTACGCGGGAACGATCATCCTG
>JAEEGL011452533.1_pt1 | contig 11150 bp, 15 predicted proteins | sample 9134231 | NCBI WGS metagenome assembly JAEEGL01 (sample SAMN16246548, study PRJNA631951) | gut metagenome | biome: gut microbiome; feature: rumen; material: fiber-attached | host: Bos | place: Iran: Karaj | collected 2018-10
CGCCAGCCCCGCGAAGTGCAGGATGTCCTGGACGATGAGCGCGTAGACGGTGTCCGCCATGAATTCCCCTTCGATCAGGCCGTCGGCCAGCGCGTAGATCCCATAGCGGAAGAAATTGAGGACGTAGGCCAGAAGGAAGATCCGAACGCCTCTGCGGACGAGCGCGGCGGGCGTGTTATGTCTGGAGAAGACCATGCCGAAGCCCATGGCGAACATGAAAGCGTGCGCCACGGCGAGATAGTCCCCGAAAAAAACGTCTCCGATCAGGTAGGGCAGGGCCTGTTCATATCCGGGGAGATGCAGGGAAAGGCGTATGACCGGGTGGCAGATGACCATGCTGATGATGGCCAGCGCCTTCAGCAGTTCCAATTCATAGTGCCGGGGCGTCTGCGCCGGGTCTTTCGTCGGGATCTGAGCTTGCGGCATAACGTTCCACTTGAAGCAAAAGCCCCTGCGTGCGCAGGGGCTCTTCTTTTGGTACCGCCATGGGGAATCGAACCCCAGATTCAGCCGTGAGAGGGCTGCGTCTTGACCGCTTGACCATGGCGGCTCATCGGTGCTTGATTATTCTACAATAATCGCCCTGGACGGTCAAGAAGTTTTTGAAAGTCTATGCCGCCTATGTTACAATAAACTGTCAGACAAATGGAAAGGCACGGTCATTTTATGAATCATGAACAGTTGGCGGAGCTTCTGTTCCCCCACATTAACAAAAGCAGAGAAGACTACGAGGCGCAGTTTCCGCCGCGGAAGCTGCCGGAGGGCGCACGGGTCACGCGGCTCGGGCCGAGCCCCACGGGCTTCATCCACCTGGGCAACCTCTACGGCGCCTTCGTGGACGAGCGCCTGGCGCATCAGAGCGGCGGCGTCTTCTTCCTGCGCATAGAGGACACGGATGAAAAACGCGAGGTGGAGGGTGCTGTGGAAGCGGTCATCACTTCGCTCGACTATTTCGGCGTGCATTTCGACGAGGGCGCGCTCCTGGAAGGCGAGAAGGGCGCCTACGGCCCCTACTTCCAGCGGCAGCGCGCGGAGATCTACCAGTGCTTCGCCAAGTGGCTGGTCCGGCAGGGCATGGCCTATCCCTGCTTCTGCAGCGAGGCGGAGATCCAGAGCATGCGCGAGCGCCAGGAGGCGGAGAAGGCCAATCCGGGCTACTACGGCGCCTGGGCCCCTTGCAGAGGCCTTACGCTGGAGCAGATCGAAGAGAAGCTGGCCGCGGGCCTGCCCTTCGTGCTGCGCTTCCGCGCGCCGGAGGGCGCGGCGGAGAGCGGCGAGAGCTTTGAGATCGAAGACGCCATCCGCGGCAGGCTCTCCATGCCGGTGAACTTCCAGGACACGGTCCTGCTGAAGCAGAACGGCATCCCGACCTACCATTTCGCGCACGTGGTGGACGACCATCTCATGCGCACCACGCACGTGGTCCGCGGCGAGGAATGGCTCTCCTCTCTCCCCATCCACGTGGCGCTCTTCGAGGCGCTGGGCTGGGAGAAGCCGGTCTATTGCCACACCACCGTCCTCATGAAGATGGACGGCGAGAACAAGCGCAAGCTCTCCAAGCGCAAGGACCCGGAGCTCGGGCTCAGCTACTACCGCCGACAGGGCTATCACCCTGCCGCGGTCCGAGAGTACCTGCTCACCATCCTGAACTCCAACTACGAGGAGTGGCGCCTGGCCAACCCGGACGCGCCGGCGGAGGACTTCCCCTTCACCACGGAGAAGATGAGCGCCTCCGGCACGCTCTTCGACCTGGACAAGCTCAACGACGTCTGCAAGGACACGCTGGTGAAGATGCCCTCCGCGGAGATCTACGACTTCCTGCTCGCCTGGGCGAAGGACTATCAGAACGGACAGCCGCCCGAAGAGGAGGGCGTCCGCTGCATCGGCGACCTCTACAGCCTCTTCTCGGAGAATAAAGAGAAGATGCTGCGCATCCTGGACATGGACCGCACGGGTCCGAAGCCCCGGAAAGACCTGGTCTACTGCGAGCAGATCTTCGACTATATCAGCTACTTTTTCGACGACTACTACCGGCCGGAAGAGAGCTTCCCGGAGAACGTGCCGGCGGAGGACCGGCAGAAGATCCTCGCGGGCTATCTGGAAACGTACTGCCAGACAGACGAGCAGTCCGTCTGGTTCGACAAGATCCGCGCGCTGGCGGTCTCGCTCGGCTACGCGGCCAAGCCCAAGGAATACCAGAAGGCGCCCGAACAGTACAAGGGCCACGTGGGCGACGTCAGCACCGTCATCCGCGTGGCGCTCATGGGGCGCAGGAGCTCGCCGAACCTCTGGGAGATCCAGCAGATCATGGGAGAAGCGCAGGTCCGCGGCCGGATCTCCGCCTGTTTATAAAAGGAACCGCAGTTTATGAGTGAAAAACAGAAGATCATCAACATCGCCGTGATCGCCCACGTGGACGCCGGCAAATCCACCCTGGTGGACGCCTTCCTGAACCAGAGCGGCGTTTTCCGCGCCAATCAGGAGGTGGCGGAATGCGTCATGGACAGCGACGACATCGAGCGCGAGCGCGGCATCACCATCTATTCCAAGAACTGCTCCGTCATGCACGGAGACGTGAAGATCAACATCGTGGACACCCCGGGCCACGCGGATTTCTCCTCCGAGGTGGAGCGCATCATGAAGACCGTGGACACGGTCATCCTGCTGGTGGACTCCAGCGAGGGCCCCATGCCGCAGACCCGCTTCGTGCTGCAGAAATCCCTGGAGCAGGGCCTGAACCCCATCCTGCTCATCAACAAGATCGACAAGAAGGACGCCCGCATCGACGAGGTGGTGGACGAGGTCTACGAGCTCTTTATGGAGCTGGACGCCAACGACAAGCAGCTCGATTTCCCCATCCTCTACGGCATCGCCAGACAGGGCATCGTGGTGCGCGATCCCGCGGACGCCATGGGCGTGGAAGTGATGACGGAGCAGGGCGTGAAGGTCTCCAAGAACACCGCCGGCGGACAGCGCGGTCTGGACATCACCCCCCTCTTCGAGACCATCATCGAGCACTGCGAGGCCTATCCGGACCGGCGAAACGAGCCGCTGCAGATGCAGGTCAGCACCCTCGGCTACGACGATTACATCGGCCGGCTGGGCATCGGCCGCATCACCCGCGGCTGCGTCCACAAGGGGGAGACCGTCTCCGTGACCAAGGCGGACGGCAGCGTGGTGAAGCGCAAGGTCAACCAGGTCTTCGTCTACCGCGGCATGAAGCGCAGCGAGGTCGATGAGGCCGAGTGCGGAGACATCGTGGTGCTGGCGGGGATCCCGGACATCTTCATCGGCGAGACCGTCTGCGCGGAGGACGCGCCGGAGGCCATGGAGATGATCCACATCGAAGAGCCGACGCTCTCCATGAACTTCATGGTCAACAAATCGCCCTTTGCCGGCAAGGTGGGAAAATACGTCACCTCGCGCCACATCCGCGAGCGGCTCCGCAAGGAGCTGGAGGTCAACGTGGGCCTCACGGTGGAAGAGACGGAGAGCACGGACAGCTTCAAGGTCTCCGGACGCGGCGAGCTGCACCTCTCCATCCTCATCGAGAACATGCGCCGCGAGGGCTACGAGCTGGCGGTCTCCCGGCCGGAGGTCATCTACCGCAGGGACGAGGCGGGCCGCAAGCTGGAGCCGGTGGAGCAGGTGATCATCAGCGTGCCGGATCAGTACAGCGGCGCGGTCATCAACGACATGAACCTGCGCAAGGGCAGCATGGTCGCCATGCAGAGCAAGGACGGCTACACCCGCCTGGAGTATCTGGCGCCCACGCGCGGCCTCATGGGCTACCGCAGCGAGTTCATCAACGAGACCCGGGGCGAGGGCACCATGGTGCGCCGCTTCGACCGTTTCGAACCTTATAAGGGAGAGATCCCGCAGCGCACGAACGGCGTGGCGATCGCGCAGGAGGAAGGCGTGGCGACGCCCTACGCGCTCTTCAACATCGGCGAGCGCGTGCAGATGTTCGTGGAGCCGGGCACGCGGGTCTACGAGGGCATGATCGTCGGCATGAACAGCCGTGACAACGACATGGTGGTCAATCCCTGCAAGGAGAAGAAGGCCTCCAACATGCGGGCCGCCGGCAGCGACGAGGCCATCCGCCTCTCGCCCGCGCGCACGTTCACGCTGGAGGAGGCGCTGGAGTTCATCAACGACGACGAGCTGGTGGAAGTGGTGCCGGACGACATCCGTCTGCGCAAGAAGCTCCTGAAGGAGCTGGACCGCAGAAGGGCCGGCAGGTAAGAGAGATCTCAGGGGGAAAGGGAGCATGAGCCGAAGCGAAAAGAAGCAGAAGGAGCAGACGCCGCGCGAGGAAGGCAGATTCATCGGCGGGCTGCGCGACATTTTATACGATAAGAACGACCTTCTGGTCTGTCTCCTCATCGTATTCGTGGCACTCGTGGTCATCTGGGGACGCATGGGCGTCATCCTGCACTATCCGGAGGTCCTGGCCGCGGAGCAGCGGGAGAGCCGCGAGAGCCAGACGCAGAGCTACGTGGACCCGAACATCGATCTGGAGATCGGCGGCGGCACGGAAGGCGAAGGCGAAGGGGAGCTCACCTCGGATGCGGCCATCGGCGCCGAAGGCGAAGGCGAAACGCCGCCCGCGGACGCGCAGCAGGGCCAGACGGCCGTCACGACGCCGCCCGCGGGCAGCGAAGTCACGGTGGTCATCGATCCCGGCTCCAGCGGGGAGAAGATCGCGAAGAAGCTGGTGGAAGCCGGGCTCGTGGAGAGCGAGAGCAGCTTCCTGAACGCGGTCACGGCCGCCGGCGCGGACACGAAGCTGCAGGCCGGAACGTTCAAGGTCCCGGCGGGCGCTTCCATGGAGCAGATCATCACCATCATCACAGGGCACTAATTGGAAAGACATAAATAAATAAAAGAAACCATCATCAGCGGAACAGGCAAAAGGAGGTTATGCTATGGCACTCGTCACATCCAAGGAAATGTTCGCGAAGGCGCTGACAAAGGACTACGCCGTGGGCGCGTTCAACGTGAACAACATGGAGATCATCCAGGGCATCGTGGACGCCGCGCAGGAAGAGAACGCGCCTCTGATCCTGCAGGTCTCCGCAGGCGCCAGAAAATATGCCAGAGGGGCCTATCTGCGCCACCTGGTGGACGCCGCCGTGGAGGACACGGGACTGGACATCGTGCTGCACCTGGATCACGGAGAGGACTTCGAGATCTGCAAGAAGTGTGTGGACGACGGCTTTACGTCCGTCATGATCGACGGCTCCCGCTTTGAGCTGCCGGAGAACATCCGCGTCACCAAGGAAGTGGTGGACTACGCGCATGAGCGCGGCGTGGTCGTCGAGGCGGAGCTCGGCAAGCTCGCGGGCATCGAGGACGCGGTGAAGGTGGACGCCCGCTCCGCGACCTTTACCGATCCGGAGGAAGCCGCGGAATTCGTGGAAAAGACCGGCGTGGACTCTCTGGCCATCGCGATCGGCACCAGCCACGGCGCCTTCAAGTTCAAGGGAGATCCCTATCTGGACTTCGAGCGTCTGCAGGCCATCCATAAGCTCATCCCGGACACGCCGCTGGTGCTGCACGGCGCCTCCACGGTGCTGCCGGAGTTCGTGGCGCTCTGCAACCAGTACGGCGGGGAGATCCCCGGCGCGCAGGGCGTGCCCGAGGACATGATCCGCACGGCGGCCAAGTACGGCGTCTGCAAGGTCAACATCGATACGGACCTGCGTCTGGCCATGACGGCGGAGATCCGCCGCCACTTCGTGGAGCATCCGGCGGACTTCGACCCCAGAAAGTATCTGGGACCAGCGCGGGCGGCGATCAAGGACATGGTAAAGCACAAGATCCACGACGTCCTGCTCTGCAGCGGTCAGAGATAAAGCAGGCGGTGTTGATGAGCGCCGCGGGGAGGCGGTATGCCTTCGCCGGGACGCTCGCGCTAACGCTGAGACGCAGCGGTACTAAGCTCTGCCTGCGCCTGCGGCTTGGCAATCGCTAAGGACCGGCGTCTCAGAGTTCCCTGTCAAAGGCATACCGCCTCCCCGCGGCAGGACCCACTTGTTGTTTCGATACGATGCGGCGGGTGACGTGAGGCGGGTCCCCTCAAGCGAGGAGCACCTGCACCGCAGCGAAGAGGGAGACCGAACGGCAGGACCCGCCGCAATACAATAGAAAAGCGAGATAGAGGAACGGAGCGAAGGCGAAAGCCTCGCTCCGTTTTTTTCGTCCCGTGAGCAGGAGCAGGCCGCCGGCGAAGCCGGAGAGCAGGAAGGCGGCGGCCAGCGTGAAGGGGCACTGCCGGCCCAGGAAGAGGCCCAGCGCGGCGAAGAGCTTGGCGTCCCCGAAGCCGAGCAGGCCGAAGAGGGCCGGCAGCAGGCCGGGGAGCAGCGAGAAGGCGAAGCCCAGGAGGGCGCCGCGCCAGTCCGCCTGCCCGCAGCAGAGCTGCAGCAGGGCAAGGAAGGCCAGCGCCAGGGAGCACTGGTCCGGAATGATCCGCCTGGCGCCGTCCACGGTGGCCGCGAGCTGCAGCACGAGGAGGGCGCAGCAGGGGAGAGGGCGCCCCAGCAGCCCGCCGCCCAGGGCGGGAAGCAGGAACCAGTAGAGCAGGAAGCGCAGCTTCCCGCCCCGGCCGCCGCAGGCCGCGGCGAGCGGCGGCCAGGGGCTGGCGGAGCGCGCGTCCTCCGGCTCCGCCAGCCAGGCGGCGGGCATCCGGCGCAAAAAAACGGCGGCCAAAAGGCCGCCGGACCCTGTTAAAAGGAATGATATGATCGTCGAAAGTAAGCGGATCCGCGCCGCTTCCAAAGGCCTCTCCTCCCCGCTAGGAATCCCTTTCCTGATAGCTCTCTTCCCGGTCGTCCGTGCGGAAGAGCCACCAGACCGGGCTCGCCGCGAAGCGCAGCCCCATCTTGCGCTGCAGCGCTTCCGAGGCTTCGTTTCCGAAGATGACGTTGCCGTAGGGCGTCCAGCCCCATTCGCGCTGGATGCGGAAGAGATAAGTCTCTAAGGCGCTGCCGATGCCGCGGCGCCGGTAGGCCGGCAGCACCTCCAGCATGCCGGTGCTGCCCTCCGAATGGATGCCCATGAAGCCGGCCAGCTCGCCGTCCGCGAAGGCGCCGAAGAGCATGCCGGCGTTGATGCGCTCCCGGACGTACTCGATCCGGCCGTAGTAGTGAGAAGCCGCCAGCGCCGCGTGGCAGGGCTGCAGCGGCCGGAATTCCAGGCCCTCCGGCAGCGGCCGGTCCGCGTCCTCGTACAGGCACTGGTAGCACTTGTTCTCGCCGTCCAGGCGGAAACGCTCTTTTGTGATCTCCGCCGCGAAGTCCTGGTGTACGGTGAAGAGAAGGTAGGGCTCGTCCTCCCGGACCAGATCCAGGAGTTCGGACGCGCGCTCCGGCGTGTCGGCGGAAAGCTGATAGGTGGCGCCGCCGTCCACGGTGGGGACCCGCAGCAGGACGCCGCTCGGCGATGCCGCGAGCAGCTCCGCGCTCCCCCTGCGCAGCGCTTCCAGCATATCGATGTTCAGCAGGCGGTCCCGCAGCAGATACTGCTTTGCAACTTTGTTCTTATCCATAGGAAAACTATACCACAGATCCCGCCGTCTGTGCAGGAAAAATTTTCCTGTTTTGACGCTCCGCGCCGCTGAAAAAATGCTTGATAGAAAAAAAGTATGGTGATATAATGAATTCGGGAAATAGGAATCATTATCACTTTTGACTGATACCGGGTACGGACGATGAAATTAGATACGCTGAAGCAGGAAGACATCAAGATCGAATACACCCAGCGCTTTACGGACTACGTCCGGAAAAAGGGGATCAAAAACATCTCGATCCGCGGTGTAGAGCGCGGTTCCGAGATGGAATGCAAGGTCCTGGAAGTCCATGCGCTGAAAGAAAAGGAGATCCCGGTCTTCGAGAATTCCAAGTACTTCCGCTTTACGGACGGCCCCTGCCGCGTCTTCCTGAGTCCCGACCTGATCTTAACGGCAGAGGCGATCACGCTGGATGTCCGCCGCCTGTTGGGCGTCATTCCGGATCTGAAAGCGATCGGTCTCGAAGTGCCGAACATCTTCTACTGATCCATGCGGCTGCTTGCGCAGAGCTCCCGCAGTGAAAGGAAGCCTCCGTGCAGCCCCTGAACGTCAAAGTCCGTTTTTCCGAACGCCTGAAAGCGTATATGCACAAAAAGGGCTTCTTCGATCTGGCGGCAGGCACCGTCTTCATCCCCATAATGGGCGGCGTGGAGATCCTGGTGAAGCCGCTCATGAAGCCGGAAGAAATTGCGAGATACGAAGCCTCCCGCTACGTCCCTTACCACGAGGAAGAGTTCCGCCTTTTCGTCAGTCAGGAACTGACACCGGTGCGAAAAGTGGTCACCGTCGACATGAAGCGCTTTTTGGGCATGCCGGACTTCCGGGTGAGCGGCCTGGCCGTCGTCGACGAGGACGACGGCTCCGGCGGAGGCGGCGGAGGACACAAAGAAAAAGCAAAGACGCGCCGTGAGTCCGCGGCGTCGCCGCTCCCAGAGGGCATATAAAAGGGCATATAAAGGAAGGAGTCCGAACTTGCCGGCAGCTCTGAACGTAAAAGTCAAGTTCTCCGATCGGGTGAAAGCCTATATGGAGCGCAAACATTTCACGGATTTTGCCGTAGGACTGTTTACGCTGCTCATCATGACCAGCGATGATCTTACCGTCAAAGCGCTCATCCGCAAGGAAGACGTGTCCCGCTACGAATCCTCCAAATACGATTGTTATTATGAAGGCGATTACCGCCTTTTCGTCAGTCAGGATCTCACGCCGGTGCGCAGCGTGATCACCGTGGACATGAAGCGCTTTTTGGGCGTGCCGGAGTTCACGGTCAACGGGCTGGCAGTCGTCTTCAAGGACGACGGCTCCGGCGGCGGAGGCGGCGGCGGCCACAAAGAAAAGGCCCGCCGCAAGCCGAAGGGCGCGACAGCGCCGGTCCCGGAAGGCATCTAGCGCGAGAAAGGAGTTCCCCATGCTTCCGCTGGCAGCAAAAGTGCAGTTCAGTGAAAAACTGAAAGCCTATATGGATAAAAAAGACATCCACGACATGGTGACCAGCGTCTATCCCATGGAGCGCGCGAACAGCGGCGCGGAGATCTGGACCCGCCCGCTCATCAAGGAAAAAGAGATCGAACGCTACGAAAGATCCAAGTATCAGCGCTTTCTGGACGGCGAGTACCGGCTCTTCGTCAGCCTGGACCTCGTTCCGGTGGACAAGATCATCAAGGTCGATCTGCGCAGGTTCCTGGGCGCGCCGGACTTCAAGGTGGACGGCCTGGCGCTCATCTTTTCCGCCGGCGGCGGAGGAGGCGGCGGCGGCGGCCACAAGGAGAAGGTACACAGGCAGCGTCAGGGCGCTGCAGATCCTCTGAGGCAGGGCGTCTGATCAGAGAGAAAGATCCGGCAGAGAGAGATCCCTGCCGGCGGCAGATCGTTAACCCTCTGTTTTGACGGTGAAAGGAGGAGAGAGGATGAAAGTGGTCTTTTCCGAAAAACTGAAGGACTACATGGAGCGCAAGGGCATCCGCGATCTCGTGACCTGCGTCTATTCCAGCGAGCGTTGATGCGGCAGCGCGGAAGTGTTGACGCGTGTCGTCAAGAAGAATGAGATCGAAAAATACGAAAAGTCCAAATACCATCGCTTTAGCGACGGTCCCTACCGTCTCTTCGTGAGCCTGGAGCTCGAGGCGGAGTCTGAGGTCGTGCACGTGGAGATGAAGAGGTTCCTGGGCGCGCCGGACTTCAAGGTCTTCGGGCTGATCCCGGCCGTGTTCTCGCGCGGCATGGACGCCGGCCCCGGCGGCGGGCTCGGCGCCCGCGCGAACGAGGCGGAGCGCCCCGTTGGAGCGCCCGTCGCGGAAGTCTGATCATGCTGGCATAAGTTCGTTGTCTAATATGTTGTAAGGGAAGAAGAGGAGATGATATCATGCAGGTCACGATGAGCGATAAGCTGAAGAACTACATGACGAAAAAGAAGATGAAAGGCATCAGCGTCAGCCTTCAGGCGGTGCGCTGCTGATCGGGCGCGCCCGCGGAGGTGTTGGCGAGTTTCGTCACGAAGGAAGAAGAGTTACAGGAACTGGAAGGCTCCAAGTGGGCCAAATTCACGGTCGACGGCTTCAGGGTATTCCTGAACCCGGCGCTGCACGTGGACAAGGATACCGTCGCGCTCGACATGCGCTACATCCTGTTCGTCGCGGACATCATCGTAAAAGGCCTCAGCGTGCAGAGCATGTTCTCCATGCCGACCTACTATAAGAAGGACGGCAACGACATGACCGGTCAGAAGGTGGATCCCGTCGGCATGGAAGGCATCGCCGGCCAGATCGAAGAGAAGGTCTTCGCAAGCCCGGCGGACCCTGCGGCGACCGCTGCGGAATAATAGTCTAAGAGAGCTGAAAAAAGGCTGAAGGGAAGATCCCTTCAGCCTTTTTCTTGTTTCCTGTTCCGGACGCCCCCGCGCGTCCGCGAAAGCGGCGCGGCGGCGTTCCCGCATGCGGGCTAATCCACCTTCGGCAGTCTCGCGCGGAACTGCGCAAGCTCTTCGTCCGTGGGGATGTAGTCGTCCATCTGGCCGTTGTGGAACTTCTCATAGGCGACCATGTCGAAGTAACCGGTGCCGGTGAGGCCGAAGACGATGGTCTTCTCTTCGCCGGTCTCCTTGCATTTCAGCGCCTCGTCCAGCGCCACGCGGATGGCGTGAGCGCTCTCCGGCGCGGGCAGGATGCCTTCCACGCGGGCAAAGGCCTCGGCGGCTTCGAAGACGTCGGTCTGGATGACGCTTCTGGCTTCCATCAGCCCCTGGTGATAGAGCTCGGAAAGGGTGGAGCTCATGCCGTGGTAACGCAGACCGCCGGCGTGGTTGGCGGAGGGGATGAAGTCGCTGCCGAGCGTATACATCTTGGCCAGCGGGCAGACCATGCCCGTGTCGCAGAAGTCGTAGGCGTAGACGCCGCGGGTGAAGCTGGGGCAGGAGGCGGGCTCGACCGCGATGATCCGGTAATCCGCTTCGCCGCGCAGCTTCTCGCCCATGAAGGGGGCGATGAGGCCGCCCAGGTTGGAGCCGCCGCCGGCGCAGCCGATGATCATGTCCGGCTTGATGCCGTACTTGTCCAGCGCGGCCTTGGTCTCCAGGCCGATGACG
>JAEEGL011516243.1_pt1 | contig 11150 bp, 9 predicted proteins | sample 9134231 | NCBI WGS metagenome assembly JAEEGL01 (sample SAMN16246548, study PRJNA631951) | gut metagenome | biome: gut microbiome; feature: rumen; material: fiber-attached | host: Bos | place: Iran: Karaj | collected 2018-10
GGCGTTGCTTGCATCTCATGGATCAGTCGGCGGGAGATAGAGGTCTGGTCCAGATCCACTACCGCTACCGGCATATCCTCCGCCACACAGCCTTCCATCAGCGTCATGAAGAAGAACATCGATACCATGACCGCCCCTACGGACGATGTAAGGTATAGCGGACGGGAGAGGATCGTCTTCACCTCCCGAAGTAACACGCGCCAAATATTAATGAAAATCTCTTTCAATCTTCAATCTCCAATCCCTTAATCCTCTTTCATCACAATCGCCGTCATACCCGGACGAACGCCGTCTATCTGCGCCATCGGACGACATTTCACGTCGAACGTACGCACGTCGTAACCGCCGTTCTGACGGGTGCTGCGCCATGTGGCGTAGGTTCCCATCGCTTTCACATGGGTCACGATAACAGGGAAGCGCTTCTCGTCGCCTAAGGCCGGGATCTTAATCGTCACCTGCGAACCCGGTTGGAAATACGGCAGTATATCTTCGCGTACGGAGAAAGTGAACCATACATCGGTCAGGTCCACGATCGCCATGATCGGACTACCCTGTCCTACCAGTTCGCCTACTTTCGGGAATGTCTCACTCACTTCGCCGTCGCAGGGTGAGAGCAGGTAACGCTCAGCCTCAGCGGCTGCCACCTCCTGGAGGATTCCGTCTACGCGTGCCACTTGTGCCTTAGCTGCCGCTTTGTCTTCTTCACGTGCACCGGCCAGCGCCATGTCATACTGACTCTTCGCGGCTTTCACCGTTGCTGAAGCAGCTTTGTACTGCGCCTCCACTTCATCGCGTTTCTGCGCACTCACCACGCCTTTGTCGTACAACCGCTGTACGCGCTCGTAACTCTTGCGGTAAATTTCCTCACCCGCCAGCGCTTTCTGGTACAACTCGTACGCACCTTCGATCTGTTGCGGTTGAGCACCGTTCTTCGCTTTCTGGTTCACAGCCTCCGCCATCTCACGAGCCGCCAGCGCTTGCGCTTTCTTCGCCTCCACTTCCGGCGAATAGATCACTACCAGCGTATCGCCTTTGCGTACCTGCTCGCCTTCTTCGTACAGGTACATCTCGATACGACCCGGCACTTTACCGGATACGCGGTACTCGGTCGCTTCCGCCTCGCCTTGGATAAGCGTCGCCTCAGGCTTCAAGGCCAGCACACCTACCAAAGCAACCACAATAATGACTACCAATAGGGCGATCACACCCAGCAGCAGACTTCCTTCTTTTTCCTTTTTCATATCGTTGTTTATAATGTTCTCAAGTATTTACGTAGCTTCGTCTCCGTGGTCTTCGCCTCCACTTCGGCGTCAATCACATCGCCGGCAGCTGATAACCATGCCGTCTGCGCCATCATCAGGTCGGAAGACGTGATCATACCGGCTGCGTACGATTCTTCAGCCATACGCAGCACCTCCGCCGCGTTCTTCTCGGTCATGCGTGCCCATACGATCTTCTGCTGCGCTTCCATCAGTTTCTGGTTCACCTGCGTGGTCTGCAGCGTCAGCAGTTCGCGCGTCTCTTCCGCCTTCAGCGTCGCTACTTTGGCGGCATGTTTGGCAGCTTTGTAGCGCAGGATAGCATCCGCGTGCGCAATAGGTACGTTCACTACCACGCCCGCATTGAAGAAACCCGTGCCTGCCCAATCGCTACGCACACCGTTCTCCACGTTCGGGTTGGTATAGATATAGTTCGCCGCTGCGATGATATTCGGTTGCAAACCGGCAGAAGCCAACTTGGCGGAACTCTTCGCAATCCGCTCCACTTCTTCAACCATCTGCATCTCGCTTCGTCCGCTCACGGCCGCCTCGGCTACCAACTGATCCACCGGTAACTGGGTCTCACCCAATCCCGTATCATCCAGTTCGAACACCTGCGCCAGCGGCAGACCGCATACTTGCGCCAAGGCCATGCGGGACAAGGTCAGACCATTATCGGCCTGCAGACGCTTCACCTCCGCCTCTCCGCGTTTGGTCATCACTTTGAGCAGGTCCGACTGCGTCGCCATACCTTCCTGCACCGCCTCGTTCACATCACTCTCTAACTTCGTCAGCAAGGTATAATACTGCTCCGCCAGCGCTTTCTTATGCGCTACGGATACCACACGCCAATAGGCCTCATCTACTTTGTAGATGATATCATCGTGACTAGCCTTCGCACGGATAGCGGCTAAGTTCTCTACCGATTTGGAGATCCGGTACATCTGGGTCAATCGGCCACCCAGATAGATCGGTTGCTGAACCCCCACTTGGGCTACTACCACATGCTGCACATCAACCGTCAGCAGGTCGTATAACCGTCCGTACGCATTCGAAATGCCTTGTCCCGCCGCACCGGCGATCGCCGAGAACGGTTGCTCCAGCGGTGTACCTTGTACCAACGCACCGATCTCCGATACGATACTCTGGTCGCTCCATTGGAACGAAGTCGTTCCGTCGCCTACCGAAGCTGTACCGAACGAGAACTGACGCTCGTTGGACGCCAGATGCACGTTTTGCGAGTTCCACATGTACCCGCCGTTTGCACTCACGCGGGGAAACATCATCGCAAGGGCCGCCTGACGGTTGTATTTCGCCGCCAGCATCGACTCCTCTTGCACCTGCGCCGACACGCTCCTGTTGAGCGCCATATCACGGCAACTCTGCAGCGTGTAACGCAACGTATCGCCGGCACTTGCGCCCAGCGATACACTACCTAATACCAAACAGAATAAAATCTTTTTTATCATCCTCTGTATGTTTTAACAACTCTCAAACTGTCGCAAGAAGCGCACGTCGTTCTCCGAGAACAGACGCAGGTCCTTCACGCGATATTTGAGGTTCGTAATTCGTTCCACGCCCATACCGAAAGCATAACCGCTGTATTCCTTGCTATCGATACCGCATGCCTCCAGCACGTTCGGATCTACCATTCCGCATCCGAGAATCTCTACCCATCCTGTGCCTTTGCAGAACGAACATCCCGTACCGCCGCAGATATTACAACTGATATCCATCTCCGCACTCGGCTCCGTGAACGGGAAATAAGAAGGACGCAGACGGATCTTCGTCTCCGGACCGAACATCTCCTTGCTGAAGTACAGCAGCGCCTCGCGCAGATCGGCAAACGAAACATTCTTATCGATATAGAGGCCCTCTACCTGATGGAAGAAACAATGCGCACGCGCCGAGATGGCCTCGTTGCGGTATACACGTCCCGGACAGAGCACACGGATCGGCGGTTTCTGACTCGTCATCACGCGCGTCTGCACAGAACTCGTATGCGAACGGAGCAATACATCCGTCGGTTTTTGCACACCCATCTCTTTCTCTACAAAGAACGTATCCTGCATGTCGCGAGCCGGGTGCTCCGGCGCGAAGTTCAGCATGCCATATACGTGCTTGTCATCCTCTACCTCCGGTCCTTGCGCAATCGTGAATCCGATACGGGAGAAGATCTCCTCTATCTCTTCGCGCACCAGCGAAAGCGGGTGACGGGTACCCAACGCAATCGGATCCGGAGTACGCGTCAGGTCCGCCTTATCAGCCTCCGCCTTCTTTGCTTCGAACTGCTCTTTCAAGTCATTGATCTTGCCCTCTGCCGTCTGACGCAACTGGTTGAGCATCTGTCCCAACTCGCGCTTCTGATCCGCAGGCACCTCACGAAACTCATTGAAGAGCGCCGTGATCTCGCCTTTCTTACTGAGGTATTTGATACGCATCGCCTCCAACTCCTCCGCGTTAGACGCCTGGAGGGCCTGTACCTGCGTCATCAAGCTCTGAATAGTATCTTTTAAAGCCATAGTGCTGTTATTTTTCAAAAAATCGTGCAAAATTACAAAAATATTTTTATATATGCAAATTTTTTTGTACCTTTGTGCCAAATTTTGAATACTAAGTGAAATTATGAACCGAGACGTAGAGATTTTTGACATTATTCGCCGGGAGCGGGAGCGTCAGACGAAGGGTATTGAATTGATCGCCAGTGAGAACTTTGTTTCCGACCAGGTCATGGAGGCGATGGGTAGTGTGCTCACCAATAAGTATGCCGAGGGTTATCCCGGTCATCGCTATTACGGAGGATGCGAAGTGGTCGATATCGCGGAGGATATCGCGCGGGAGCGACTGAAAAAACTGTATGATGCCGAGTATGTGAATGTGCAGCCGCATAGCGGGGCACAAGCGAACATGGCGGTTTTCATGGCCTGCCTCAAGGCCGGCGATACCTTCATGGGTCTTAACCTCAGTCATGGCGGTCACCTCAGTCATGGTTCGGCCGTCAATTTCTCGGGCCTTATGTTCAACGCCATCGGCTATGACCTGAAGGAAGAGACAGGTCGCGTCGATTATGACGACCTGGAACTCAAAGCGCGTACGCATCGTCCAAAACTGATCATCGCCGGAGCATCGGCATACAGCCGCGAATGGGATTATGCCCGTATCCGTCGCGTAGCGGATGAGATAAGCGCGATCTTCATGGTCGATATGGCCCATCCGGCCGGACTGATTGCTGCCGGACTGCTTGATAACCCGCTCAAGTACGCCCATATCGTCACTTCCACTACCCATAAGACGCTGCGCGGACCGCGTGGAGGTGTCATCTTGATGGGAAAAGATTTCGATAACCCGTGGGGTAAGACCACTCCCAAGGGCGAGATCAAGAAGATGTCTGCCCTACTCGACTCGGCCGTTTTCCCGGGAACGCAAGGCGGACCGCTGGAGCATGTGATTGCCGCCAAAGCCGTTGCTTTCGGCGAAGCGCTCACGCCGGAGTTCAAACTCTATCAGCAGCAAGTGAAGAAGAACGCGGCAGTCATGGCACAGGCCTTTATGGACAAAGGTTATAAAGTGATCTCGGGCGGAACGGACAACCACTCCATGCTCATCGATCTGCGTACCAAGTATCCGGAGCTGACCGGCAAAGTAGCAGAGCAAGCTCTCGTATCCGCGGATATAACGACGAACAAGAATATGGTGCCGTTCGATAGCCGTTCGGCTTTCCAGACCTCCGGTTTGCGTTTCGGTACACCGGCAATCACTACGCGTGGACTCAAAGAAGATCAGATGCCGTGGATCGTGGATCTCATCGATCGCGTCCTCACCGATCCGACAAACCAAAGCGTCATCGCCGCCGTACGCGAAGAAGTCAATCGCGAGATGAATACCCATCCGCTCTTCGCATGGTAAAAAAAAGAGCAGCCAAGCGGCTGCTTTTTTTATTGCTGTTTCTGTTTCCGGAAATGATTCGGAGTCAGACCCGTATGTTTCTTCGTGTATTGGCAGAAGAACGAGGCATTCGGGAATTCCATCACTTCCGCTACCTTATGGATCGGCAGCGTCGTATTGCGCAGCATATGCTTGATCTCCGATATCGTGATATCGGCTATCCATTGACTCGCAGACTTACCGCTGCGGTCCTTGCATATCTCCGACAGGTATTTCGGGGTGATCTTCAGTTGCTCTGCGAACCATTGTACCTCGCGCTGATGCGGGTTCTCACGCAGCATCGTCATGAAGGCCTCGAACGTATAATCGCTCGTGTTCGATGAATAACGGCGCACCTCGTCGTCACCCAGCACCAGGGTCTTGTCCATGTAGTTCAGCAACTCCATCGTCGCACCGCGCGCCATCAACTTCAATATCTGCTTGCGGTAATCCGTCTGCTCGTCTAACATCTGCACGCGCAGCATATCGAAATACAGCAGGCATACATCAATCGCTTTCTGCTGCAGATGGAAAATCGGATTCTCCTTCAGATACTCCAACTTCTGCCACCACATCGGCTCCACACGAATCAAGTCATACATCAGACCCTCGAACAACTGAATAGGAATATTAACCTGCTTGAATGCAAAATCATCCGAGCATTCGAACGGTCCTTTCTCTGTCGCACGCGGAACGCGGATGAAGAAATCATCCTTCGCAATCCGAATCATCTCACCGCGGTAGCCTACCTCAATATGCCCCTTCGTACACAAAATAACCGAAACGGAACTCTCAAAACGCGTGTCGCGGCATAACTTAAAACCATCAAGGTCGTCGGTCAAAAAAAGAATATCTGTATATAAAGTCATATAGATTTAAGATTGTTTGGTCTCAAATTCGGCGCAAAGTTAAGCATTTTATTTCAAATATGCAAATTTTTTGCAGTTTTTTTTGCATATTTCGTTAAAAACAACTATCTTTGCACCAAAATTCAGTTCAATCATGAAAAAATACCTCTTTTTGGCGCTTGCTGCGCTGTGTATGCTCGGTTGCGGAAAAAATGAACGTTTGCTCACTTCGGCGACGGGTTCGATCTATGAGTGCCTCATTGTCAGCCCCAATGCCGTGAAGGCACCGCTGTGCGAAGTAATGGAAGCGGATATGTACGGCCTGCCGCAGATGGAAGCTACCTTCACCGTCACCCATGTGACGAATGCCCAGTTCGACGATTTCCTCAAATCGACGCGTAATATCCTCTTCATCGATATCAATCCCAATAAATACACCTTTGTCAAGGTGCTCAAGTCCCGCGATGTATGGTCCAAACCGCAAGCCATGATCCGCATCCAGGCGCCGAGCGACGAAGCGTTGCTCGATTATTGGTCGGCTAACGGTGAGTCCCTCCGCGAGTGGTTCGTACGTGAAGAACTGGCGCGCCAGATCCTCTTCTATCGCGCGAACACGAATAAGGACGCACGCGCGTACCTGAACGAACAAGGTTACGACCTGCTCATCCCCGAAGATTTCATCACCGTGCAAAAGGGCGATGTCCTCTGGTGCTGCAATAACAAAGGTCCGATGCGCAAGGATATAGTGGTATACAGCTATCCGTATACGGCGCAAGAGCAGTTCAGCTGCGATTCGATCGTCGCCATGCGCAATGCCATCCTCGGTCAACTCGTCTCCGCGCAAGTGGAAGGCAGTTATATGGGTACGGAGTACAAGCATTTCCCGCCCGTCACACGACAAGTTCCGGCGCTCCGCGACTCCGTCGGCGGTTTCTACGCCATGGAGACGCGCGGGCTATGGAAGATCTACAACGGCGAAGCGATGGGCGGTCCGTTCGTCAGCCTCACGCGACTTGACCAGGTCAACGGACGCGTCGTCACGGCCGAAGTGTTCCTTTTTGCGGCAGGACAAAAGAAACGGAATGCCATGCGTCAACTCGAAGCCATCCTCTATACGCTTCAAATGCCTAACGAGCGGTGACCGACACCCTGAATACATACTTATCGCTGATCAGTTGCTGTCTCGGCATCTGTTCGGTCGTCCTTGCCTCGCGACGTAACATCCTCACCTTCGCTTTCGGTTTCGCGCAGGTGATCACGTATACCTATCTATGCTGGCTCCAGCGTTTCTACGGCGAGATAGCCATCAATGCCTATTATTTCGCTACGATGGTCTATGGCGTCTATGTTTGGAAGAATAGGATGAAAGAGGAAAGCGGAAAGTGGAAAGTAGAACCGCGCAGTCTGTCGTCCGCTCTCATCGCGTTTATCGTCATCTCTACCCTGATCGGTTCCTGGCTCGTCGGCTGGGGACTGGCGGCATGGACCGATGATACGCAACCTTACCTCGATGCTTTCACAACAGTACCTGCACTCATCGCGCAGGTACTCATGATCCTCGTTTACCGCGAGCATTGGTTCATCTGGCTCGCCGTCGACATCCTCAGTATCATTCTCTGGGTCCGTGCCGGCGACTGGTTCATGGTCACTCAATACACCATCTGGTGCGCCAACTGCATCTACGGCATCGTCTCTTGGCGGAAATAACCGCTTATTTGCCTTTGAGCTCCATCGGCTTTGACTGCGTCTGCTCGACGGCGGTATAGTCCCATACTTCTTCGAAATCCCAATTACTCTTGGTCTGTATCTTCTCCGGGAAATAATACACCCGTTCGGGTTGCCGTTTCTCGCTCCAACTGCCCGTCGTCCATTTGCCGTCGCCGTTCGCGTCGATATACATCCTGAGGTAATACGTATCGGGTTTCAGGAATGCGAATAGCGTCCCTTCTTCCTTGGCCGGCAACTCCCGCACCACTTTGTCCTGCGTACTCATCACCTGTATCCGAGCGTTCGGTACGAACGGACTGAGCGTCACCTTCAGCGTCGAGTATTCCTCGGGGGTCTTCAGTTCCATCGTATACCGTACCGCGTTGTTCGGCGCACCGTACAGGTCATGCAGCGCCGCGCTGTCGATGCGGAACTCATACTGCTTACCCGCCGTCATCTTCGCCTGTATCGTCAGGCGCATCGGCAGTGTGTCATGCGGCGCCAGCGTGAACGGCACATGCTTGTAGATCGAGTCTTTCTTCTCGAATAGGTGCATCGCCTCAACCGCTATCTGCGCCAGCGGGGTCTTGCTCATGATCCGCAGCGTGTCGTTCAACTCAAATCCCGCTTTCGCGTTCGATCGTAACTCCAACCGTCTGCGTTTCTCCTTGCGCGCCTGTATCTTCTGCGCTTTCGCATTCAGTTTGGGTGCACGGTAGATCGCCCGGATCGTATCCGTCTTCCATTCCAGATGGTTCAGACTGTCCGTCGCGCGGTAACGCACCTCGAACTGCAGCGAGTCCTGATGCACCGAGAAAGAGTCCGCCAACCATATCATCGTCGTGTCGCCTTTCGCGGAGTACTGCACATGGTAGTTTACGCTGTCGTTCAGTACGCGGAAAGAGGGCATACTGTCGGGACTGCTGGAGAAACAAACCTGCACCGCGTACCGCTCGTCCCGCGTGGTGCGCTGCAGATAAAGCCGCTGTTGTTGCTCGCGGAAGAGCCATAGCACGATGTCAGCCGGACCGTATTCATAACCCACCAGACTGTCGCGTCCTAACGAATCCGTATGGTAGTGGGGACGCACCTCGGGCGTCAACAACCCCTCGTCAAAAGCCAGCGCCTCACCGATCGTCAGGCGGTAATCGCGACTGATATCGTCCACGGCGTAGATACGGTAATCGCCCGCATGCATGTTCGCTATCCGGAAAGCACCCGTCGAATCGGTCTTCGCGATCCGCAGGAACGGTGCCGCCACAAACGCCGAGTCGTTCAGGTCGCTATGGATACCTACCATCACCCCTTTCGCCGGGTTCAGACTCTCCGCCTCATATACCCGTCCGCGTACCTCCATCGTATCGATCACCGCACCCGTCGAGAACGAGTACGTGTAGTTCCGCTGCGGGTTACGCTCCGTATAATCGCATACCGCGTTGCCGAAATCGAGCGTGTAGGTCGTGTTCTCCCGCAGCGTGTCAACGAAGTTGACCAGCAACCGCTTACCGCGTACTTTCACTTCGGGCGGGTTCTGCTGGGGAGGCGACATCAGCAGGTGCTGACTCACGTTGTCCAACTGCAGATATTCGTTGAACGTCACCTCGATCCGCTTACCCGCGAAGCCTACCGAACCGTTCGCAGGCTCGGCACTCACCTCCATAGGAGGAACCTCATCTTTCGGACCTCCCTGCGGACCGATGCCTCGGTTCGCGCATCCCCATACGACCGCCGCACTCAAGCCTATCAGTAGCTCTTTTTTCATGTCTGTTTACCAATTGTTCAGATCTTTGGTGATGACGTTGAAGAGGAAACTGGTTCCGGATTCCACGTGCGTGCCGGTCAGCGAACTCGTGTCCAGCACCGCTTTCTTCGCACCTTTGCTCACCAGCCATTCATACATCCTCTGCGAGTTCTCCGGCGCCACAAGATCATCGTTGAGCGAGTGGTACATCTTCACCTCCGTATCGGCATCCGGTGTCCAACCCTCGGTGAGCCGCATCCGGTCCACATAACCGAGGATGAACTTCATTTCCGCCGAAGTGGAATCGCAATAGGCGGGTTGCAGATACTCGGTTATATTCTCTGTTCCTACCAGGTCCCGGAACTCACCGGTACTGAATTTCTTGGATATGATCCAACTCTTCACGTTCGATGCCAGCGGCCCTTGGAACACCTCTCCATAGGGGATAACGAGCTGATACAGTTCATTGAAGGCAACCATCGTCACGGGCAGCACAGCCGGTTCGCCGATCGTCTGCCATTCGAGGAACTTATTGAATGTGAGCCTTAGGTCGTACGGTCCCGAACCGACGATGGTCTTCGTGAAATGCACGCGTCCGCGGTATTCGGTCTGCGATAACTTAAGCGCCGCCATACTCGTTTGGGCACCTTGCGAAAAACCGTAGTTCAGGATCGAGTCGCCCACGGTATAACCCTGCTTGCTCAACCATTCGCGGGCAGCCAGCAGCGCATCAATCGAAGCACGTCCGTTCGCCTCGCCGAAGCAATACGCCTGCACGCGGTCACCCGTCGCACCGAAACCCTCGTAGTCGGCGGTCACTACGGCCATTCCTTTGCTCATACCTAAGGCCTGCAGGTCGAATGCACCCGCACTCGGCGCCTCATCCGATCGCATGATCGTATAATGGCTGTATAGCGCCATCTTACCGATTCGCTTGCTCGCTTTCTTGGCAGGAGGCAAGGACAGCACGGCCGACATCACGCACGGTTTACCTGCATGGTCCGTCGTCGCGTAGGTGTACATATAATCGAAATGACTCCCGTTATCCACGCTGTCGTACACCTGTGCACCCGTCTCCGGCTTGACGAACGTGATACTGTCCGGATCTTCCACCAGCGCATGACCGTTCTTCCATACATACGTCTGCGCACTCGCACTCATCGCTGCGCATAGCAGCACTATCGTAAAAATCTTTTTCATAATTCCATCATTTCATCATTTCATCATTCTATCATTACGCCGAAGGCGTTATATACTCGATCATCCAGGCGGATGTACAACTGTCCGTCCTTAATAAATTTCTCACCTCTCGGTCGGACCTGGTTAGCGGTCTCACTTCTCACCTCTTCAATCCCTTCCTCCGCGCTACTCTCGTCGAACACGATCGCCCGGTAATCGTATTTGTACATCGGCGTCGTCTCTTCGCCCTTGGCTGAGATAAGCAGCATGCTGTCGGCCGTGAAGACCACCTTCTGCAAACTGCCCATTGCTACTTCCTGCTCCGCACCGTCTACCGCCACGAACCGCATCACGCGCACCGTCTCCGCCTGCATTCCCATCGCCAACAGGCAACTCACTATTCCTATCAATAATCTTCTTTTCATCTTCTTATTCATTCTTCTATTTCTTTCTTTGCACGATTTTGCGTGCAAAATTACTGCTTTTTTTCCA
>JAEEGL011541183.1_pt1 | contig 11150 bp, 8 predicted proteins | sample 9134231 | NCBI WGS metagenome assembly JAEEGL01 (sample SAMN16246548, study PRJNA631951) | gut metagenome | biome: gut microbiome; feature: rumen; material: fiber-attached | host: Bos | place: Iran: Karaj | collected 2018-10
CCCACAGCAATACTCAGCATGATGCCATTACGGAAAGGCACCACCGTAGATTTCATGTTCTCGTCGGCATAATGTCCCTCGGGGATTGCCTCAGAACCCTGTAACAACGAGCTCTCGAAATACTTACTCATGAAATCCAGGGGTATCACGATATGTTCTATACCCAGTCGCTCACAGTGCAGACGGGCAAAGGGAATCTCCTTCGCGTTGTGATTAGAACCATAATCAAACGATATTGCCAACGCAATGCGATCCTTGTAATCATACAGCAACGTGACACTGTCCATGCCACCGCTCAATATCAAAATAGTATCCTTTTTTGTTTCCATGTGTACAAAGTCATGTTATGTCGCGTGCAAAAGTACAAAAAAATTGTGACAATATGGTCTAATCTCATTTTTTTTACCTAAATTTGCATCCGTGAATTAAAAACTTTTCTAAATATGATTGGACTTAACACGCTTTTATTCCTTGGACTGGGCGCACAGGAACTGTTGCTCATCGCCCTTGTTGTGCTGCTTCTCTTCGGAGGTGCAAAGATTCCCGAACTGATGCGCGGCCTTGGCAAGGGCGTCAAGAGTTTCAAGGAAGGTATGAAAGAAGTAGACGACGATATCAAGAAGGATGAGTAATCATGAACCCGTCACTTTCTGGCAGCACCTTGACGTGCTCCGATGGGTCATCCTGCGTTCGCTGATTGTTGCTGCTACCTTCGCTGTCGCCGCGTTCTGTCTGAAAGACTGGCTCTTTGCCGTTGTACTGGCACCTCGCACCAGCGATTTCATCACCTTTCAATGGCTGGGCGTAGAGCCATTCAGTATTCATCTGATGAACACGGGACTCACAGAGCAGTTTATGACCCACATGCGTGTGGCCATGTATGCTGGTCTGCTCTGTGCCGCACCTTATATCATCTTTGAACTTTTCCGTTTCGTCTCACCAGGACTTTATCAGAACGAGCGTCGCGGTGCCTTTTGGATAGTCACCTCCGGCTACCTCATGTTCATGATGGGTACCCTGCTCAATTATTTCCTGATATTTCCCCTCACCGTACGTTTCCTTGGTACCTATCAGGTCAGCGCAGAGGTAGAAAACATGCTCACGCTACAGTCATACACTGATACCCTTATCTCCATGAGTCTTGTGATGGGCGTCATTTTCGAGCTCCCCATCGTATGTGCCATTCTCGGCCGTATGCATCTTATTAGCTCCAGCCTCATGAGTCGCTATCGCCGTCATGCCATCGTGGCCATCCTCGTCATTGCAGCCATCATTACCCCCACCACCGATATATTCACCCTTTTGATTGTGTCACTACCAATCTGGTTGCTCTATGAGTTCAGCATCCTTGTAGTGAAACTGATTCGATAAAGTGCGCGCCTCATCATCCTCTTTGCAACAAAGATGAAAAAGACTATTGTATTACTCTACTTGCTGGTATTGTGGATTTCAGTCATAACGGCTCAGAAGCCACAACGATTTCATAAAGCGCTACCCGCTGGAAACTACAGTGGGATAACCGCCTTGGGGAATAACAGATATGCAGTGGTGAGCGATAAGTCGGAAAAGGACGGGTTCTTTATTCTGCATATTGAGATAGACAGCATCAAAGGCCGTATCACATCATTAGAGAACGAAGGATTTCAATCTAGCGGTCTGCCCAACAGAGATATTGAGGGAATCTGCTATCGTCCCTCAACAAATACTGTTTTCATTTCTGGAGAACGGGATAATGAGGTATATGAATATACATTAGACGGAAAGCGGACGGGACAACGACTAGAGATTCCAGACATCTTTAAGAAGGCCGGACATAACTACGGATTGGAATCGCTGACCTACGACAGAAAACGGCATCTATTCTATACTACCAGTGAAAGGCTCTTGGAGGGTGACTCCCTGCTTCGCATCCAATCCTTCGGTGATAACCTGAAACCTGGGCGTTGCTACTACTATAAACCTGATGAACCTATCAGCAGAAAGCATTTCTACGGAGTTGCTGAACTCTGTGCATTAGATGACGGACGACTACTGGTTTTAGAGCGTCAGATTCATGTGCCTAAACTTAAAATAGGCGCATCAACCATTATCCGCATCTATGAGATTACGCCAACAGAGAAGCCCATATTAGAAAAAAAATTAGTCAAAGAGTTTCGCACCCGACTAAGTCTCACCAGTCGTAAGTTTGCAAATTACGAAGGACTCTGTGAGATACAAGGAAACCGTTTGCTACTGATTGCTGATTCACAGAACAGATTCAAAGGTTTTCTGCGCGACTGGTTCCTGATAATTGGAATTTAAAAATACTTAAGTTTGAAAATACTCAATTTATTTGGTGTTTTCCTTGCTTATTCGTATCTTTGTAGCGACAAATACTATTACTATGCTTCGAAAAATCAGAATTACGCTGGGCAGTGTGATGTTCATAGGACTGTCACTGCTGTTCCTTGACTTTACGGGAACACTACATCAATGGCTTAGCTGGATGGCAAAAGTGCAGGCTTTGGAGGCCGTGTTGGCACTGAATGTGGCCGTCATCGTAGGGCTCGCTGTACTCACGTTCGTATTCGGACGTATCTATTGCTCCATCATCTGTCCATTGGGAGTGATGCAGGATATTTTCGGATGGTTTGGAAAGAAAGCCAAGAAAAACAGATACACCTATTCTAAAGAATGGAAGTGGCTGAGATATGGCCTACTCCTGATATTCATCGCTGGTTGTCTGGCAGGTGTCGGCGCTATCATCGAGCTGTTGGCTCCCTACTCTGCTTTCGGGCGCATCTGTACCATGCTACTACAGCCTCTGTGGATGTTGGGCAATAATGCACTGGCATCGATTGCCGAGCATTACGAAAGCTATGCGTTCTATGGTGTAGATGTATGGATGAAGTCACTTCCTGTATTCTTCATCGCCCTCATAACACTGATTATCATAGCCATCTTAGCCTGGCGAAACGGTCGTACATACTGCAACACCATCTGCCCCGTAGGCACGGTACTATCATTTATTTCACGTTTCTCACTACTGAAGATTCACTTCGATGAAGATAAATGCAAAAACTGTTCGCTGTGTACCAAGAACTGTAAGGCGGCCTGCATAGATTTCAAGAATCACAAAGTCGATTATAGCCGTTGCGTGGTATGTGGCGACTGCATCAAGAGTTGTAAGTTTGGGGCGCTGAGCTATTCTAGAAAATCTAGTGGGACTAGTAAAACAAGTACGACTAGTGACACTAGCGTCGATGCCAGCAAGCGCTCCTTCCTCCTTGCCACAGCCCTTGTCTCTACAGCCGCCTTGGCTCAAGAAAAAAAACACGTGGATGGTGGCTTGGCCGATATCATCGAGAAGAAAGCGCCTAAAAGAAAGACACCTGTAGTACCGCCAGGTGCCGGTTCGCTGAAACACATGACACAACACTGCACAGGCTGTCAGTTGTGCGTATCAAAATGTCCTAACGACGTATTGCGTCCCAGCACGAATTTCATGAATCTGATGCAGCCTGTGATGTCATTCGAGAAAGGCTATTGTCGTCCTGAATGTACACGTTGTTCAGAAGTATGTCCTGCCGGTGCCATCAAACTGATAGACAAAGAAGAGAAGTCAGGCATTCAGATTGGTCATGCAGTGGTCTATCCCGATTTCTGTCTCTCGGCTTTGGGCGAGAACGAATGTGGCAACTGTGCCCGTCATTGTCCTGTAGGCGCCATCGAGATGGTACCAAGCGATCCGGAAGACGATCTGTCGCCATCTGTTCCCGCAGTCAACGAGAATGCCTGCATCGGATGCGGTGCCTGCGAACACCTATGTCCTGTGCGCCCACTATCGGCCATTCACGTAGAAGGTCACGAGGTTCACAAAATGGTTTGAGAGTTGAAAGGTGAAAGTTGAAAGATGAAAGATGAAAAGTTATGGATAGAAGAGATTTCTTAAAATATATGGGACTTGGCTCAGCAGCTGCTATTGCAGCTTGCGCTGGAAAGAAAAATGACAATGGCAATGACATTGGTGAGCCACCTGTGGGACAGATGACATATCGCACCAACCCCAAGAACAATGATAAGGTATCCGTATTAGGTTACGGCATGATGCGACTGCCACAACTACCTGATTCAGAAGAGTATGATCAGGAGATGATTAATCAACAGACAGACTATGCACTGGAGCATGACGTTAACTATTTCGATACGTCACCTGTTTACTGTCGCGGTCTCTCTGAGCGCTGCACAGGTATCGCTCTAAGTCGCCATAAGCGCGAGGAATATCTCGTGGCCACGAAGTTATCGAACTTCGGTGATGCTTCACGCGAAGGGTCGATGCAGATGTATCAGAACTCGTTCAAGGAACTGCAGGTTGAGTATATCGACTATTATCTATTGCACTCCATCGGAGGCAGTATGGAGGAATTCAACAAACGCTATGTAGATAACGGCATGATGGACTTCCTCATGCAGGAGCGCGAGGCTGGAAGGATTCGCAACCTGGGCTTCTCGTTCCACGGCCAGAAAGAAGTATTTGATGAGGTATTAGCTATGACAGACCAGTATCACTGGGACTTCGTACAGATTGAGCTGAACTATCTGGACTGGAACTATGCCAATGAGATTAACAGCTTTAATGTGGATGCGTCCTATCTCTATGCCGAACTAGAGAAACGACAAATACCTGCCGTCATCATGGAACCTCTGCTCGGAGGCCGTCTGGTCAAGGACCTGCCGCAATACGCCATCAACGAACTGAAACAGCGTGACCCACAGAAATCCATCGCTTCGTGGGCTTTCCGCTATGCAGGTACCCCAAAGGGTGTGCTCACCGTACTAAGTGGCATGACTTTCATGGAACACCTAAAAGATAACCTTCTCTCCTACTGTCCGCTGGAACCTCTGACGGAAGAGGAGCAACGCTTCCTGGACACAGAAATTGCACAACAGATGATGGAGATGGGTACTATCCCCTGTAACAACTGTCAATACTGTATGCCCTGTCCCTACGGTATCGATATCCCAGGTATCTTCGTACACTATAACAAATGGTTGGTGGAAAAGACGTTGCCTAAGGACAAAGGCGACGAGAACTACCGTAAGAACCGTCGTAACTACCTCATCAGTCTGGATCGTGCCATCCCTAAGGACCGTCAGCCCGACCATTGCATTATGTGCAACCACTGTATTGAGGTAAAGACCTGTCCCCAGAAGATACGTATTCCCATGGAACTGAAAAAGATAGCAGACCTGATGGAACAATTGAAGAGAGACGAATGAAACAGTATACAGACCTATTTTTAGATTTCGACGACACACTTTATGATACCCACGGCAATGCAGTGATAGCGCTTGCCGAGACATTCGAGCACTTTCAGTTGGACCGTTATTTCGATGATCCGCAGGTGTTTTATGATGACTATTGGAAGACCAACATCGACCTGTGGGGACGCTACTCCAAGGGTGAGATATCACGCGATTATCTTATCATTGAGCGTTTCCGACACCCTCTCTGCGTGAGTGAAGAGTTAAGAGTGAAGAGTGAAGAATCTGCTTCCACTTTCAAAGAGTACTGTCTTAAGATAAGCGATGTCTTTCTTGACTACTGCGCATCGAAGCCTGGCGTCATAGAGGGAGCCCACGAACTGATGGACTACCTCAAACAAAAAGGATATAAGCTACATATGACCAGCAACGGTTTCCACGAGGTACAGTACAAAAAGTTAAAGTCCTGCGGACTGAGTAATCATTTCGACACTATCATACTGAGCGAAGATGCAGGCGTTAACAAGCCCTCACCCTTATTCTTTGAATATGCTCTGAAACAGTCGGGAGCCAAGAAGGAATCAACCATCATGATTGGCGACAACTTCCAAACAGACATCCTGGGTGCCAAGAACGCTGGGCTGGATACTATTTTCTTTAATCACTGGCCTGAATATCCTGCAACGGAGCCTGTGACTTATGAAGTAAAAGCATTAAAAGATATTATGAACATCCTATAAGATTAAACATATGGAACAGAAGAAAGAAGAACAAATACTTGTACGCATCACTGGTCAAGACCGCCCCGGACTGACAGCAGCAGTGATGGGTATACTGGCAAAATACGACGCACAGATTCTGGATATCGGTCAGGCCGACATCCATTCTACACTATCTCTGGGTATTTTGATTCGCATGGACGAAGCCAATAGCGGACAGGTAATGAAGGAACTACTATTCAAAGCCACAGAACTGGGCGTCAACATCGGTTTTGCCCCTATCTCAGACGATGAATACGAGGAATGGGTAGGCCATCAGGGAAAGAACCGCTATATCCTGACGGTGATGGGACGACAGTTGGAAGCCAAACAGATAGAAGGAGCCACACGTATCATTGCCGACCAAGGCTTCAACATTGATGCCATTCGCCGCATGACGGGTCGTAAGAGCATTAAGAACCCTGCCAAGCACATCCGCGCCTGCATTGAATTCTCATTACGAGGCGAGCCCCAGAATCGTCAGGAAATGCAAGCAAAATTCATGAAGTTATCGCAACAGATGGAGATTGACTTCTCGTTCCAGAAAGACGATATGTTCCGCAGAATGCGTCGCCTTATATGTTTCGATATGGACTCTACGCTCATTCAGACGGAGTGTATCGATGAACTGGCAGAGCGCGCAGGCGTAGGTGCTGAGGTAAAGGCTATCACCGAAAGCGCTATGCGTGGCGAGATAGACTTCAAGGAAAGCTTTACCCGTAGGGTTTCGCTACTGAAGGGACTGGACGTAAGCGTGATGCAGGATATTGCCGAACACCTGCCCATTACCGAGGGGGCTGACAGATTGATGTCTATTCTGAAGACTTGTGGCTACAAGATTGCCATTCTGAGTGGTGGATTCACCTATTTTGGTGAACACCTGCAAAAGAAATACGGCATCGATTATGTCTATGCCAACGAACTGGAAGTTGATGAGAACGGCAAGTTGACAGGTCGCTACGTGGGTGAGATTGTGGATGGACATCGTAAGGCCGAACTATTAAAGCTCATCGCACAGGTTGAGAAGGTGAACCTGGCACAAACTATTGCCGTGGGCGATGGTGCCAATGACCTGCCGATGATCTCGGAGGCCGGACTGGGAATCGCATTCCACGCAAAACCACGTGTCGTAGCCAATGCCAAGCAAAGCATCAATACCATCGGACTGGATGGTGTTCTATATTTCCTTGGTTTTAAAGATTCATATTTGGGCGACCAAGGAAAAATGTAGGATGAGACATTTTGTTTTTGGAATAATGCTATGGGCGTTGGCAATGGGATGCTATGCCCAGACGGACTCTACACAAGTAAAGAAAAAGAAGGAGCGTACCGTTGAGCTATCGGGTGAGGTGTATGATTCTTTCACCAAAGCCAAGGTGAAAGCACTCATCACCCTGATGCGCTCAGACTCTACGTTTGTAGACTCTATGACCTGTTGGACATGGAGTACATCATCTTATTACCAGTTTAAGGTGCCGGCTCAAAATGCCGACTATATTATCAAAGCCTCTGCCGAAGGGTATAACGATACAACGATGAACTATAAGTTGCGACATATTGCACGCAACTCATGGTTTGAGCTGCCTCGCATCCTCATGAAGAAGAAGCAGCGTTCAGACGATGATATCTATAAGGAAATCGGACTCGGAGGAGTAGTCGTCACGGGCACGAAAGTAAAACTGGCCTATCGTGGCGACACGCTGGTATATAATGCCTCCGCCTTTAACCTGCCTGAGGGTTCTATGCTCGACGGCCTTATCCGCCAAATGCCTGGCGCCGAGTTGAAAGACAATGGCGACATCTATATCAACGGCAAGAAAGTGGACTATCTCACGCTGAACGGCAAGGATTTCTTCAAAGGGCAGAACAAGGTGATGATCGACAACCTGCCCTACTACACCGTGAAGGAACTGAAGGTCTTTGACAAGAGCACCAAGCAGAGTGAACTCATTGGCCATGATGTAGAGAAGAAAGACTACGTGATGGATGTGCAACTGAAGCGCGAATACAATCGCGGTCTGATGGGTAATATTGAAGGCGGGTATGGTACCGACAAACGCTATATGGGACGCCTGTTCGGCCTCTACTATGACGACCACTCACGTGTAATCATCTTTGGTAATACCAACAATGTAAACGAGATACACCCTCCAGGTGCAGAAGGCGAATGGACACCCAGCAATATGCCACAGGGACTGAGATCAACGAAACAGACTGGTTTGCACATTGAGACAGAAGATAAAGACAAAAACTGGGAGACCAACTTTGATGCAGGTTTCTATTGGGATGATGCCGATAATATGAGCCGTACCTCCAGCGAACGCTTTGCCACTGGCGGAAATATCATTGGAGGCTCTGAGTCATGGAGCCGCCAGAAAGATTTCCGTTTTCAGGCCTTTGACTACTTCCAAATAAAGAAGCCCGTCACGTTGTGGGGTACACTCAATGTCACCTATACCAACGGACATCGCACTAACGGCAGTCAGGACTCCACCTACCGCGAGAGCCTCATCAACCAATCCTTCAACGACGGATTGACACGTTACCGCACGCTGAACCTTAATGGTAACATCGGCTTACACCACAAGTTCGCTTGGGGCGATTATCTGATGGCAGGTCTTTCAGGTAGCTATATGCGCCAGAAGCCAAGCGACAGTTGGACAATGAACCGCACACTCTTCACCCAGACAAGTGATACGGATCTGCGCCACAACTATGCCGACACACATAGTGACAACTATAGTTATGAGGCAGAATTCGGCTATTACCTCCAGCTACTCAATAGGTGGTTTATTGGCGCCAATGCCAGTTATACGCAGTCGTTAGACAACAGCAACAACCTGCGCTATCGCCTGGACCGCTTGGCTCAAGACAAAATACAGACGGAGTGGCTACCTTCTACACATGAAGAACTTAAAAGCGTGATAGACCTTAACAACTGCGACGAACAGCAGTTGCTGACGCGTACAATGACTACCTCATTAGAAATTATGCACTCCAGCGATAATGAGTATTTCTCATTCTCACTCCCCATCAAGAATCCACACGAGCGACTTTATTATAACGACTTCGCTGGGCTCGACACTATTGCACGCCGCAGTTACGTTGAAATAGCGCCAAGAATCAACTGGTCGCGTTGGGGTAAGAAGAATGGTCTGAACAGCTTAGGCTACAGCATGAATATGAGCAGACCATCATTGGCAGACCTGATGCCTGTAGATGATACCACCAACCCACTGGTCACCACTATTAACAACCCAGACCTGAAACCTACGCTGACGCATAACGTGAATATCGGTTTCCAGTTTAACAATGACTCTATTCGTCGTTTCATCCGTGTTTGGAGTAATGCCTCGCTCACCCAGCATTCCATTGGTACACGTACCATCTACGACACCACAACGGGTGTCTACACCTATATGCAGGATAATATCAACGGCAACTGGAACTGGAATCTTGGCACCAGTTATGAACAACCACTTGACAGCGCCAAACGTATCACCCTGCAACAGCGTTTCAGCGTAGATTATCTCCATTCTGTAGATTTCGATGTGGTCTATGAATCCTACAAGCCCTTTGAGGAATATGACTTTCTGAAGAGCACCGTACATAACTGGACGCTCAACGAACATCTGGGCATAGAATATCAGAAGGACAAGCTCACCGTTGGCATCAGCGGCGAGATAGACTGGCGCCGCTCTACCAGCCATCGTGCCAACTTCGAGAATATCTCAGCCTTCGACTATAACTACGGTGGACTGCTGCGCTACACCATTCCCTGGGTGAAAGTGAACATCGCTACAGATATCCGCATGTATAGTCGCAGGGGCTATCAGAGTGAGATGATGAATACAGACGACCTGGTATGGAATGCCGAACTGGCACGCTCGTTGTTCAACGAAAAACTCACATTGAAGTTCACGGCCTTCGACCTGCTGCATCAACTCTCCAACAAGCAATATAGCGTCAATGCACAAGGTCGTACAGAGACATGGAACAACTGCATCCCACGCTACGTGATGCTGTCCGTTGCCTATAAGTTCAACAAGCAACCAAAGAAATAAGAAAAGAGGTGAGACGTTTAAATCTCACCTCTTATTCTTTATGATAACATCAATCCTTAATTAATCAGGAATATCTTGGTCTGACCATTGAAGGTTGCCTTAACAGTAGCGCGACCCTCAACGATAGGACTAACCTCACACTTAACGCCTGGCACATCAGCCTTAGCCTCCAGCTTGGTATTAGCCTTCAGAGGACCATAGACCTGATAGCGAATCTGGTCAGCATAGCCGTTCTGGTTGGTGAAGCGGATAGGCGTTGCGGGGATATTCAGCTTCTGGCCATCAGCAGTAATCGTGAGCTGAGGAACAACAGGAGCCGTATGATCTGCTCCCTTAGAGAAACTGATTCCGTGGAGGTCGAACAAGCCCTGAGGACGCTGAGGCTCCTGAGGACGACGACCACCCCACTGAGGACGTCCCTGAGGCTGCTCTGGCTGTTGCACCTCTGGACCATCAGCCACGAGGTAGATAGCATGCTTGCCACTAAGACCCTCTACAGCAGGAACGGCAGCATAATACATCGTCTCCTTACGGTCTGCATTAGCTGGTACGTCAACAACACCAATCTCCTGACCCTTCCAAGGATCATCCCACTTAACGCGAATCTTAAAGGCGCCCTTTCCGCTAGGTGTCAAATTGAGACCAAGTGTAGTCTTGTCACCAGCCTTAGTTCCTTCGAATGCCTTGCAGCCCTTGGTATCCTGAGCCAGTCCACCAAAGCCGAAGTACTTGAAGCCTACGATACCACCATTCTGAATACCTGCCAGATCCATTGAGTTATTCCATACATCATGGTTGTCCTGCATCCAGTTGTTTGCGTTAGGACCATACATAAAGGCAGCATAACCAGCGCTATAGTAGTTATAAGGAGGCAGTCCGAAGATCTGGAAGCCCTCACTGGTCACCTCAGCACCTGTATATTCGTTACCGTCGGTTGCCTTTGCTGTCCATACATTATCCTTTGTGAAGGGGTCATAACCAGTGATAGTTACCTTACCACCCTTAGCCACAGGCTTCTTATCCCATGTAATCTTCACAGGAGCCACCATTGTCTGACGGGCATTACCGAAGCCACGTGGAGGAC
>JAEEGL011915777.1_pt1 | contig 11150 bp, 11 predicted proteins | sample 9134231 | NCBI WGS metagenome assembly JAEEGL01 (sample SAMN16246548, study PRJNA631951) | gut metagenome | biome: gut microbiome; feature: rumen; material: fiber-attached | host: Bos | place: Iran: Karaj | collected 2018-10
CTCCGATCAGGAATACGCCTCGCTGCGCAGTGAGATGGACATGCTGAAAAGAACCTTCACCGACAAGGGGATCCCGGTCATCATCGGCGAATACGGCTGCCCGACCAAGAATAAAGAGCCGGAATCCGTCCGCCGCTTTATCACATCGGTCTGCGAAGAAGCCTATAAGCGCGGGCATTGTCCGGTTCTGTGGTCTACGCCCGGCGGGCACTATGACCGTGAAAAATTCCAGCTCGTGGACAGAGAACTGCAAAAGAATCTGTTTGCAATCGCCGGCAAGGAATTCAAGCCTGCCGAGACGCAGCCGACAACCACGACCACAACGGAAACCGAAACGACAACCACGACAACGGTCACAACAGAGCCTGAAAAGCCCCTGATGGGCGATCTCAACGGCGACAAAGCTGTAACAATCGCTGATGCCGTCATGCTGACAAAGTATCTGATGACAAGCGAAGCATCTGTCCCGCAGGCGGCGGATCTCGACGGAAACGGTCATATCAATGCGGCTGATCTGTCGCTCCTGAAACGTGAAATTCTCAAATAACCCTATGAAGCAAGCTGACTGCATTACGCCTCCGTAATGCAGTCAGCTTGTATTATTTCAGATATTCCATGCAGACGCGCTCGACGAGTTCGCGTGCCTGCGCAGGTGCCGCGTCGATCTCGCAGCCTGCCGCATGCAGATGCCCGCCGCCGCCGAAGCGCTGACAAATCTCATGCGCACTGATATCGCCCTTGGTATGCACCGAGCAGCGCGTTCTGCCGTCGGGGAGCTCACGCAGCGTGACACCGATCTGCATCTCCGCAACCTGCTCCACATACGCATTGATGCCTTCCAGATCACTGTCATCCATGCCTGCCGCAGCCAGATCGGACAGCATCAGCACACCGGTCAGCATCCGCTCATCACAGGAACTGCGGAAGCTGCGGCGCAGTGCATCCTCAACCTGCATCCGTCCCTTTGATTTATACAGCATATGTCCCTTGCCGATGCCGGAAATATCTGCACCGCAGTCGGCAAGCGCGGCAGCCGTCCGGAAGGTCTGCGCATCCGTATCGCTTGTACGGAAACAGAGCGTATCCGTCACAAGTGCAGTATACAGCAGATTTGCGATCTGCGGCGTCACAGGCAGCTGCATTTCAAGCAGCAGCTTGTAAATAATCTCACTGCATGCACCGCAGTCCGGCTCAACGTATTTATAGTCTGCAACGACCGTATTGCCGTTGTGGTGGTCGATGCAGAATGTGAAATGCTGATGCTCATACGGACCCGTGCGCTTCGGCGACGAGGTATCAAGCGAGAGATATACCGGTTCACGGAGCTGATCCGGCTGAAATGCGTCCGTCAGATAACGGAACGATGCCGGCACAGGGTCGCGTCCGGTCACGGCGCATCGGATTCCTGCTGCCTGCAATGCCGTCGCCAGCGCATATGCTGAGCCGATACAGTCGCCGTCCGGACGGATATGATATACAATGCAGACCTCTTCACAGGCAAGCAGCTCCGCCGCGACCTCTTTCAATGTGCTCATAGAATGCCTCCTTTTATTTGCCGTGCTTCTGAGATGAGAACGGAAACGTCACTGCCGCGCTTTCTACTCATCCGCCTGCGGCAGCTGATGCGGTGACAGATTGACCGTCACAATTCCGATACAGACAAGCAGCAGTGCCAGCACAAAGCTGCCGTTGATCTGGCTGCGCTCATGCAGCACGATTGCCGAAATCAATACGCCGAATACCGGATTCGTAAAGCCGAAAACGGCAACACGCGAGACCGGATTGGCTTTCAGCAGCAGCGCCCAGACCGAGTATGCCGCAGCCGATACAAACGCAAGATACAACATCAGCAGCACCGCCTCCGGCGTCACATGATGCAGCCTGCCGCCGCCTGCAAAGCCGATCAGTGCAAGCACAATGCCGCCGAACAGAAACTGCCAGCCGCTCAGCAGCACGGGGTTCTCATCGGCTGCGTATTTTTTCATGCAGACCGAGGAACAGCCGCTTGCGACGGTACAGAGCAGAATCATGCCGTCGCCGAGGAACCGGAAGCCCGAACCGCCGCGCAGTCCGCTGAAATTGATCGCCACAAGCCCTGCAAAGCCGATCAGCGAACCGGTCAGCTTGCGTGCCGTCAGCTTCTCCATATGAATGCCGGCAGCAATCAGAATCGCCGTAAATACATTCGTTCCGACCAGCACAGCAGCTCTCACTCCGCTCGTATGTGCAAGCCCGATATAATAGCAGAAATATTGCAGAATCGTCTGGAACAGGCTGATGATGCCGATTTTCGGGATCGTCCGCCGCTGCGGCAGGAGCGGTTTGCGCGCTGTGAGACTGCCGAACAGCAGCACCATAAGCCCTGCAACAGCAAATCGGATGCCGCCGAACCAGAGCTGCGATGCCCAGTCATCGGCGGCGAGACCGAGCACAGCATAGCCCGTCTTGACCGCCGCAAACGCACTGCCCCAGAGCGCACAGCTGAACAGCGCCAGTCCGGCAACGACCCAGAGATTCGTCAGGAGTTGATTTTGCTTCATGTTATGCCTTCTTTCCTGCATCATTATACCATATTTTAACGTCAAAAGCAAGGTACGGCGTTCAGCGGGAGAAAGGAGGAAGGAGAAGGGATGAAGGAGGAAGTATTTTGAGTTAGAAGCGAGGAGTGAGGAGTTGCGGTGTGCGCTTGCGCGCACGATTTATATATAAGGAGAAAGGGAATAAAGAAAGCATAAAGCATTTATAAAGCCCACCATACAGATAGTTCATTGTTATCATCCGTCAGCACACAATTTTGCATACAGCAAAAAAACAGAGCACAGGACAATCCCGTGCTCTGTATCATGATTTCACTTTTGTCATTTGCATAAAAGGCAAACGCAATGCGCTGCGATGCCCTCCTCACTGCCGGTAAAGCCGAGACGTTCCTCGGTCGTCGCCTTGACACTGACCTGCGAAACATCACAGCCGATTGCCTCGCTGAGATTCATACGCATCTGCATGATATGCGGCGCCATTTTCGGAGCCTGTGCAAGAATCGTCGCATCGAGATTGCCCAGCGTCCAGCCCTCTCTGCGAATCAGCGCCGTGACATGCCGCAGCAGTGCAATGCTGTCCGCGCCCGCATACTGCGGATCGCTGTCAGGGAAATGCTTGCCGATATCACCGAGTGCCAGTGCGCCGAGCATGGCATCCATGACAGCATGTGTCAGTACGTCCGCATCCGAATGTCCGAGCAGTCCGAGCCGGTGCGGAATCTCGACGCCGCCGATAATCAGCTTGCGTTTTTCAGTCAGCCGGTGTACGTCATAGCCGTGACCGATGCGAAAATCAGCCATTGGATTCTTCCTCCTCATTCAACCTGAGCAGTGCCTCAGCGACTGCAAAATCATCGGGTGTTGTCAGCTTGATATTGCTGTAGGCGCCCTCGGTCATCGTGACAGGCACGCCGAGAGCCTCCATAAGCTGACAGTCATCGGTATAATCCTTCCCCTGCTCCGCTGCAAGCTGCATCGCCTGACGGTACAGGCTGAGCCGGAATACCTGCGGCGTCTGTGTCTGCCAGAGCAGTGCGCGCTCCGGCGTTTCTTTGATGATGCCGTCCTGCACGAGTTTGATCGTATCTTTGACCGGCACGCCGAGCGTCGCAGCGCCGGAAATGCGCGCATCTGCAATCACATGCTCGATATCGGCAGGACGGATCAGCGGTCTTGCGCCGTCATGAACTGCAATATACGCTGCATCAAACGGCAGCGCGCTGACGCCGTTCTGCACGCTCTGCTGACGGGTCTCTCCGCCTGCGGTCACCGTGACGGGCTGATGCAGTTCATCCTCAATCTCCGCAATGGAGCGCCGGAATTCGTCGATATCCTGCTTCCGGCAGATAACAACAAGCCCCGCAATACTTTCGCATTGGCAAAAGCTGCGGAGCACTTGATGCAGAACCGTTGTATCCCCGAGAGGATGCAGGATCTTATGGATGCCGCCCATTCTGGTCGCGTTTCCGGCGCAGACCAGAATGGCAGCAGTATCTTTTCGTTTCATCGGCATCAATCAGTCAACGCCGGGTGCCTTGGTACCGCAGACTGCGCAGAACAGCGCATCCGCGCTCAGCACTTCGCCGCAGTTCGGGCAGACATTCTGCACGGGCTGTGCCGGTACTTCGGGCGCAACGGGTGCGGCGGGCTGAGCAGGCTGCTCAGGAACCTTATTGCCGCATGCAGCGCAGAAAAGCGCATCCGCAGCGAGTGCCTGTCCGCAGAACTGGCAGATCGGCTGAACCGCTGCCGGAGCCTGTGCAGGAGCCTGTACCGCCGGAGCCGAAGCGCCGCAGTTCGGGCAGAATTTCGAGCCGATCATAATCGGTCTGCCGCACTCCGGACACGCAACGGATCCTTCCAGTGCCTCCAGCTCGTGCTGCTTTGCCTCAAGACTTGCCTTGAGCTCATTGATCGCCGTAAACATCTCTGCATAATCCGGTGCAGGGTTATCGCATGTTTCCGTAAAGTATTTCTCACCGATATCGCGGTAGCGGTTGCGCAGCTCATTCTCGAACGCCGCAATATCCTTGCGGATCCGGTTTTTATCCGCGAGGGTCTTTGCATTGTCGGAAACCTGCTTTGCTGTTCTGGATACAGAAGCGGTCAATTTGTCAAAAAATTCGATTGCCATAATTCGGTTCCTCCTTCGCAATTACGCCGCATCGGCGCTTACCGACATTATAGCATATCCCTGTGCTTTTGTCAACCATGCAGCGCGGAAAACAGGAGATAAAAAATCAGCAGCACAGCCGCAGACAGATTCTGCTCCTGCGGATTAAGTCCAGTACGTGTCCGGAGCATTTCTGAGCCAGTTTACGGCGTATGTAACAAATTCCTCCGGATTCATGCGGCTGTCCAGTGCGCAGCACTCCCATGCAGACAAAACAGCGCTGCGGATACTGCGGTAAATGTCCTGCGCAGAGCAATTCTCCTCCGCAGCGACCAGCGCACAAATCTGCATCAGCGGCTTTTCGGGCATTGCATCCGCCTTGACGATCACCTTTACCAGCATCTGAAAGCCGAGACAGTCCGCAAGGAGCTCATGCTCCTCCAGAAACACACGCACTGCCGCTTCACGATTCGCAGTCCCATCCTTTTCTTGCTTCATGTTTTCTGCATCCCTTTCCGTCGCTTATGATTCATTTTATCATATCACTCGTCTGTGATCGTGTCAACCGTTTTCGACATTCCTCGACGGAAACGGTTTTATTTTTGCAGCGCAGCGCTTCTTCCTCTGATCTAAAGGCGAGGAGCACCCGCTGGCATTGATCTAAAGCTCTCAGGATGTACATTTGCAAATCAGTCCGAATGCGCTCCTTTCTCCTTCCTCCTTTTTCTTCAATGAAAAGCGGCTTCTCTCAGCTTGCTTTTTTTGCAATAATATGGTATAATGTTTTTGAATGCAATCATGAACGGAGGTATTCCATTGGCAAACCGCAACATTCGCAATTTCAGCATCATTGCCCATATCGACCACGGCAAATCGACACTCGCAGACCGCATCCTCGAAAAGACCTGTGCCGTCGCCAGCCGCGATATGGAGGAACAGCTGCTCGATAATATGGATATTGAGCGTGAACGCGGCATCACGATCAAAGCGCGTGCCGTTGCGCTCGATTATACCGCAAAAGACGGCGAAACCTATCGCTTCAATCTGATCGACACGCCCGGTCACGTTGACTTCAATTATGAAGTCAGCCGGTCGCTTGCCGCATGCGAGGGCGCAATCCTGATCATTGACGCTTCGCAGGGCATTGAGGCGCAGACGCTCGCCAACACCTATCTCGCCGTCGAGGCTGATCTCGAGATCGTACCGGTCATCAATAAGATCGACCTGCCCTCTGCCGAGCCTGACCGCGTCGCACAGGAGGTCGAGAATGTCATCGGCATCCCCTGCCTTGATGCACCGCGCGTCTCGGCAAAAATGGGCACGAATATCGAGGAGGTGCTCGAGCGCATCGTCAGCGATATCCCCGCACCGGAGGGCGATGAAAGCGCCCCCTTGCAGGCGCTCATTTTCGACAGCTATTACGATTCTTACAAGGGCGTTATCATCTATGTCCGCATCAAGGAAGGCACTGTCAAAACCGGAGACCGCATCAGACTCATGGCAACCGGCGCGGAATTTCAGATCGTCGAGGCAGGCGTCATGAGCGCAACAGAGCACATCAACAAGGGCATTCTGCGTGCCGGTGAGGTCGGCTACCTGACCGCCTCGATCAAGAGCATCGGCGATACGCGCGTCGGCGATACGGTCACGCTCGCGGAGAATCCCTGCACAGAGCCCCTGCCCGGCTACCGCAAGGTCAGTCCCATGGTCTTCTCGGGTATCTATCCTGCGGACGGTGCGCATTACAATGACCTGCGCGACGCCCTTGAAAAGCTCCAGCTCAATGATGCTGCCCTGACCTTCGAGCCGGAAACATCGGTTGCACTGGGCTTTGGCTTCCGCTGCGGATTCCTCGGTCTGCTGCACATGGAGATCATTCAGGAGCGTCTGGAGCGTGAATATGACCTTGATCTGGTCACAACCGCACCCTCGGTTATCTACCGCGTCACGCTGACAAACGGCGAGGTGCTCATGATCGACAATCCCTCGAATTATCCCAATCCTGCCAACATTGCGAATGCAGAGGAGCCGATTGTCAAGGCGTCGATTCTTGCACCGAAGGAGTATGTCGGCGGCATCATGGACCTGTGTCAGGAGCGCCGCGGCATTTTCAAAGACATGCAGTATCTTGACGATGTGCGCGTTGAGATGCACTATACGCTGCCGCTCAATGAGATCATCTACGATTTCTTTGACGCACTCAAATCCCGTACCAGAGGCTATGCATCACTTGATTATGAGCTCGACGGCTATACGGCATCGAAGCTCGTGAAGCTCGATTTCATGCTTAACGGTGAGATCGTCGATGCACTGTCATTTATCGTGCATGATACAAAGGCATATCCGCGTGCAAGAAAGATTGCAGAGAAGCTGAAGGAGAATATCCCGCGGCAGTTGTTTGAAGTACCGATTCAGGCGGCGATCGGCGGCAAGATCATCGCACGCGAGACGGTCAAGGCACTGCGCAAGGACGTCCTTGCCAAGTGCTACGGCGGCGATATCACCCGTAAAAAGAAGCTGCTCGAGAAGCAGAAGGAAGGCAAAAAGCGTATGCGTCAGCTCGGCTCGGTCGAGGTACCGTCCGAGGCATTCATGGCAGTGCTCAAATACGACGAAGATTAACTGCACAAGGAAAGCAGGAGGACGTTTTTCCTTCATAGAATATTCGCATATTGACAGCTTCCGCCTGATATATATGCACGGTCTGCATATCATCGGCATACTGCAATTTCTCATTCAAATTGATTCCGGAGATGATTTTCATGAAATACACCTGTCCGCACTGCGGAAAAAAGACCTTTACCCCCTTGCAGAAAGCACTCTGCGGCGGCATGAGCAGTTCCGGCAAGCCATGCCCTGCATGCGGCGTGCGCTGCGTCAACGGCAAGCTGTCGCTGATTGTAAACTCCGTGCTGCGGTTCGCGGCGTTCGTTATGATTATCATTGTCTATTTTGCGCATGAGCCGGGCAATAAAAAGCAGGTGCTGCTGTTCGGCGTTGTACCGCTGATTGCAGCGTTCGTGCTGGGTTTCCTGTTCGATATGTTCATCGGCAGGCTCACAGAAGCAATCAAGCGCGAATGAGCGCCGGAATCTATATCCATGTGCCGTTCTGTGCGACCAAATGCCCCTACTGCGATTTCTATTCGGTGCGGTATTCCGCGGAGACCGTGCAGCGCTATGCTAACGCCGTCTGCCGCAATCTCAGCGCATTGCCTATGGAGCTCAATGCAGATACGGTCTATTTCGGCGGCGGAACGCCCTCGCTGCTGCCTGTCGATCTGATTGCACGGATGCTGGATACGGTCCGGCAGCGCTGTCGGCTCAGCGAAGATGCCGAGATCACACTCGAAGCCAATCCCCTGACAGCAACCGCAGACCGTCTCGCAGCATGGCGCATCGCAGGCATCAACCGGCTCTCGCTCGGGATTCAGTCCTTTGACACGGAGATACTCGGCATCCTCGGGCGGAAGCATACGCCGCAGCAGGGACGCGATGCCGTCCTGCGCGCCGCGTCGGCAGGCTTTGCGAATCTCTCAATCGACCTGATGCTCGGGCTGCGGCAGCAAAGCGAAGCCATGTGGGCGCATGAACTGGAAACGGCAGCGGCATTGCCTGTTTCGCATATTTCCGCGTATATGCTCAAAATTGAGTCGCAGACGCCCTATGCCGCACAGCCTCCCGCACAGCTGCATGATGAGGAAGAAGCCGACCGCTATATGCAGATGCACGATACACTGACCACAGCCGGTTTTCATCATTATGAGATATCGAATTTTGCGCGTGCAGGCGCAGAAAGCCGCCACAACTGCAAATACTGGCGGCTGGATCCCTATTACGGCATCGGACCGGCAGCGCATTCATGTTACGGCGGTGTACGCTATGCGGTCAGCCGTGATCTGGCGGCATTCTGTGATGCACCGGTACAGATACAGACGGTCACCGAGCCGCACGCAGAGAGCGAATCCGAGCGCATCATGCTCGGGCTGCGTATGGCAGAGGGCATCCGCCTTGACAGCGTACCGGAAAGCCGTTCCCGCCTGATGCGCCGTGCAAAGCCGCTGATCTCGCAGTATCTGGAATCGGACGGCGAAACGCTCCGTATGACGCCGCAGGGCTGGCTTGTTTCCAATGCAGTCCTTGTACAACTTGGCATATAAAAAAGCAGTCGCACTGAGCGGCTGCCTTTTTTATTGAATGAGAAATTAGATATGAGAAATGTGGAATTGTGGCCGCCGCCTTCGGCGGATGATTTAGAATCATGCACGCAGCGCATACCGCAATTTCTCATTTCACATTTCTAAATTATTATGCTCCATGCTTCGATCAGGCGCGCAAGGTTCCATGCAGCATTGGCGGGCGAGGTTGAGGGCAGGCGAATCGCATCCCTGTGCAGCACCGGTTTCTGATAGCGGTCATAATATTTCGCAGCGGTGCCGCCGTTGACATAGATCTGCCGGATGTCGGCTGCCGCAAGGATCGGCGTCAGATCGTTCGGGACGGCATTGCGGATGCTGCTGTCCGAGCTGCCCGTGATCTCACAGGACGCGATCACATCCCACAGCGCAATATGATGCCGCAGCAGAAATGCACGCTTCTCGTCGATCGTCACAGGGGTCTCATCGCCGCATACGGCTGCCGTTACGCGCCAGAAACGGTTTTGCGGATGCCCGTAGAAGAACTGCTGCTCGCGCGATTTGACCGAGGGAAAGCTGCCGAGAATCAGAATCTCCGAATGCGCATCATACAGCGGCGGGAACGGATGATGTATCACCATAGTATCAAATCCTTTCGCCTATATGATAGCATATTCTTCTGCAAAATGCAAGCTATTCGAGTGGAATCACTGTTTCGGTAACTTCCTTGGTCTCCCTGTCTTCCTTTGCAAACCGGATCGCAGCGACCTGTGAAATATCAATCGGATACCGGACCAGCGCTTTGGCACCGGAGATCAGGTCCGGAACAAAACGCGCATCATCTCCGCCTCCGCCGTATATTACCGTATTATCGAGCGAATGCGGAACGTGATTGACGGATGATAATATCGTTCCGTCTTTCATCAGAATCTCCGGAATCGTATTGCAAATCACTGCAAAATTTTCAGCGACCTCCTGCGTACCGTTCGTCTGGATATAAACGCCGAACGGTGTGACAGATACATCGCCGAACTGCGTATACTGCCGCTTTTGCATATGCTCATTGCAGGAAAGAGGAAACGCAAACTGCGGTGTAAAGACGATCCGGTTCGGATTATCACTATACACATAGTATCCTGTTTTACCCTCTGTGAAATCAAAGTATTCATCGCGCAGTTCCATGCTTTGCAGAATGAGCGTACGCTCTCTGTCCTGCGGATCACAATATCTGCTATCCCTGAAAGTGATTTCTGCGCGATATTGATTCGGTTGTCCGGACGGTGTTAGTGTTGAGCCGTCAAATGAGCAACAATGGAGATCTTCAATACCGTTTTCAATGACTGTCATCTCCGAAACGCCCAGATAGGGATATTTCCAGTCAAAGCCATCCGGCACAGTCAGCGTCATAAAGGCAATGCCGGCTATTCCATCTGTTGCATAGCTGTCCAGCGTCAGCGTAAAGCCATCTGTTTCCGTACTGACTGCTGTCTCCTGTAATATCTCACGCACAGCATCCATATTTGCGTCAAGCTGCTCTATTGGAAGCGGTGTCATAAATTCGTAGGTATCCCGCCAGTCCGGACGGTCAGCGAATGACTGCATCACGGGGATCACAGTGCAGACCGTCAGCAGCACAACCGAGCAGACAAGCGCAATCCGGAACCGGCGCCGCAGTTTCGGCTGCGGCTTCATGCTGCAAAGCACCTGCTTTGTGCATCTGCGGATATTTCGTTTTTTTGCAGCGGAACACGGTTCCAGCTCTGCCAGATAATCATAAAAAGCGTTCATTCAGCATCCTCCTTCAGGATTTTGCGCAGGCGCTGCTTGGAGCGATACAGGATGTTGTCAATCTTCTTGACCGGCATCCTGAAACGCTTGGCAAGCGCTGCCATAGATTCCAGATAATAATACTTCCGGACGAAAATCTCGCGGTCAGGCTCCCTGAGCTGCATCACCGCTTTTTGGAGTGCCTCGGCATCGGCTCTGCGGTCAAGCTCCTCGATGAAATCCGAATCCGCCTGTTCCGGCAGCGCATCCAGACGCTGCGCATCGGTGCGGTTCTTCCGCAGGATCGTGAGCGCACGGTTTCTTGCGATCATACAGAGATAGGCGCGCAGATGCGCGGGATTTTGCAGCGCATCGAGCGTCTGCCAGAGCCGCAGAAAGCTCTCGTTGATGCATTCCTCGGCATCCTGCGGCGCGTGCGGCAGAATCCCTTTGCAGATCGAAGCAACGAGCGCGTAATACTGCGCGATGCACTGCCGCATGCCGCGCTCCGGATCGGTTTGCAGCAGACCATACAGTTCACTGTCCTCCAAAGCATTCCCTCCCTTCGGGTTTCTGAAAGCGCTTTCATATGATAAGA
>JAEEGL011968394.1_pt1 | contig 11150 bp, 18 predicted proteins | sample 9134231 | NCBI WGS metagenome assembly JAEEGL01 (sample SAMN16246548, study PRJNA631951) | gut metagenome | biome: gut microbiome; feature: rumen; material: fiber-attached | host: Bos | place: Iran: Karaj | collected 2018-10
ATCCTCGCCCTCATCGAATCCCGTCTCTCCGAAGTCATCGGCGACGCGCAACCGAAACCAGCACTACGGGCGGAACTGGAAGAACTTATCAAACGAATAAAAGATGGCCAAAACTAACTACCTCATCTGCCCGGGCGACGCTTGCCCCCTGCGAATGACATGCAACCGCCATCAGGACTGGCTGTCCAGGGACGATGACGAAGAGCCGGAGATGGAGCCGGACTACAAGGAGGGCGAATGCGCCTTCTATGACCGCAAAGAACACTACTATGGAGGATAAGAAATCACGCTCCGCCATCAACGCGGAGGCGGCCAAGGCCGCAGACAAGGACATACATTCGTCCTCAATACCGAACGAGATCAAGCTGATGGTGCAATTAGCAAATTCTTGTCAAGTCTGCGTTGAGGATGTTTTCAACCGAATCAAGGGGGTCTACGCAAAGCACGGCTTCCGACCCACGAACGATAACGAGATTCTCAAAGGCCTCACGGACTTCTGCAAGGCGGTCAAGGCCGCCGGATATCACTTCTTCAACCGCATCGAACCGCTCATCGTGGATGCCACCTTCAACTCCGGCGACCATGAGGACGGACTGACGGCCTCCCAGAGGTACGATGCATTCAACGGGGCAGCGAATGTCGGAATAAGGTTGCTGATGCTCTACGCAGACCGCATATGCGACGAGGAGACCTATGCGAAACTCTTCAAGACACTCCGCCAGATGCCGTCAAGGGGTATCTTCTCCGATGAGGACATAGCGAGGTTCACTAACAACGGAAAGCGATGATCTGGCTGATTACATTCGCCCTCGCCGCCTTCGCGGTGGTGGGCGTCGCCCGGAACACCGCCATCCGCGACGAACTGGACGAAAGGGAGGAGGCGCTCTCAAAGTACGCGGCATCGCTCGAAGAGAAGGAGCGGATGCTCGAACAATGGGAGGAGGAACTCCGCGACTCAAAGAAAGACTACGAAGAGATCACGGCAACCTATGTCGTGACCGAGTCCGACCTGATGAAATACGACAACGACAAGGCCATCTACAACCGGGCGAAGGACTGCGTGTCCAAGGCCATCGCGGGCGACATCGTCCGCCACTATGCGCCCTCATGGGACGGGATGAAGATGGTCTACAAATTCCGCATCAAATGAACACGAATGTATTGCGCCAGATGTCATGGAACGACATCGTGGAGATAGTGAACGAGACCGAGGCGGTGTTCGACGGAGAGGTGCAGGAGGGGCGGAATCCGAACGAGGTCTTCACTTCGCCGGAGTCCTACTATCGCGAGGTTCTCCGCCGCCTCCGAGAGAGATACGGCATCCTCCCGCCGATTGAGGAGCGATACCCTGTTGTGTTGAAGGCTGCGGAGTCCGCCGTGTCGTGGTTTCTCACGGACACGCGGGAGAGGGAGAACTCGCTGATTCGTTGCTTCGTGGCCTATCGCCTGTGCGAGGAGGGGTACCTCCAGTCGGAGATAGGGAAGATGATGAAGCGCGACCATTCGACGGTGTCCATCCTCGCGAACAAGATGCGCGACATGCTTTCCGTTCCGGCTGCTTACAAGTGGGAGATTCAGCAATTTAAAAGGTTTGAGGGACTATGCAACGGGCGCGACTGACCGAGGGGATGTTCTCCTCCAGGACGGACGAGTGGGGAACGCCGTCCGTCATATTCTCACAACTTGACGCGGAGTTCCATTTCGATTTAGACCCTTGCTCCACGCACGAAAACGCGAAATGCAAGGACCACTATACGATTGAGGATGACGGACTTGCCAAAAATTGGGGGGGGCGGAGAGTGTTCTGCAACCCGCCTTATAGCAAGGCGAAGGAGTGGGTGGCGAAGTGCTACGAAGAGAGCCTCAAGCCGGACACCCTCGTTGTGATGCTGATTCCGGCAAGGACAGACACCAGTTACTTTCACGACTACATCTACCATCGAGCGAAAGAGATTAGGTTCTTGCGCGGTCGGCTACACTACAACGACAGCAAGCAAGGCGCGCCCTTCCCGAGCATGGTGGTGGTGTTTTAGAAAGGCCCCGTCATCCAAAAGGGTGGCGGGGATTTTTTGTCAAGGCCCGGACGCTCCGAGGGCGAGTATTTCCGGCATACACGGACGGATTGGGCGGGCCTATACGAAGAATCTGCGGAATATCCAGAGAAGCGAAAGCAACAACGCCCCTACAAGCCACGGAAACGCCCCTATTTTCGACTTTTGCCAGAAAGACAAGGATTTCTCCACCTCGACCTCAACGAGCGTCGTATCGCGGATTTCCCGCACGGAAACGGAATCGCGCCAGCGGTCGCGGTAGATGTACCTGTCCTTGTACTTCTCAATGAACACCGTGTCGCCCTTCATCCGCTCAATCACATAGACCGAGTCGCGGAAGAAAATCGAATCGCGGTGGTGAACCTCCGTGGTGTCGCGGTGGTAGACGATGCGCTCAACGATGCGCGGGGAGCAACTGGGGAGGAGCGACAAGACTAACAAACAACCGATGATGAAGACACTCCAAGAGAGCCTCCTCCCCCTGCTCCTTTCGCGACATCCCGTCGCTATGTTTCCGTGATGGTCCATCCTTCAAGGCCGAGGTTAATTCTTGCCGCGAGTTCGGCGGTTGCATTGTCCTCGTATGGGCCAAGGACGACAACACCCGATGTGGTTGTTACCCAATAACTCATTTTGCGTATCTCCATTTAAAATGACATATTCGTTTCCTCATAGGTCTCCCTTCCTCATATCTTTTACATGCCGAACTAATGCTCCCGTGTGAGTATCCAGTTTCTTTTGCTGCGTCCTTTATTGATGGGAATCTTCTCAACACATCACCCGAAAGACTTATCATCTCAACCGGCTTGTGCAAGTGCGGTTTTTCAAGCCCGCGTTTATTCTTCCGAAATGTTTCTGCTTGCCTTTCCCTTGCAGTCCCATAGTTCGTATTATATTCAGCATCGCACCATTCAAGATTATCAAGACGATTATTCAATTTGTTTTCGTCTTTGTGGTTAACTTGTGGGAGGTTGTACGGGTTGGGAATAAACGCCTTTGCAACCAACCGATGAACACGATGTTGTTTCGAGTTCCCAAATGAATCCCTCAAACAAACCGAATAATAACTCCGCATGATATGCTGTATTATTATTCTCGCATCTCTCCTTGTTCTATTCGGATAGTTCTTAACTCTCCCTAAATTGCTAACCATATATCTTCCCTCATAACCAACAACATCTCTCCATTCCTCGCATGGGAGTGCTTCCACACTATCCCTGTCAATCACTTTACCTTTAATAAAATACTCATATCTTGTTGTAACGATATTCCCGCTCTCAGTAAATCGTACTAATAGGTCTCTATGGTCTCTTTCTCCTCTTGGCGGATAACCGATAATCAACATCTCTTTCCCGTTCTTGTTCTTTGCGGTGATACCGATATATGATTCTCGAATATCTACCCATCCTTTTTTTCTCATAATTGCTAACGGTTAAATAGTTATGCTAACGATTAAAAGAAAGAGGAGGCCCCGTTAGCATAGGCGTTCATTGGTTAATTACTCCAACTATCCTCTTTCTATAAAGATACTAATAATCAAAAAATTATGCAATATCTCATATAATCTCAATCGTTATCTCTTCGCCCTTGTCATAGGCGGCTTTCATCTTCTTGTAGAGTTTCTCGAAAGTGGCCTTGCTCTCGGTCAGCTGGCCCACTTTGGTGTTCTTCCCACAAAGCAGACACCCAGCGCTGTCAAGGGCGGAGTTCCCGGGGTGGATCAAAATCCCTTCAAAGCCGGGGACATTCAAAAGCCTCGGCATCTTGCCCTGGCAGAGTTTCCAATACCATGCGACGGCGGAGTACTTGGGCGATGTGATGTTCATCGCGACCTTGTAAACACCCTTTGGGATTGCAGTTTCCGCGAAAACTTTCCGGCTCTTGATGAACTCAAGCGAGTCGGTCTGCTTCAGGCCTCTGTCCCTATCTTCAAGTGAATTGCTAAAGTAGACATCATCAATGTAGATGCGCCCGACCGTGTACGTCTGCTTCGGCCATTTTCTGTCAACGAGTATCTTCATTTCTTTTTCGTGAATTGGCCCTTCGCGTTGCGGATGGGCTTGCTCTTCGGTTTCTTTATCGGCTGGACAAACGAATTGGGGTCGATGCCGGTGTCGTCCAGACCGGCCTTCTGCGCCCCGAAATGGAAGAGGGCCTTGTTCACGTTCTTCCATGAAATCTCAAGACCCTTCGTCTCAAGGTAGTTCCCGATGATGGACAGGAACTCGTTCGCGAACACAACGCCCAGGACGAGCCACTCAAGCCACTCCTTGCTGAACGCGAGGGCGATGGTGGAGGCGAGGACGAGCCAGCAGATGTAGGAGAAAATCTTCGTTATCGTCCTCCGCAAGGCCGTGGACACCCGCACCTTCTCGCCCCGGTGGGTCGCGGCCTTGATGCCGTAGACCAGGTCAAGGGCGACGAGGACGAGGGCCGGGAGCGCATAGGGTATCATCCGCAGAACGGCGGTCTGGAGGAAGGCGATGAGGGTGGCGGATATCCCGCCCTCAAGGACGAGGGAGCTTTCCTCGGTCACGGCGAATGTCATCTTATAATCCATAGCGCAATAGTCCCTACGATGAAGTAGGCGAGGTTGTGATGCCATCTGGGTTCATAGTCAATGTCGCAGTCGGCCGTCTTGTCGCGGCGGATGCCGAGGGAGTAGGCCAGCGCATGGGCCGCCCACTCCCGGCGTATGTTGCCGACGCTCCGCCTCCACACCCGGCATGAGGGGTGCAGATTCCGAATCTTCTCCAGCTCGCGCACATAAGACCCCTTGGGAATCATGTACGCGTCGTAGAGCTTGATCCGGTCGCCGTAAATCTTGTATCTCATCACGGAACGAGGTATTCGAGGACTCCGAAAATCAAGAGGCACACGGCGAAGAAGGCGACATAGATGCCCACATACTTGAAGAAGCCCCTCCATGTGAACTGCTCCTTTATCGCCCGCCAGTCGTCCTTGATTCCCTCGGTGAACCACTTGTCGCCGTACTTGTCCTTGTTGTCGTCCATCCAATGCCACGACACCTGGCCGATGGTGTACATCAGGGTCTCAAGGATGACGGTCACGAAGGCCCACATGAAGAAGGTCTTGAGCCAATGGCCGAAGAGGCTCATACCGGCCTCCACCGGGGCGGTCGCGCCCACGATGATGAACACTATCGCGGAGACGATGGCCGTCAGCGCGAAAACCCTTTTCATAAAATTCAGTTTGTCCATATCTTAAAATTTTTCAGTTATGCCAGCACTATCCCTTCAACCCGTACAAAACGATTTCAAAACCTACCTCGAAAGTTCGCTACGCAACCCATTCACCCTCGACCTCTCCGGCCTCTCGCTCATTGAGGTCATCCTCGCCTGCGCGAAGGCGAAATCCAAGCTCCACCCGAACTACCGCAAGAACCTCAACTGCCTCCTCTTCAACCTCCGGGCGCTGGAGGAGCAGTACCGCGTTACGCTGATGCCCGTCCAGGTGACCGACATCTTCTGGGGCTACTTCATCGCGTTCTGCCAGGGGCGAGGACTCAAGAACTCCACCATCGAAACGATGAGCGCGCAGCTCAAGTCCGTCCTCTCCTGGGCGGCGAAGTACAACGCAACGGTGTCGCCAACATACACGGAGATCAAACCCCCGAAAGGCTCGTCCGCCGAGATCGCCCTCACCGCCGACGAGGTGTCGCGCATCGCCTATTTCGACATCGACCTCTTCTATGCCGACCGCCGGAAGGACTACCGCGAGACGATGCGCCGCATCCGCGATCACTTCGTTTTGAGCTGCAACCTCTTCCAGCGTTTCAGCGATATGACGAGGGTTTCCCCGGAGTGCTTCTCGCGCAGCACCTTCACCATCGCACAGCAGAAGACCGGGAGCGTGGCCGTGGTGAACATCGACAAGTACGCGATTGACGCCAAGACCACCTACCGAATTTTGGAGCGGTACGGCTACAACGCCCCTTACACGGGGACAATCGGCAACTACAACTCCTATCTCCATACCCTGATGCGCGATATCGGCTTCACGGAACTCGTCCGGGTGGAGGAGCGCGTGAACGGGAAGCTGGTCGTGTCCACCGTCCCGAAATGGAAACTCATATCGAGCCATTGCAGCAGGCGCACGGCTATCACCGTCGGCGTTCTCCGGGGTCACAATGTCCACGCGCTGAAGAGGTGCAGCGGGCATCACAATCTTGACACATTCGACAGATACATCATCGACGAGTAGGTTTTTCAAAGAACTTTTATGGGGTGTCGGGTGTTTCCGGCACCCCTTTTTTGCTACTCCTAACTTATTCAGTTAGGCCGAGAAGTGATTAACTTTCCGGATAGGTGATTTCGGGGAAATCCACAAGCACCTGCCCGGCAAGCACCTTCGCACCGAGTTCCGTGGGGTGCGTTCCGTCTGCGTCCATATCCGCATACCAAGTTCCGTTCGGCATTACTGCGGACACGAAGTCAAGGTAACGATAGCCGGAGTTTTGTATGTAGAGGTTTATTTCTGCCTTCGTGCTTTTCGGAATGGTCTGGTAGATAAGGGTTATGCCCCTGTCACGGCATATCATTTCCACTTCCTTCGCAGCATTGAGCCACACGGGGGCGGTGTCATTCATTCCGAGACACCATAAAAGATATTTCGGAGTTCCAAACTGCAAAAGCCGTTTCAGTTCCGGAATCATATTTTCCGAAGGAGCACCCGCATAGCCGTCTATGAGGAAACCACGCACACCGAAGGTGTTCACCATCTGCCAAGTCCACCGGGAATTTGCCATCGAAGTATATGAATCGCCGACTACCCAGACGGGTTTGCGGAATCTGTCGGAATACTGCGACAGTTTCACATCGGTAAGTGCTACCGTTGTTTCCATGAAGGCCCTGCCGTAGTTTACCTGGGCGTTGCCCGTGTATGCGTATTGGCTGTTGTTCCATTCCTGGACAAACACACCTTCACGGGAAACAAGACGCAACTTACCGCCGTCCCAGGTGAAATTCACCTCGCACATCACGAAGTCCGTAATCGTGAGTTCGTGGTCGAAGGCAATATTCGTGACATATCCGCTTCCCGAATCGTATCTTTCGATAATCACCTTGTCTGCGGTTATCTTCACCGCCTTACCGGACACCGATTCACGGTTTGTTCCGACACGGACGAAATCGGAAAGGGACAGACTTGAAAGGAATGCCTTCAACGAAATGGTGTGAATGGTCTTTAAGTAAGACGGATAATCGGAACTGCCGATTTCATTGTACCCGTTCGGACTGATAGAGGCGAAGGACTTCGCCACTCCGTCTTGCCCCGCCTGCGAGAATGCCGGGATGAGTTCCGGGAGAACATCTTTCCCGAATACGATGCCTGGGGCAGATTTCTTTATCACTTGGTCACGGAAGAAATCCACATTGCTTGTTGTAAGTCCAGAAGTCCCGGCGAAAGGGTTGTTCCCATCCGCATCCTCGAACACCACATAGTACATCGTGTAATTTCCGACAAGAGTGATGCGGATAAATTCTGCCCCTTCGTTTTCGCTTACCGGGTCATAACTTCCGCTTGAAGTGGGTCGGAAAGCACGGATGAAGTTTCCGCCTTCATCATATACTGCTGCGCCGTTCGTGCCGTTTCCATAAGAACCCATACCGACACCCCAATAGACCTTCTTCCCCGCAAGTGGTATCATCTGCGTCGCACGGTAGGTTAATGTCGTGGTAGTCCCGATTGTTCCGTCTGCCCTTACATAAGTTCCCCCGACAAGATTGTCGAAGTCAATCATATTGAAGGACAAGTGTTCCTCCGTTGAATCGACAAGTCCGTCAAATACTGCTCCCGGTGCAATCTTTTCTCCCGTGACCGCACCGTCTGCAATCTTATCGGTAGTAACCGCACCGTCCGACACCTTCGGAGTGGTTATAGCACCATCGGCAAGTTTCGCAGTTGTGACCGCCACGTCCACTATCTTCTGCGTTGAAACAATCCTGTCCTTCAATGCGTAAGCAGTGATATTTCCATAAGGCATATATTCGTCCGGCATATCGTCCGAAGTGCCAATTACAATCATTCCCGAATCAATGTTCGCAGAAATGAAGGTGCAACGGAAATACGCATCCCCTTCTTCAATGGTGGCGGTCTTTGTTGCCCCGCCGTGCGTGAACACCTTCGATGAATTATAGAAGGCCCAACCCTGCGAGCCAGACCACCCGGAAAGATTTATATAAAGCGAAGTCGCATCTGCCGGAACGGGTATATAATCGGAAGCCATCGCCCCGGAGCCACTATTTCCGAGTGTTCCGTACGATTTGTTCACATACTTGTTTGCCGTTCCCGCCGTCTTGTCGAAAATGTTCGGAGATTGAATTGTGGTTGTTCCCACTATCTCATCCACTTCGGCCTCTAATTGACTGAGTTCCTCCTGGGTCGCGTAGTCCGAGAGGTCAATCTGCGTAGATCCGAGGGAAACCCAGGAGTAGGAGCCGCTGGACTCCTGCGTGAAGTAGCGGTCGTAGTTGTCGTTCGCGTCCGGGCCGATGAGGTAGATATGCCCCATCGTGGAGGCCGAGGCCGTGGGAAGGGTGGTCGCGGTAACGAAGTCCATGTCCGCGATGTCCGCCAGGGAGGCCGCGTCGATGTTCGCCCGAGCCTGTGCTTTCTGCTCCTCTGTGAGCGTTTGCGAAACATACTTGACCGCATTCGGATCACCGGCGGTGATGTTACCAGAACCAAGGATAGACTCCCCGTTCACGGTCTTGATGTTCGCGCCGGAGACCAGAGTAGCCTGCTTGCCCTCCAGAGCGGATTCGATCTGGGGGACTTTCGCAAGCCGGGAGTCTATCTCCGAACCCGTGAATTGTGAAATGTAGTCTGCCATAGTATTACATGTTTGTTCTTACGATGAATCTCTCCGTGTTGACCGTGAGGAAACCGCCGTTGGCCGCGCGGAACACAAGGCCGTCAACTTGCTCCCCGTAGCCGGTCGCGTACATGTGGGCGTTCCGTCTGGCGAAGTCCTTGTTGATGCGCTCCACCACGATGACCCCGACGCCCCCGTACTCGAACGAACGATTCCTGAAATTGCCCTCGTCCATAGCCTATCCCTCCACGATTCCGCACTCCTGAAGGAACGCGATCTGTTCAAGCGTGATGTCCTCGGAAAAGTCCGCCACGGCGCTTATCTCCACCGGGGATAGGTCAATCTCCACGTCCGCCGAGAAAATGGCTGAAATCGCCTTGTTCGCGTCTTTCTCGGCCTCCAGATAGTCGAGGTGGCCGATGACGGGGCGGTTCTTCTCGCGGAAGGACTGCACGGCGCGGAGTTCGTCCGCCCAGTCCTCCTGGAACTTGCGGATTATCTCGTCCTTGTCGGCGTCGGCCTCCTTCGCCACCCTGCGGAGCGCGAGGTAGTCCTTGAGGAGCGCGGCCTTCGCGTCCTTGTCCGTGATGCGGTTGAGCCGGATGCCGGAAAGGATGGAGGCGGCGGTTGATGCGGTTGAAATCTTCATGGCTACTCGCTTTTAGGAAGATACTTTTTCACAAAGGCCCAGATGCCGTAGCCGACGGCGGCCACGGGGAGCGGTGCGCTCCAGAGTCCGTCCTTCGCGTAGGTCAGCAGCACAACCGTGAAAAAGACGGCCAGCAGGGCGGTGAAAACCACCGCGAGGAAAACCAGGTTCTTTTTGTTGTAGTCTTGCATATCTCGTTTGTTTTAGTCGGTCGGCGTGGGGTCTATCGGGTCGAGGTCTCCGCCCGTGCGGACACGCGCCCATCTCTGCGCGTAAACGGAGGTGTTGTTCTGGTTGTACACATATATCCGCACCCACTCCGGCTTGGTCATCCGGCGGGTGACCTGGACATTCTGGTTCTGCGAGGTGGTGAGCTGGACATTCTGCGTCTGGCCTATCTGCGTCCCGGTCGTGTCGTCCGAGGACGATGCCGTGAACACCCGGCACGAAGCCGTCATGCTCGTCGGCGCTCCGCCCGTCGCGGACATGCCGATGACGAAGGACACCAGGATGACGCCGTTGTTCATGCTCGCCCCGGCGGAGAGGATGGCGACATTCTGCGCGGTCTGGAGCGGCTCGGCCTCGAATGTGAACGGGGAGATGGGGAGGGCCACCACCTCGTCGTTGTTCGACCAGCTCGCGGTGGTGGTGTGCGCCGTCCGGGAAAGCACCGGGTACACGTCGTACTCCGTGTTCGTCACGATGCCGTCGAGCGATCCGTTCGACTCCGCGAGGAAGGCGTCTCCATGGCCGTAGGTCGAAACATCCGTGCGAAGGTTGTTCCCGGAGGTGATAATCTTCCGGGTGTTACCGCTGATGAAGAGGAGGCCGAAATAGAGGTCTCCGAAAGTCCCCGTGCCGTACTCAAGGTCGTCGATGTCAATCGCGCCGGTGTTGAGGCTCGAACCGCGGTTGATTCCCAGTTGGAAATGCAGACCGACCCCGCCCGCGCCCACGATGTAGGACGAGGGGAGGAGGAGGTCGTTGGAGTTCACGAAGCAGTTCGCGTTGCGGTTGTAGCCGTTGAAGTCGAGAAACCTGAACCACTCGTCGATGTTCGTCTGGTTGTAGGATGTACCATGGATGCCCCTCGGCCAGAGGTAGGAGTAGCCCTGCGGATAGGCGGCGAGGAAATCGTCAAGGACGCCGTTGTTGGCGCAGACGGGGATGTAGAGGCCGTAGAGGACATCCTTGCGCTCCGCCTCGGTCAGGACGCCGAGCTTGTTGCTCCGAACCGGCTTGTACTTCGCCCAGACATTCACCATGTCGCGGGCGGTGGCGTAGAGGAGGATGCCCCCCATGTCGCCGTAGCCGCTCACGCCGAGGGCGTCCAGCATGTCCGCGATGGACACGCCGTAGGTCACCCCTCCGACCGTCTTTACCGATATGATTCCGTTGTCGTATGCCATGGCTATGAGGTCTGCTGGATTCCGCCCGCCGCCACGAAGCCGTCGCAGTAGAGGCCGATGGTCTCCCCGCCGTCCGTGCCGCTGATGTGGAGGGCCTTGTTCGTATCGTCGTAGGATATCGTGACCGGCCCTATCACGACGGACGAGGTGCGGGTCATCGTCAGGTCACCGGAGAGGTTGCCGTTCACCCCGTAGATGGTCGCCCA
>JAEEGL012053576.1_pt1 | contig 11150 bp, 8 predicted proteins | sample 9134231 | NCBI WGS metagenome assembly JAEEGL01 (sample SAMN16246548, study PRJNA631951) | gut metagenome | biome: gut microbiome; feature: rumen; material: fiber-attached | host: Bos | place: Iran: Karaj | collected 2018-10
AGCATAAACGATGTTGATTTTGCGAATTCAAGCAATATTTCAGGAGCTGTTTTTTCGGATAGTTCTATAAATATAAGGAATCCCCAGGTACTGGACAGCACGTACCTTTTGAATGGCCCTAACGAATCCTATTCAGTAGAAAATGGTTATATTAGGCTAACAAAGCAGGATAACCATAAATTTACAGGGAACATAATACAAAACGGGGGTTTTGAAGATCTGATCGGATCCAACCAGTATACAGCCGGACAATACACTTATAGAGACGGAATACTTGATACTGATACTGCTTATTATCCTGTTTACAAGTACAATAACGTTGATTACGAGATACTTAATAGTAATCTTGTTACGAATACAACGGATATAACGTTTTATGACACAAATAACGTACAACATACGATCGATCATACTACAGGAGCTGTTACACCGCCGTAAATAACCCCTTGAAACATAAAAGTATGTTGTGTATTATAGAACAAGCACATTTATAAGCATCAAAGGAGAAATTAAATGAATTCAATCATACTTACCGCTGCAGGCGGCGGATCGGGAAGCATACTGATGATGGTAGGATATATCGCAATATTCGGTGTTGCGATCTATTTCCTTATGATAAGACCGCAGAAGAAAGAGCAGAAGAGGATGGAAGCGCTGCTCTCGACAATGGCACCGGGTGATTCGGTACTTACAACGAGCGGATTCTACGGAGTTGTCATTGATGTTACTGACGACACCGTTATTGTGGAATTCGGAAACAACAAGAACTGCCGAATACCGATGCAGAAGAGTGCCATTACACAGGTGGAGAAGCCTGAGGACGCTGCGGCGACGGAATGATCCCGGTATCTTTGTAGTATTTTGAGGATGTCCGTACGCGGACATCCTTTCTTGCATAAATGGGATAAGAAAGGAAGAATGACATATGAAGAGTGATGCCGTAAAAAAGGGCAGTGCACAGGCACCCCACAGATCTTTGTTTCATGCGCTCGGATTTACACAGGAAGAGATGGACAGACCCATGGTGGGTATCGTCAGCTCATATAACGAGATAGTTCCGGGACACATGAATATCGACAAGATAGTCGAGGCTGTCAAGATGGGAGTTGCAATGGCGGGCGGAACGCCTGTAGTATTCCCTGCGATCGCTGTATGTGACGGTATCGCGATGGGACATATCGGAATGAAGTACTCACTCGTAACCCGTGATCTTATTGCGGATTCGACGGAGTGTATGGCACTGGCACATCAGTTTGACGCGCTTGTCATGGTACCGAACTGCGACAAGAACGTTCCCGGTCTTCTGATGGCTGCGGCACGTATAAATGTTCCGACAGTATTCGTATCGGGAGGTCCGATGCTTGCCGGTCATGTAATGGGCAAGAAGAGGAGCCTTTCTTCGATGTTTGAAGCCGTTGGTGCACAGGCTGCAGGCAAGATGACGGATGAGGAAGTATGCGAGTTCGAGCGCAAGGTATGTCCGACGTGCGGATCATGTTCCGGAATGTATACGGCCAATTCGATGAACTGCCTTACGGAAGCACTCGGTATGGGACTTGCCGGAAACGGAACGATCCCCGCGGTATATTCCGAACGTCTGGCACTTGCAAAGCATGCCGGAATGGCAGTCATGGAATTATATAAGAAGAACATCTGTCCTCGTGATATCATCACGAAGGATTCCATATTAAATGCGCTTACCGTTGACATGGCACTCGGATGCTCGACCAATTCGATGCTTCATATCCCTGCCATCGCGCATGAGATCGGCTTTGATTTTGACATCACCATGGCAAATGAGATCTCTGAGAAGACGCCGAACCTTTGCCACCTTGCACCGGCAGGCCCGACTTATATGGAAGATCTTAACGAAGCGGGCGGCGTTCATGCGGTCATGAAACAGCTTGCGGATGCAGGACTTCTTAATACCGATTGCATGACGGTAACAGGAAAGACTCTCGGAGAAAATATAAGTGGATGCGTTAACAGGAATCCCGAGGTTATAAGACCTATGGACAACCCTTATTCGAAGACCGGCGGTCTTGCGGTGCTTACAGGTAACATCGCTCCCGACGGATCTGTTGTTAAGCGTTCCGCGGTTGCAGATTCAATGCTTGCACATGAAGGCCCGGCAAGGGTATTTGACTGTGAAGAGGATGCCATCGCTGCTATCAAGGGCGGCAAGATCGTAGCAGGTGATGTTGTCGTTATCAGATATGAAGGTCCCAAGGGTGGCCCCGGCATGAGGGAGATGCTCAATCCCACATCTGCCATTGCGGGCATGGGACTCGGTGAGAGTGTGGCTCTTATCACGGACGGAAGATTTTCGGGCGCAAGCCGTGGAGCATCAATCGGTCATGTTTCACCCGAGGCTGCAGTGGGAGGTCCTATTGCACTTATCGAGGAAGGTGATATCATCAGTATCGATATCCCGAACGTTTCATTAAACGTAAAAGTTTCCGAAGAGGAACTGGCTGAGCGCCGTGCAAAATGGCAGCCCAGAGAGCCGCGTGTCAAGACCGGTTATCTTGCAAGATATGAAAAGCTTGTTACGAGCGGCGACAAGGGTGCGGTACTTCGATCGGATTTCTGATCACAAAACGGTTATAGAGATCACATAAGGAAAGAGATAAGAGTATGAGATCAAAGGAAAAAACAACGGAACTTACAGGATCCCAGATTGTAATGGAGGTTCTACTGGAGCAGGGCGTCGACACGGTGTTCGGTTATCCCGGCGGAACCATTCTAAACATCTACGATGAACTTTATAAGTACAGCGATAAGATCAGACATATCCTTACAAGTCATGAGCAGGGTGCGGCACATGCCGCAGACGGTTATGCAAGGGCTACCGGAAAGGTCGGTGTATGTATGGCAACATCCGGTCCCGGTGCGACTAACCTTGTTACGGGCATCGCAACCGCATACATGGATTCGGTTCCTCTTGTTGCGATCACCGCGAATGTAAACCTTCCTCTGCTCGGCAAGGATACTTTCCAGGAGGTTGATATCGCCGGCGTTACAATGCCGATCACAAAGCACGGATATATCGTCAAGGATGTTACAAAACTTGCGGATACGCTACGCAAAGCTTTTGCCATCGCAAAGTCGGGACGTCCCGGACCTGTGCTTGTTGATATCACGAAGGATGTAACGGCAGCAAAGTGTAAGTTTACCTCTAAAAAACCTGAGGAACTGGTTATTCCCAAACGATACGATGACAATGATATCGAGACTGCTGTCAAACTGATCGAGAAGTCAAAGAAACCATACATATATGCCGGAGGCGGTGTCGTGATCTCGGGTGCTTCAAAGGAACTGTCCGAATTTGCTCATAAGATCGAAGCTCCGGTATGTGATACTCTCATGGGTAAAGGCGGTTTTGACGGAACGGATCCGCTATATACGGGTATGATCGGTATGCACGGAACGAAGGCATCAAACCTCGGAGTAAGTGAGTGTGATCTTCTTATCGCCATAGGTGCGAGATTTTCAGACCGTGTTATCGGTAATGCACACAAATTTGCTTCCAAGGCCAAAGTGCTTCATATAGACATCGATCCCGCGGAGATCAACAAGAACATCAAGACGGATGCGAGCATCATCGGTGATGTCAAAGAGGTTCTTACGATACTCAATTCAAAGATCAAAACCCAGGAACACAGGGACTGGTGGACGGATCATATTGCCGGATTCAAGGAAGCGTATCCGCTTAAATATGATACCGACAGACTTACCTGTCCTTACATAATAGAAGAACTGTACAAAGTCACTAAAGGTGAGGCTATCATCACAACGGATGTCGGACAGCACCAGATGTGGGCTGCACAGTTTTACAAGTACAAAGAGCCTAGAACGTTCCTGTCATCGGGCGGTCTCGGTACAATGGGATACGGACTCGGAGCCTCTATAGGTGCAAAGGTCGGACGTCCCGATAAGATCGTATGTAACATCGGCGGTGACGGGTGCTTTCGTATGAACATGAACGAGCTTGCGACGGCCAGCCGTTTCAACATTCCGATAATCCAGATCGTGATCAACAATTCCGTGCTCGGAATGGTAAGGCAGTGGCAGACGCTTTTCTACGGTCAGAGGTATTCCAACACAGTTCTCACTGATAAGGTTGATTTCTGTAAGGTAGCGGAAGGCCTCGGATGTGCGGCAATAAAGGTAACTAAGAAGGAAGAGGTTGCCCCGGCACTTAAGAAGGCGATTGAAATGAAAGCTCCCGTTATGATAGAATGTGTCATTGACAGTGATGACAAGGTGTTCCCGATGGTTTCACCCGGAGCTGCAATTTCGGAAGTATTTGATGCTGAAGATCTGAAAAACAAATGATCATTAACATATAAGAGTAAGGAGGAGAAAAACGTGGGAAGAGTGTATAACTTTTCGGCAGGTCCCGCAGTTTTACCTGAGGAAGTCCTCAAAGAAGCTGCAGATGAGATGCTTGATTACAAGGGAAGCGGTCAGTCGGTAATGGAGATGTCGCACCGTAGTAAGGTGTTTGATGACATCATCAAGGAAGCCGAAGCTGACATCCGTGACATCATGAGCATACCGGGTAACTATAAGGTAATGTTCCTGCAGGGCGGTGCTTCGCAGTTTTTTGCTGAGGTTCCCATGAACCTTATGAAGAACAAAAAAGCAGGTTATATCATCACGGGACAGTGGGCCAAGAAAGCATTTGCTGAAGCAAAGATATACGGTGAGGCAGTTGAACTTGCATCATCAGCCGACAAGACTTTCTCATATATTCCCGACTGTTCGGATCTTCCTATCACGGATGATATGGACTATGTATATATCTGTGAGAACAATACGATATACGGAACGAAGTACAAAGAGCTTCCCAATACGAAGGGCAAGACCCTTGTAGCTGACGTAAGTTCATGTTTCCTTTCGGAGCCCGTTGATGTTACAAAGTACGGTGTTATCTACGGCGGCGTACAGAAGAACGTGGGTCCTGCGGGATGTGTCATCGCGATCGTAAGAGAAGACCTCATCACGGATGATGTTCTTCCCGGTACTCCGACACTTCTTAAGTGGAAGACTCAGGCTGATGCACTTTCACTTTACAACACACCTCCGTGCTATACGATCTATATCTGCGGCAAGGTGTTCAAGTGGATCAAAAAGATGGGCGGACTTTCCGCAATGAAAGAGCACAATGAGAAGAAGGCAAAGATCTTCTATGACTATCTTGATTCTTCCAAGATGTTCAAGGGTACGGTTGTTCCCAAGGACCGTTCGCTTATGAACGCACCGTTTGTTACGGGTGATGCCGATCTTGATGCGAAGTTTATCAAAGCCGCAGCCGATGCGGGATTCGTAAACCTTAAGGGACACAAGACGGTAGGCGGTATGAGAGCCAGCATGTACAATGCAATGCCTATCGAGGGTGTTGAGAAGCTGGTTGCTTTCATGGAGAAGTTTGAAAAGGAGAATTAAAGATGTTTCGTTATACATGCCTTAATCCGATAGCCGAAGTCGGACTTGAGAAGTTTGATGAGAGATTTGAGAAGACGGATGATCTTGCAAATGCGGACGGTGTACTCGTAAGAAGTGCTTCGATGCATGACCTTGATCTCCCCGACAGTCTGCTGTGCGTTGCACGTGCAGGTGCGGGCGTTAACAATATTCCGCTTGATAAGTGTGCCGAGAAAGGTATCGTTGTATTCAACACACCCGGCGCAAACGCAAACGGAGTTAAAGAACTTGTTTTTGCAGGAATGCTCCTTGCATGCCGTGATGTTGTAGGCGGTATCAACTGGGTGCAGGAAAACAAGTCGGATCCGGATATCGCAAAGAGCGCGGAAAAAGCCAAGAAGGCATTCGCGGGTATTGAGATCCAGGATAAGAAGCTCGGTATCATCGGGCTTGGTGCGATTGGTGTAAGAGTTGCCAATGCGGCAAAGCATCTGGGAATGGAAGTATACGGATACGATCCTTACATCTCGGTTGACGCGGCATGGAATTTATCCCGTGACATCAAGCACGTACACGAAGTCGATGAGATATATGAGACATGTGATATCATAACGATCCATGTTCCTCTTATGGATTCAACGAAGAATACGATAAACGCGGAAGCCATCTCAAAGATGAAGGACGGAGTTATACTCCTTAACTTTGCAAGGGATCTTCTGTGTGATGAAAATGCAGTAATCGATGCGATCAAGAAGGGCAAAGTTGCCAAGTATGTTTCGGATTTTCCGAACCCGACAACGGCAAATGCCGAAGGATGTATCGTTATCCCTCATCTCGGAGCTTCAACGGAAGAGTCGGAAGATAACTGTGCGAAGATGGCGGTCAAGGAGATGATCAATTACCTGACAAACGGTAACATAGTCAACTCGGTAAACTATCCGAAGGCAGACATGGGTGTGTGCCAGGCGAAGGGGCGTGTGACGATACATCACAAGAATGTAACAAACATGATCACAAGATTTTCGGGAGTGTTCTCGGAAGCCGGTATCAATATCTCGGACATGGTCAATTCATCAAAGGGCGAATATGCTTATACGATGATCGACGTTGATTCGGACATCACTCAGGATTTTGTCGACAAGCTTTCGGCGATCGACGGAGTCATAAGAGTGCGCGTCATAAAGTAAATAAAGTATTTTTGGATAATAAAGGCAGGAAAAGAAAGTCATTCTTTTCCTGCTTTTGTTTGGTAAGACTTTAAGTTTATCAGTTTATCGGAAGGTCCATAACGTCATCTTCGCCGTATCTTTCCTTGAATTCCTTCTCTGCGGAAACGTTTGCTTCACTTGCAAGATCCATGTATTTTATGAACACGTCTTCGACGCTCATTTTGTATTCCATTGCAAGATTCTGCATTATCGGACGCAGCTTTTCAAGCTGCTCGGATACATGAGTCTTCTGTGGATCTATATCCCCGAGAACTTTTTCGGCATATTCGTTTATCTTTGCGAGAAAGATCGCATCTTCATTTGTCATATCAGCACCTCTATGTGACGTAAATCTCTCCCCGAAGTCGGGAATCCGTTTGGAGTATTATCTTATATTTAATACTTATTGTCAAAGTGCATATGTATTTGGTACAATAGTAAAGTCGTGTATAGTGTGTGATCGTGTCCGGAAATATACAATATATTGTAGAAATACCGGATAACGGAGGATTATCATATGGCTGTTGTCAGACCGTTTTGTGCTATAAGACCGAGAGTGGATATCGCCTCAAGAGTTGCGGCGCTTCCGTACGATGTTTATAACCGTGCAGAAGCAAAGGCGGAGACGAAAAGAGAGCCGCTTTCATTTCTGTGCATAGACAGAGCAGAAACGCAGCTTCCCGATGATGTTGATACATATGATCCGAAGGTTTACGAGAAGGCAAGAAGCCTTATGAAAAAACGTATAGATGACAACACCTTCGTACAGGACAGCGACAGATGTTATTACATCTATGAACTTGTTATGAACGGAAGAAGCCAGACCGGTATCGTAGGTTGTGCATCAATAGACGACTATATGTCAGGTGTCATCAAGAAACACGAGAACACAAGAGAGGACAAGGAAATAGACAGGATCAACCATGTTGATTCGCTTTCCGCCCAGACGGGCCCGATCTTTCTGGCTTACAGAGGCAGGGATGATATAAGAGAGCTTATCTCAAGAGTCAGAGAAGGTGCACCGCTGTATGATTTTACAAGTCCTGACGGGATCTCTCACAGAGTATGGGATGTAAGGGCAGATAAGGATCTTCAGATAATAGAAAAGGCATTCGCCGACACAAGTGAGATATATATCGCCGACGGACATCACAGATGTGCTTCCGCCGTCAAGGTGGGATTAAAGAGAAGATCTGCGCATCCGGACTATACCGGAGAAGAGGAGTTCAACTTTTTCCTCGCAGTGCTCTTTGCGGATGAAGAACTCATGATAATGGACTACAACCGTGTGGTGAAGGATCTTAACGGATACAGCACACAGGAGGTTCTTGATAAGCTCTCGGAGATCGGTGCGATCGAAAAGAAAGACAGTGCATACAGACCGCAGGCAAAGGGTGAGGTCGGAGTTTTCATCGAGGGCAACTGGTACTGCCTGAAGTTTGATGAAAAACTGCTTTCTGACGATCCGGTAGACGGACTTGATGTATCGGTTCTCCAGAATAATGTCCTCGATCCTCTTTTCGCTATCAGGGATCCCAAGACTGATAAACGTATAGATTTTGTCGGTGGAATACGCGGACTTGAGGAACTCGAAAGACGTGTGAGTACAGATTGCAAGATTGCATTTGCAATGTATCCGACAAGTATCGGGGAGCTGTTTGCCGTAGCCGATGCAGGACGGCTTATGCCGCCCAAATCAACATGGTTTGAGCCGAAACTACGGAGCGGACTGTTCATTCATGAAATATAATGCTGTCAAATTGGAGCTGATCATATATGGATAAGAAACTGTACAAAATGATGGACTGGGCAAGGGTTGAACAGATCGTATACTCGGAAGAGGACGATCCGCATTCATACCTCGGCGCACACCCCGTAAAGGGCGGGATCATGGTATCCTGTTTTATTCCCGGGGCAGAGAAATGCTTTCTTGTTACGGGCAAAAAAGAATACAAAATGGATATGATGGATGAGGAAGGATTCTTTTCCGTTCTCCTTCGTACAGTCACCAAGTCGAAGATATCATACAGGTTCAAGGTCACAAAGGATAAAACCACTTATCTTCTCGAGGATCCGTACAGGTTCCGCAGTGCGTTTGATACAAAGACGCTGAAGGCATTTGCGTCGGGTGTATGTTATGACATATATGAACATCTCGGCGCGCATGTACGACGTACCGACGGCATAGACGGAGTCGATTTTGCCGTATGGGCGCCCAACGCCATGCGTGTGTCTGTTGTCGGGGATTTTAACGGATGGGACGGACGTTGCCATCAGATGAGAAGACTCGGGGATTCCGGGATATTTGAGATATTCATTCCGCGTGTACGTCCGGGTGATAACTATAAATACGAGCTCAAGTTAAAGGGCGGAATGGTCACCCTCAAGGCAGATCCTTACGGATACTTTGCACAGCTTCGTCCGGAGACTGCTTCAACGGTATTTGATATTGACAGGTATAAATGGCATGATGCTGATTTTGTCGCAAACAGGAGCGATTTCAACGCCAAGGACAAGCCGTTCCTTGTATATGAGATCCACCTCGGTAGCTTTAAGAAACCCGATGACGGAAGAGAATTCCTCAACTACAGGGAACTTGCGGATGAGATCATACCCTATGTCAAAAAAATGGGATATACGCATATAGAACTGATGCCGGTCATGGAGCATCCTTTTGACGAGTCATGGGGATATCAGGTCATCGGTATGTATGCTCCGACATCGAGATACGGAACGCCTGAAGATTTTATGGCATTTATGGATAAGATGCATGAAAACGGGATAGGGGTCATCCTTGACTGGGTTCCTTCGCATTTTCCGAGGGACGTACAGGGCCTGTCAAACTTTGACGGAACATGTCTTTACGAGCATCAGGATCCGAGACGCGGGAGCCATCCGGACTGGGGGACACTGTGCTTTAACTACGGTCGGCCCGAGGTATCCAATTACCTTATTTCCAATGCGCTTTTCTGGATCAACAAATATCATGCAGACGGTATCAGGATGGATGCCGTGGCTTCGATGCTTTACCTTGATTACGGCCGCCAGGGCGGTGACTGGGTACGCAACATATACGGCGGCAACGAAGATCTCGAGGCATCAGAGATGCTTCGTCACCTCAATTCCATAAATGCAAAGATGAATACAGGAGCTCTCATGATAGCCGAAGAGTCGACGGCATGGCCGAAGGTTACCGGAGATCTTGAGGATGACGGACTCGGTTTTGACTACAAGTGGAACATGGGCTGGATGAACGATTTCCTCGGGTTCATAAGGCTCGATCCGCTTTACCGGAGCGGTCATTACGGAGAGCTTACGTTCTCGATGATATATGCGTACAGCGAAAAGTTCGTTCTTGTATTCTCGCACGATGAAGTCGTTCACGGTAAGGCTTCGCTCTTGTCGAAGATGCCCGGAGAGCGCGACCGGAAGTTTGCAAACCTTCGTCTGTCGCTTGCATATATGTTCACGCATCCCGGGAAAAAGCTCCTGTTCATGGGACAGGATATCGGTGAATGGGATGAATGGAACGAAAAGAGGAGCGTGCAGTGGGAACTTTTGCAGTATGACGATCACATCAACTTAAACGGATTCGTCAGATCGCTCATAGAGTTTTATAAGAACACGCCGGCTCTTTATGAGCTTGATAACGATGTTGACGGTTTCGAATGGATCAACAACATCTCGGCAAATGAAACGATAATCGTATTCCTTCGCAAGGACAGGGAAGGCAATGATCTTCTCGTTGTCTGCAATTTCGCGGATATCGACAGGAAGGATTACAAGATCGGAGTTCCGTTCTCGGGCAAATACAAAGAGATATTCTCAACGGATGACGTTAAGTTCGGCGGAAGAGGACATAATAACATCCGGTTAAAACGCTCCAAAGTCGACGAATGCGACGGACGCCCCGACTCGATCAGGATCGATGTTCCGGCATTGTCCGTTTCGGTGTTCTCATGCACGTACTTCTCACCGGAAGATCTTAAGTATTATCATGCTCCGGTAAGAAAGAGACGCAGGCGCAAGCATTGAAGAATAAGGCTTTTTCTGGTATAATATTTCGGAATTTTTACAGGATTTGGAAGGGTAAGAAATGAGTATTCTCAAAGCGATGTTAATGGGCCTCATACAGGGGCTGACCGAGTTCCTTCCGGTCAGCTCATCGGGGCATTTAGGTCTTATAAAAGGATTAACGGGCATGGAGGAAGCCGGGATACTGTTTGATGTTCTTCTTCATTTTGCAACTCTCGTTGCGATCTGCGCAGTGTTTTATAAGGACATATTACGGCTTATCATTGAATTCGGCGGGATGTGCAGGGATATATTCTCAAACATAGCCGCACTCGGAAGAAGCCTTTCGGGCGGCAGGGATCCGGAATATGTGAAGATCATCAGTTCACCGCACCGTAAGTTTGTACTTCTGATCATCATATCCACGATACCGACCGGAATCATCGGTGTGCTGATGAAGAATATTGTCGAGTATACATCGGGAAATCTTCTCATTAC
>JAEEGL012174091.1_pt1 | contig 11150 bp, 6 predicted proteins | sample 9134231 | NCBI WGS metagenome assembly JAEEGL01 (sample SAMN16246548, study PRJNA631951) | gut metagenome | biome: gut microbiome; feature: rumen; material: fiber-attached | host: Bos | place: Iran: Karaj | collected 2018-10
GTGCCGGTGACGCCAGAAGTTCTGTAAATCTTTCACAGGTTTCACGATACATTTTTGTCATATCCTACAAGGCAGGGCAGCGCCCTGCCGCCTCCTTTTTCATGATGCCAGTATGCCTCTTCCGGCGGTCTCTTTAAATTCTTATTTTTGCTGTTTTTTTGATCTTTTTTATTATTACAGCTTATCCATATTTACGGCAAACAGGCCGCCGGCACCGCCGGTGTGAATAAACAGGACATTTTCCTCCGGACGGAACGCGCCTTCCCTTGCCATGGCCACCAGTCCTGCAAATGCCTTGCCGGTGTATACAGGATCAAGGAAAAGGCCTTCATTCTCCGCCATCAGACGGATTGCCTCATTGCCCTCTTCTGAAGCAATGGCATAACCCGGGCCGCACATATCCCGGAGGTGCAGCTGCTCAGGGCTGACCTTCCATTCGAGTTCCAGAAGCTCTGCTGTGCCGTTGATGATGCCGGACGTGATCTGGTCAAAGGGATCGCTGTCCACCATCATGCCGTGCACGGTCGTCTCCGGCATAAACAGCCTTGCGCCGAGCCCCAGGCCCGCATGCGTCCCGCCGCTGCCTTCCGCGCAGACAATATGGTTAAAATGCAGACCCATTGCCTCTTCCTGCTCATGAATTTCCTGAATGCAGTTCACGTATCCCAGCGCCCCGACCGAATTGGACCCGCCGCAGGGGATTTTATAGTAGGGAAGGCCGGACTCGCTGCCCACGCGGTCCATTTCCTGATAGATATCCTCATAATCATCGGTATCCATGAAACGGACATCCGTGTGCAGAATATATTCCAGCAGCTGGTTGCCCTTTCTTTCCGTCACGCCCCTTTTTTTCAGGATCAGGATAGATTTCATTCCCAGCTTATTGGCGCAGGCAGCTGTCAGCATGGCATGATTGGACTGCGCGCCGCCGGTCGTAAATACCAGTTCGGCACCCTTATTCTTTGCGTCTGCCAGCAGGAATTCCAGTTTGCGCACCTTATTGCCGCCAAGGCCGATTCCCGTCAGGTCATCCCGCTTCAAATATACATTCGTACCCAGGATTTTACTGATATTTTCCAGCTTCTGAATCGGTGTCGGGAAAATCCCCAGTGAAACTCTGGCAAATTCTTTCAAATCTTTCATCATGCATACCTCTGTTGTTTTGTGTGATTATACGTATCCGCAGAACAGCCGGTGCGGATGCGATTCTAAGAAAACTATATCTCTTCAGGCCCGGTTCGTCAATTTTGCGAATGACGGCCGGGTGCTGAATAATTACGGGATCTTCAAGAGAGCACCCCGGCCCTTTCCACCTCCACCAGGTTCGTGTGCTGCGGATTGCCCTTCGCAAGAGGGGTCGGCCGGAAGGCCGTCAGCACATTGATGCTCCCGCGGAGATCATCCGGGTAATGCTGCCCCTGCGAAGGCTGTCTGTCCGGCGTATACCAGGCCCCCTGGGACAGCGCGCAGACGCCCCGGATCACCCGGTCCGTTACTTTGGCAGGAATGCGCATGGCTCCCCTGTCGTTGAAAATGCGTACCGTATCCCCGTCTGCAATGCCGCGGGCAGCCGCATCTGCCGGATGGATCCACAGCTGCTGCGGATCCGCTTCCGCCAGGAACGGGTTATTGTCGTGGGTAGAATGGCAGCGGCGCTTGGTGTGGTAGCCGATCAGCTGCAGCGGATACTTCGCCCGCAGGGGATCGGCAGGTCCTTCTTTGCAGGCCACATAGCCCGGATGGGCCAAAAGCTCCGGAACCTGCAATGCATAAATCCGGGAGGAAACAATTTCAATTTTGCCGCTGGGCGTCGAGAACGGATGTCCCTTTGGATCGGCAATCTGTTCCGCAAAGGCAACGAATGTCTTCCCCTTCTTATAGTTATATCCGCCGCCGTCCATAAACTCATCAAACGGCGGAAGCTCTTCATTCTTTGCGGCGAGTCTCTCATAAATGGACCGCAGGTGCTCCTCGCGGTCAGCATTTCCCTCGGACCACTCTTCAAAAACGCCGAACCGCCTTGCGAGCTCCGCGAAGAAGCTGTATTCCGAAACGCAGCCGAACACCGGCCCGACTGCCTTATTGGTTGCCAGCAGGTAATGCCCGTAGCGCCACGGGATATTGATATCATTTTCCTCCAGGAAGGAGGGGCCCGGCAGCAGCAGGTCGCTGTAGCGCATGCTGGGGGTCATAAATACGTCGGAAGATACAATCCACTCGCATTTGGACGTGTCCTTCAGGATCGGGATCGTCCCGTTGATATCCGAATGCTGGTTGAGAAGCGTGTCTCCCGCCAGGTTGAACATCAGCTTCAGGTCGGACTCCAGCTGCTCCATTCCTTTGATATGGTCTTTTTCCCGGGTCATCCTGTGGCCTTCCAGGATCGCTTTGGGCCAGAGGAAGCAGGAAATAACGCCTTTGTAGGGATTAGGGCCTGCCGGGAAGGACGGCTTTGCTTCCTCCACCGCCATGCCGTTGCCGGCCGCGCCGCCTCCGGGAATACCCACATTGCCTGTGAGACAGGTCAGGGCAATCAGGGCGCGGCTGGTCTGCTCGCCGTTGCCTGTCCGCTGGTTTCCCAGTCCGGGAAGCAGGCAGGCCGGTTTCGCCGAAGCATACTCTGCCGCCAGGCGGCGGATTGTCTCGGCGGGCACGCCGGTGATCGCCTGTGCCCACTCCGGTGTTTTTACCACGCCGTCCGCGAGGCCGAAAAGATAATCATGGTAATTCAGCTCCGCCGGGACATCTGCCGGCATGTGCGCCGCATCAAATCCCTGGCAGTAAGTATCCATGAAATGCTGGTCCTGCAGCCCTTCCGACCAGATGGTATACGCCATGGCATCCGCCATGGCCCCGTCTGTGGAAGGAATAATCGGAATCCACTCATCCGCAAGGGAAATCACGCTGTCCGACCGCCTTGGGTCAATCACCACAATCCTGGTGCCCTTCTCCTTCAGCTTCACCAGTACCTGGCGGAGCTGGGAGCCGAAAATCGTGGAAACAGGGTTGTGCGCCCACAGGATCAGAAGTTTTGTATTGAACAGGTCTTCCGGGCTGTTGCCGGTGGCCGGGGTGCCGTAGGTATAGCTGCAGGCTTCCGCCGTGTTGATGGAGCTGTAGGAGCCGTAAAAGGTCAGGCTGCCCCCGGTCAGGTTCATCAGCCGCTGGGCCATATTGCAGGGGTTCATGACGCTGACAATGCCGGACGCGTAATTGACATACCGGCAGCCGGGCCCGTACTCCTCCGTCAGCTTCCGCAATTTCTCTTCCGTCAGGTCTGCCGCCTCTTTCCAGCTGACCCTGCGGAACAGCCCTGCTCCCCGCTCCGCTCTTCGCACCATGGGATAGCGCAGCCTTCCGGGGTTCATAAATGTCTGCCGGTAGGAACGTCCGCGGAGGCAGGCGTGCACTTCGGGATCTCCGCCGAAACCGCAGCCGGTGGAAACCTCCAGGACGCAGCCGTCACAGACTGTGGCTGTCACCGCGCATTTGCCGCCGCAGTTATTCCGGCCCGCCGTTTTGATCACCCTTGGTTCTTCATCCGGGACAGGCTCCCCGGGACCATGAAGGAAAATGTCCCAGCAGGCCAGCTCCGGCATTTCTTTTGCTTCCGCCGATTTCCAGGGTGTTGGCATCCCCGGCATCTCTGGCATTCCCGGGAGCTTCTGCATTTCCGACATCCCCTGCATTGCGGCCGACCCATCATCTCCCGGGCATGGTTCTGACGCCGCGTCAGCATTCTCCTCAAACAGGTCCTCCATCAGATCTGCAATCTGCAGGAACAGAGGTGTTCTGGTGTTTGCGCGGATCCCGTCTGCCACTGCGCGCACCGTATCCAGTGTAAATTCTGAAACAAAGCTCTCAAAAGCGTCCTTTTGGGAACCCTCGAGGCAGATCCGGCCCTTTTCATGAGAAGAGCACGCAATCAGGAAGCACAGGAAACGGAACTGCTGCCCGATATAGTCCGGCGGATTGCCGTCCATATCCACCGGCTCGTATCCGAAACGGTGATAGGCCTGCACCGCCTTAAGCGTTGTCCTGTCCAGCAGGCAGCCGGCGTCGTCCAGGCAGGCGGAAGCCCACAGCGGGATGAAAACATCCGCTGCCGTCCCCTTAAATAAGTCGTCATACTCCTGCTGCAGGGCTGCGAAGTGATTGTCATTTTCCTCCTCCGGCTCAAATGTCTCCGGCTTTATGTCGCATGAGGGAGGAAGGTTGAAAAAGCCCGCAAGAAAACTCAGAGCCTTCCATTTTCCGGCTGTCCGGGCATTTGAACCTGCCGGTACCGGGTTCTTCACGAAATCTTTCATACGTGCATGCCTCCTTCCTCTGCCATCTTCAGGAATGTATTTTTATCATAACGGTTTCTGACTGCGTCCTGCAGGAACCGGACCTTATGCAGACTTCCGACCGCGCAGGCCCCCGCCAGGAGATTCTCCCTGAAGAAGAATACCCCCCTGGCTTCGTCTTTCCGCGCTTTGTTCACCCTGTACGGGAACGGCCCGTCCTTCCAGTAAAGCGCAATCCTTTCCGTATCCGCGTCTTCGGAAATCAGTCCCGCAGACAGGATATGCGTTCCCGCAATATTGACCATCATTGCATCCGGGATTTCCTCATCTATGCCTGCCTGCTTTTGTCCTGCCAGAACGGCGCCCGCGACCCGGCCTGCCTGCCGTCCGCTGACGACCGCGTCCGTCCAGCTCTGTTTCAGGCTGCCGTCTTCCATTTCCGCGCAGTCACCGCAGGCATACACATCCTGCAGGCTGGTCTCATAGGCTTTGCTGATCCTGATATTTCTCCCGCATTCAGCGCCGGCCTCCGCCGCCAGCTTGGTGTTTGCGCGCACTCCTGTGGAAAGGACAATGAAATCCGCTTTGATTTCCGTTCCGTCCGCAAGGCAGACCACACTCTGCGTTTTTTCCTTGCCGGAGTTTTCCACAGGCGCTTTTTCCTTCCGGAAGCGGGCAATGCTGACGCCGGTCATGACCTGCATGCCCTGCTCCTGCATTTTCTGCTTTACAAGCTCTGAGGTGGATAGATCCACCAGCCTCCCGAGAAGCTTGGGCAGGCCTTCCAGCACTGTCACGCCAAGTCCCAGCTCTTTGAGCTGCCAGGCGATTTCCAGTCCGATGAATCCGCCGCCCACCACAATGGCCGAGCGTGCTCTCAACGTTTTTTTACGCAGCCTTTCGGTGTCTGCCGCTTTCCTGACGGTCAGGATATCCGCTTCTTTCGTTCCGAGGATGGGCGGTACAAAAGCCTCCGCGCCCGTGGCAAGCAGAAGCTTCCGGTATTGGATTTCAAGCTGCTCTCCGGCCTTGCCGCAGGCCGCGCCGGCATCTTCAAACTGCACAACATGTCTTTCCGGGTCAATGCGGACCGCCCTCATCCTGTCCCGGAAATCAATACGGTTTTCCCGGACAGCTTCTTCGGTCAGGGCCTGATAGCGCTTAAGGGAAAATCCCTTCAGCAGTCCTTTGGAAAGCAGGGGACGGCAGTAGGCGGGTCCTTTTTCATCCCCGCAGATCACAATGCGGAAGTCTTCTTTTCCCTCTTCCCGCATCTTTTCCGCCGCGGAAAGAGCTGCGGATACTGCCGCAATACCGCCGCCGAGGATCAGGAGATCCGCCGTCCGGCCCTCTGCTCCTGCTGCATTTTGTTCATTCTGGCGGACGGCTTCTTCAGCAGCGCTTTCTGACGTTGTGTCATTTACCTGTCCGGCGTTTTCATTTTCCGCATCCATCCAGGCCCGGAAGGCACAGGCTGACGCCTCCTGATCTCTCCCGGCCGCCTCCGGCACATTCTTTACAAGAAGGGACGGGAGGGTTTCTCCCGGATCCGGCAGGAAGGACGGACCGCCATAGGTATACCGGCTTTCCTCACCGCAGGCTTTTGCCTCAGCAATCATATCTTCTATACATCCGAATTCCAGCGCATTTGTCGGGCAGGCCCCTGTACAGGCCGGCGGCAAGCCTTCCCCGCGCAGCTTTGCGCAGGAATCGCACTTGGCCGCAAGCCCTGTCGCCGGATGGACGATCACCTCCCCGTAGGGACAGGCGAGCACACAGCGCTGGCAACCCATACAGACGGCGTCATTGTGCCGCACGGTCCCGTCTTCCGCCACATACATGGCTCCCACGGGGCAAACCGCCACGCAGGCCGGATCCTGGCAGTGATTGCAGGCGCCGGAATAAAAGAATTCCCGGTTGGGTTTTCCCGCTTCTGAAGTCTCGTTCTGACCGGCCTCCAACGTTGCTTCAGCCGGCTGTCCGTTGCTTCCGGCCGGCCTGCACTCGTCCACCCGCCTGAAATATACGCCCGCGGGAAGCCGGTTTGCTTCCTTACAGGCCAGCTGACAGGCCCTGCACCCGATGCAGCGTGCCATATCAAATCGAAATCCCAATTTCTTCATCGTCATTCTCCAAACCCGGTTTTCTTCACTGATGCCGAATTGTCTTTACTATTCGAATTGTCTTTACCATTGCCGAAATCTCTGTCCTGTTGCCGGGGCTGTCTTCTGATACAGGCATTTGACAACAGCTTAACCGATAGACCGGGATAATGCAATTCCTAACTCTTTTTTCCATGGCTTCCGGGATTTTGGAGCTGTCCGGGCAGTTCCTTTTATGCATATAAAAACTGCCGGACCGGACAAAAACGTCCTTTCCGGCAGCATTTACCTTATGTTGAATATTAAAAATCTTTCCGAAACGAACCGGCAGGACAATCAGAACAGTCCGCTGATCTTTCCGTTCTCGTCTACGTCGATCTTCTCGGCTGCGGGAACCTTCGGAAGGCCCGGCATGGTCATGATGTCGCCGGTCAGCGCCACAATGAAGCCAGCGCCGGCGGATACCTTCAGGTCACGCACATTCAGCGTGAAATCATGCGGCGCGCCCAGCAGCTTCGGATCATCCGAGAAGGAATACTGGGTTTTGGCCATGCAGACCGGCAGATTGCCGAATCCAAGAGCCTCCAGCTGCTCTGCCTGCTTCTTCGCGTTGGGCAGGAGCATCAGGTGCTTTGCGTGATAGATCTTGTGGGCGATGTCATGGATCTTGCCCTCGATGGACTGGTTCAGCTCGTAGGAATAGTGCAGTTCGCTCGGCTGTTCGCAGAGTCTGACCACTTCTTCCGCCAGTGCTTTGCCGCCTTCGCCGCCCTTGGCCCAGACTTCGGAAAGGGCTACATTGACGCCAAGCTCCTTGCACTGACGCTCGACTTCCGCAAGCTCAGCTTCCGTATCTGTCGGGAACGCGTTGATGGCCACCACGCAGGGAAGGCCGAATACATCCTTGATATTGCTGACATGCTGCAGAAGGTTCGGAAGTCCCGCCTTCAGCGCTGCCAGATTCTCCGTATTGAGATCCGCCTTCGGTACTCCGCCGTGATATTTCAGCGCGCGGCCCGTTGCGACAATCACAACTGCGCTGGGCTTCAGGCCTGCCATGCGGCACTTGATGTCCAGGAACTTCTCCGCGCCCAGGTCTGCCGCGAAGCCGGCTTCCGTCACCACATAGTCACCGAGCTTCAGCGCCATGCGGGTCGCGGTAATGGAGTTGCAGCCGTGGGCAATGTTGGCGAAGGGGCCGCCGTGAATCAATGCCGGCGTATGCTCCAGCGTCTGTACCAGGTTCGGCTTTAAAGCATCCTTCAGAAGGGCCGCCATAGCGCCTTCCGCCTTCAGGTCATGTGCGGTCACCGGCTTGCCTTCATAGGTATAGCCAACAATGATCCGGCCCAGTCTCGCCTTCAGATCCAGAATGTCAGAAGCCAGGCACAGAATCGCCATGACCTCGGATGCAACCGTGATCTGGAAACCGTCTTCTCTCGGCACGCCCTGTACCTTGCCGCCCAGGCCGTCCACAATCTGGCGGAGCTGGCGGTCGTTCATATCCACCGCTCTCTTCCAGGTAATCTGCTTGGGATCGATTCCCAAGGAGTTGCCCTGCTGGATATGGTTGTCCAGCATCGCTGCCAGGAGGTTGTTGGCTGCGCCGATCGCATGGAAGTCACCCGTGAAATGCAGATTGATATCTTCCATCGGCACTACCTGCGCATATCCGCCGCCGGCAGCGCCGCCCTTGATGCCGAATACCGGGCCCAGTGACGGCTCGCGAAGCGCCACGATGGACTTCTTGCCAATCTTGCGGAGTCCGTCGGTCAGGCCTACAGAGGTAGTCGTCTTGCCTTCACCGGCAGGGGTCGGGGTGATTGCGGTAACCAGGATCAGCTTGCCATCCGGCTTATCCGCATGATCTTTCAAAAAGCTGTAATCGATCTTGGCTTTGTAGTTGCCGTACTGCTCGATGTACTTCTCGTCGATCCCCAGGGAAGCCGCCACTTCCGTAATCTTTAACGGCTGGTTTTCCTGCGCGATCTCAATATCACTTTTATAGCCCATTGCAGTGTACCTCCTTGCATTCGCTGCTGAAATAATATTTGAAATCCTTCCGGATCCTCCTGCATTTTTTTGCTCTTTTATGACCTTTTTTGATCTTTCTGAGACCCTTCGAATCCTTTTGGCTCTTACATCATACTATGCTCCGCCAAATATCAGCAAGTACGAAAATTGCCGCTTTGCTGACTGTTTTTGATAATTCCGCGGGGCTCAGGCAGTCAGGTCTCCCCTTCCGCGCTTGCTTTCCAGGTTGTGCACATGCACATAATCCCCCTCGGCAATATCCTGTGTCGCAATGCCGATGCATTCCCCGTATTTGATGATATCCTCTCCCTTTGCAATCGGTCTCAGTGCTATCTTATGACCGAACGGGATGTCCTGGTTGGCTGTCCTGACCTGTGTTTTTCCTTCCTTGTTCCGGACTTCCACCCCGGTTCCGGCCTTCGCGTCGGTCTCCATCATCATTGCCACATTATCGCGGTCATCGCATTGCATTGCCATTGTCTTCATTACATTTCCCCGCCTTTACCGTATTGTTTTTCTGTTCTTTTTTATGCCTTTGCGGACATTATTCTATCATCAATATGAACCTATACCGAAACAGTGTCAAGTATTTTCATGAGTAAATCCGGCTCTGCTGAAGCATTGCAGGGAAAATCCCCCACAGGCATCCTAAAGAATACTTCCGGGGGAATTCTTATGCTCCTCAGGCGCAGCATTTCCCCCACTTAAAGCATATAAAAATATATGGGGGAATGTCTTCTGATTCCATTCGGCTCCAGTCCCCCACGGGAATCCCGTTTCTTGTGGCTGGGGGATTTTCTGACCGTGTATAGCTGTATTTTTCCCCCATGATAATGTATTCCACTTCCTGTGGGGGAAATCATTCCTTAACCAGATACCGGATTTCTCCCAAAAAGCTCGGATTTCTTTCATGTGGGGGAAATCAGCACCTATCCAGGTAGTATATTTCCCCCAGGAAAAGCAGATTCCTATTCAATGGGGGATCTGCAGTCCGCAGCATTCGGAAAAATGAAATCCATGCCGCATTTTTTCAGGAAAAAGCGGCATCCGGTTGAACCCGAGCGCCGCTTTGCATTGACCTATATAAAACTGAATAAATTGAATAAAATTGGCTGAATTCCCGGCGGTGGAAAACCGGATGCGTCAGATATCTACACCGCCGTCCACGCGGATCAGCTGTCCGTCAATAAACGAAGAATCGTTGGTCGCAAAGAACAGCGCCACCGAAGCAATTTCACTGCCTTCGCCGATACGGCCCAGCGGTGAGCGCTCCTTCATAAAGCCCATAGCTGCCTCGCCGCCCGCGGAATCCAGCATTGCGGTACGGATCGCGCCGGGCTGGATGCCGTTGACATGGATCTCCGGTCCCAGCTCCAGGGCCATAGCCTTGGTCAGTCCGTTCATGGCGTGTTTGCTGGTGCAGTATGCTATCGGACCCCAGTGCGCTGCGCAGCCCGCTACGGAAGACGTATTGATAATGTGGCCGCATCCCTTGGCCTTCATAACCGGCGCTACCAGCTTAGTCAGCAGGAATGCGCTGGTGACATTGACGTTCATCACTTCCTGGAACTCCTCCAGGCTGAGGTCAAGGATCGGTGTTACGCTGAGCTTGCCGGCGTTATTGAAGAGAATGTCTACGGTGCCATAGGCTTCCATTGTGGCGTCAAAAATCTTCTGCGGCGCGCTCAGGTCGCTGGTGTCGGCGATCACATAAATCGCTTCCCCGCCCTCTTCCTTAATCTTGTCCACAACCGCCTTGGCTCTGTCTTCATTGCGGCCGGTGACTACCACCTTCGCGCCTTCTTTCGCAAACAGATACGCTGTATCTCTGCCCATGCCGGAAGTGGAGCCGGTAATGATTGCTACTTTGCCGTCTAACTTGCCCATTGAAAAGCACCTCCTCTTAAACAATACCCTTTATGAGTATCTGTGCAAAATCATTTAACAATTAATTATTATACTCTACATGCAGAAATATTTACAGATATGTATCAAAGAATCCTTCCCTTACTTCCTGCGGCACCAGGATGCCGCCGGTAGCCCATACGATATGGGAGGCGTTCTTCATCTTCCATGTAAGTCCCTGTGATTCTATGTACTCTTCCATTTCCGGCGCGTCCGCCGCCCGTACCGGCCCTTCAAAAGCCGCGCAGGAGCTTGGTTCGATAAAGAGGCTTTCCGTCTTCCACAGCGCTCTCATATAGTCGTAGAGTTTATAATCCTCCACGGTCATTTCTCCGGAAAGCAGCGGTTCCATCACTCCTCCGACAAAGCCGGACGGCCTTCCTACCGCAAGGCCATCTGCATGGGTCTTTCCGGTCAGGCCCACATCCTGCACGCAAATCTGAGAATGCAGTCCGCTTTCAATCCCAAGCAGCATACAGCAGGCCTGGGTAGGCTCCGCGAAAAAGATGTGTACATTGTCCCCGTAAATCTCTTTCAGGCCGAAAGCAACACCGCCCGGAGCGCCGCCTACACCGCAGGGGATATAGACAAACCGAGGATGCTCCTCATCCACCGTGACATTTTGTTCCGCCAGCTGGCCCCGGAGACGCTCCGCAGCTACAGAATATCCCATAAACAGATCCTTGGAATTCTCGTCATCCACGAAATAGCTCATGGGATCCGCATCGGATTCCGTCCGGCCCTGTTCCACAGCTTTGCCGTAATCACCGGCATATTCGATCACGGTCACCCCGTGGGCCCTCAGATAATCTTTCTTCCA
>JAEEGL015331122.1_pt1 | contig 11150 bp, 8 predicted proteins | sample 9134231 | NCBI WGS metagenome assembly JAEEGL01 (sample SAMN16246548, study PRJNA631951) | gut metagenome | biome: gut microbiome; feature: rumen; material: fiber-attached | host: Bos | place: Iran: Karaj | collected 2018-10
AATTTGGCTCCGGGGGACTTTATGCCGGGTACCATGTGGTCCAGGAGGTCGAGGTCCCAGTCCACGTCGGAGGGGTCGTGCTCGACGAGGCCGAGGCCCATATGGGTAGAAAAATAAGCCGCGGTGTGGCGGATGCTCCTGATGCGCTCCCTCGGGTGGACTTTCTTTATGATCCATCCTGGGTTCTCCTTCAGGAACTTCTTCGTCTTCAGGAAGCCGTAGCAGAGGACGTGGAAATGGGGCGAAAGCTCCCAATAATCCTCCTTCTGGTGCCAGGGATGGAATACGGTGACGCCGGCCTTGCCTCCGAGTTCGAGGATCGTGTCGTCGACGTACCTCTGGAGCATGTCGAAGTCCTCGTAGGTCTGCATCATGCACTTTGCTAATTCTTGGGGAGGGGAGATCACCCAATGGCCGATGCGGCCGACGTCGACGCCCTGCTTCTCGCACTATTTCTGGTACACGAGGAGCTGGCGCTCTATCTTGACGCCGTGCTTCAGGGCGGTGTCGTTCATGCAGCTAGGGCAGTGCAGCGACCAGCAGTGTCTCCTCTTGCCCTTGAGGTAGTGCTCCGGGTGGTCGGGGCACATGGTGTAGACCATGGAGCCGGAGGGGGAGCGTATGAAGCCGCCTTCTTGTCCTCGGGGCGGCGGAGGTCGTGGGCGGGCATGGACCAGGTCACGAACTCGTGGGGGATAGGGTCGAAGCGTATGGTCTCTCCGTTCCTTCCTGAGAACTCCCTCTTTCCTTCCTGGACCTCGTTGAAGACGTCCCACACGTCCCTTCCGACCTGCTGCGCAAGTCTAAGGTACTCTATGGCAGGATTTGATATTATTGAAACACTAGACGTAGAATTGAACAAAAAGAATTACAATGCGCGTCCGCGTTCAATGGATAAATACTACGAAACAGCAATTATTATGAAGAAAACCGGAGCTAGACCCACACTTCGGAATAAATGAAAAAGTGATAATACCGCTAAAACAAACTCTATGCAAGGTGCTCCCTAACTTTTTAATAGAGTTGCAGGATTTCGTGACGTCCATCTACCAAGGACTGATGATCGAGTTTTTATACATATTGATCACAGTGATATCAGCCATTCTTGTCCATTGCCAGCCAACGATGTGCGTTCCGTGCATAGCAGTGTTATTGTTGTTTCGCTTAAGCCAGGTATACGAAGATTACAGGATCTACCGCAGTTCGGACTGGAGGGGAATGCTGGCCGGATTCACCGTTCTGATGGCATGCTATATCGTGGGAGCAACTGGCGTCTGTGATGTTGTCGCTTATGGGTGTACGATGATCCTAGGGAAGTTTGAGCGTTTCCTCGTTGACTATGGTCTACGTCAAATCAATCTTTCAATCTTCGATGTAAAGGAAATCAAGCCACATCCTTGTTGTCTTCTACTGACAAATACCTATTCAGAAGTTTCGATAAAGCATAATAAGAACACCGACTGGAATCAGACGATAAAAAATGAGATTTGATTTAAGTATGCGTAAAAAAATACCCATATGTCAATGGATAAAAAATCAATAGTTAACAAAATCAACGGATACATAACCGAATTACAGCTGAGACTTGGGAACTGGCTCTCTATAGAGTTACCAAAAACCGGAGAGGACTGGTGGGAAGAAAGAGTATATGCAAACTTAGACGAAGAAAGGAAAAAAATCGCAGACGAATCGGAAGAAAAAGCGATAACCTTGTTCGATCTGCCGACCCTCCTGCATCTCCTTTATCGGAACTGGTACGTTTTGGCTAAAAAGAACGATATGCCTAGCATTCTCAGAAGCTACGCTCAGCAGATGAAGAACGTGCGCAACGATTGGGCGCACATATCATTCGACAAAGTAACAAAGGACCTAGTAAAAAAGGACATGCCAGTTGTGATCCAGATTTACAAAATACTAGGTTCTACCGACGACGAAGTCAACAGCATGTATGATTTTCTTGACGATGTATTGGATGACGTCCTGATCGCCAACGTAACTCCAAACGAATGGGAGCAGGCGACTGCAAAAAAGAGCTCGCAGCAGGGATTCGAAAAGGGCGACATGGTAGCACTAAAAAGCGACCCTACAAAAATCGGATTGGTTCATTCTATAAGCGGAAACAAGGTCACCATATTCGCAGAGGGGGTACTATCTAGTTATTATATAGAACAAGTGCAGCATGCCGATATCAAAGATGAGAATCATCTTGTGACTCTTGACAGATGCAGGGCTTCTCTGACCGCTCATCAGATAAACAATCCGAATTCGAGATATCTGTATTCGCTGAACTCTGCCAGGATAGACTTCATACCGTACCAATTCAGGCCAGCGCTGAAAATAATACGTTCGCCGGTGCATAGAATTCTGATAGCGGATGACGTGGGTGTAGGAAAGACGATTGAAACGGGGCTAATAATAAAAGAGCTAGAAGCAAGAGGAGAGGTTAGCTCTGTGCTAATACTATGCCCTAAAGCCTTGATTGTTGAGCACAAATGGCTATACGAGATGAAACGGTTCGATGAGGACTTCGAAGAACTGGACGGAGAGCGCTTCAGGAACGCCATAGGATCGGCTCTCAAAGACGAATGGCCATCGAAGTATTCTCATGTAATAGTTCCCTATTCACTGCTTACCGAAGAAACGGTAGATGGAAGCAACAAGCAGGGGAAGAAAAAGCCCAGTTTGAAAGACCTGATAGATAAGCATAGCATGCCAAGGTTCGATCTGGTGATAGTGGACGAGGCCCATAACATTCGCAACCAGGCAACCTGGGCTTACAAGGGGGTGTCTAAATTTGTGAACAACGCCGAAGCGGTCGTACTGCTCACAGCAACACCGATCCAGAACAACAGCGACGACCTCTTCACCCTTTTGAATCTGATACGCCCGGATGTGGTTTTCGACAAAAAAATATTTGAGACGATGTCGAAACCTAACCCACACATCAATAATATAAGGCGTGAAGTTACAGCACAAAAAGAAGGATGGAGAGAAAGATCTGAGGAGAACATCGACAAGATTCTGGGGACAACATGGGGCTATCGCGTCACTCAGAACAATCCCGAATTTGAAAAAGTATACGGATTTTTAGAAAAGGAATCGCCAACGCTCGAAGAAAAGATCAACGTTATCTCGTCGGTAGAAAAGCTGCATTCGTTCGATTCGATGATCAGTCGTACACGCAGATGCGACATAGACACATTCTGCATACGCAGGGTAGAGGCCGTACGCAACAAATTCAATGATAGTCAGAAGAAACTATACGATGCACTCATAGAATTCGAGGCTCTGTGGAAAACAAAGCTGTACGGAGAGAGGAACGCACGCATGATGATGTGCATGATCATGCGTCAGGCGGCCAGCTGCATCTATGGCTTGGCTCCTTTCCTCAACGACATGATAGGAAGAAGAATAGAGCAGATAGAATACGACGGAGAATGGTATGAAAGCGACGTCGTGCTTGACGATTCATTCTTAGATCAGCTAAAGAAATTAGCTGAAAACATTCGCCTTCTGGTGCTAGGGCTGTCGCCGGAAGATCCTAAGCTAGAGTACCTATTGGACATTATAAAGAGGAAGCAGAACGAACAAAACAGAAGAGTAATAGTATTCAGCTCATTCAGGAACACCCTCGGATACATCAGAACTAAACTGGAAGAAAGGGGCTATCGTGTAGGGCAGATCGACGGGTCGGTAAAAGATGCAGAGAGATTCGAACTCCGTCAGAGATTTGCTTCGGACAGCGATAACCAGAGTGCTGTGGACATTCTGCTGTTCAGCGAGGTCGGCTGTGAAGGTCTCGACTACCAGTTCTGCGACACCATGGTAAATTATGATCTGCCATGGAACCCGATGAGGGTTGAGCAGCGCATAGGACGTATAGACCGTCGCGGACAGAAAAGCGAACATGTCCAGATATGGAACATGGTCACAGACGATACAATTGACGCTGTGATATACGACAGATGCCTCAGCAAGATCGGGGTGTTTGAGCAAAGCATAGGGGATTGCTCCGAGATACTCGGAAAGCTGGATCAAACAATCAGAGAAATTATGTTCGATCCGCAGTTGACCGAGGAGGAACGTTCGTACAAATTAGGAAAAGAGGCGGATAACCAGACTTCTAGGATTATAGAAATGAGAAGGCTAGAGAAAGACTCCAAATCTCTATACGGATTCGACCTGTCAGAGAACTCACTAAACAACGAAGTCCTGGATTCTGAGAATCAGTGGATATCTCCGATAATGGTACAAGGCCTGGTTAAGCGCTACTTAAACGATGTATTTGGCGAAGATATACTGAAAATGGAAACAAGCCAACCACAAATGCTGAATTTATCGAAAGAAAAACGCAGTCAGCTTCTGGATAATCTCGAAAATTCCAATATACAGAGAAACACAAAGCAATACAGGGACTGGTCACGCTATCTCAATTCAGACCGTAGCATGGTGAAACTCGTGTTTGACATTGACGCTGCTCGTGACAACCCAAAAGCTCTGTTCATAACACACCTTCATCCGCTGGCGCTTCAGGCCGCGAAGTACGAAGCAACAGAGTTCCCATGCGACGTCGGGATAAGAGTTAGTGATAGCAGTTCAAAACCAGGAAATTACGCTTTTGAGATATACGTTTGGAAGTATTCGGGAGATAAGGACGATGTACGCCTGGTGGCTGTATGCAAAGACAAGGAAATACAGGATAAACTAGTTACGTACATGCGTGAAGGATCGGAATATACACTGGATGTGGCATCTTATAAAGAAGAATGGGAAAGCTTGGAGGAAACGCACTACAGGATGTGGCAAGATGCCAAATCCGAACATGTTGAATCAGTATCGAGAGACTGCGATTACAGGATTGAACAATCTAACTCCATGACAAGCCAGCGCATAGCGATTATCGAAGAGATGATGACGAAAGTCGTTGACGACAATGTATTGCGCATGAGAACTTCTCAGATACAGAATATCCAAGCCGATAACGAGAAACGCAAACGGTCCGAAGACCAAAAAAAGAAGAAAGCCGACATTCACGCGGAACTTTTACTGAAAGGCGTGCTACATGTCGATAAAGAACGATTCGAGTGAGAAAATGGCCATTAATCTGGAATCTATACGGAAAAAACGCAAAGAGGGGTGGAAAGACCTCGTCACGAATCCACGTCAATATGGGATATTGTTATCCGGATATTATTCTAAAAGCAATCATTTCATCTACGAGCTGATACAGAATGCCGAGGATACAGATGCTACCGCGATATTCATAGAGTTCTTCCAGGACAGGATAGAGTTTTTTCACAACGGAAGGGAATTTAGCGAAGGCGACGTGTACAGGATAACAGACATCCTCAACAGTGTTAAGAAACAGGAGGGAAAGCAGTCAGACCTTCAAAGGATAGGTCATTTCGGAATCGGATTCAAGGCAGTGTTCAAATACACGGACAGCCCGAGAATATACTCCGACGATTTTGCATTTGAAATTAGGAACTATCTGCTCCCGTACAAGATCCCGAAATGGGACGAAACAGAAAAGGAACAGATAAGGAACATGACGATAGAAGGAACGATAGAAGCGCCGTTCAGTAAATCGGCGCATCTGACCAGAATCGTGATACCATTCAACGAAGAGGTTATGAAGTCCAAGGATGACGATCGTTCTCCTGAAGGCATTATAAAGAAGCTCAAAGAGCTAGAAGGGGAGACACTGATCTTCTTAAGAAATGTTCGCGAGATAATCTGGACGGACGCTCGCACTAACGGGGATTGGGCACACATTAGAATGAATATCGAAGGAGATCCGGAGGCTTTCTCGAAGATAAGGTGCATAACCGAGAAGAAAGAGCAAAAGATACAGACCGATTATCTGCGTTACAACAATACATTCAGGATACATGTGAGCCAGGATGAAAAAACAGGGGAGGACGTCGACGAAGATGTAATATCAAATGTATGCATAGCATACAGGATTAAAGGGAAGAACATTGAGCCTATCCGGACCTGGATAAACACATTATATGTATTTTTCCCTACGATGGAATACGTCCCATATCCATTCCTGGTCCACGGGTCTTTCCAGACGGAGCTATCTCGTGAAAAGATATCCGGAGATTCTGCATACAACAGAGAGCTCTGGAAAAAACTCAGAGCGTTGATATGCGATTCAATGCTAAGCTTATCCAAAATGGGATATCTGACTCAGGCCTTTTTGAAGGAGGTTCTGATGCCATCCCTGGGAGACGATTTATTAAAAAAACAAATCAATGACCTGTTCAAAACTGTTCCGCTTCTGCCGAACACTTCGAACACGGCGAAAACACCTGACAAATTGCTTGTTCCTGTCCCTTATGAGATAGCGTCTTTCAAAAACAACAGCATATTCGGAGCACCACTGTCCAAGATAGAAGATTTCGTAGCCTTGAACGATATGGATCATGGAAACTCTACAAAGTATTTCGAATGGTTAACACACGATCTGGGGATGCGTCAATACTATGCATCTAGATGGATAGAGGAATTATCTAAAGAAGATAAATCGGAATCGATAATATCGGAATCAGACGAAAACCTAGTTGATTTCTATAAATTTTTAATAAAATTGATAAATTATAAAGCAACAGGGCCATATGGAAATGCAGTTTCCATAGACGAAAAAGGAATCTGGTATTATCTTAAAAAGGCTCCGATAATCCTTAACGAAGAACATAAACTGATTCCTGCCAGAGTAAATGCATCACCAAACGCATATACACAATCAGAATCCTGCATGGGAAATATTGGAAAGAAATCATTGATTCACAACTCTATATCTGAGAAATTCATCGATCTATGGAGAAAGCTAGAGATCAATCCATACGACAATCTGAGCTATGTGAATGCCGCTGTACTTCCAAAATATGTTTTGGCTTACAGAGGCGAATTAGAAGTCGACGCGAACGAGAACGTCGAAGACTTGAAAATCATAATGAAACTATTCGAAGAATACGAGGTTTCAAGACTTCAGCAGATTCTGAACGGCAGACCATTCATTCGCTGCTATGACGCAAACGAGCCCTCCAAAGTGTATTATCGCGCACCATCGCAGGTAGCAATTGAAGAATCACTGGAAAAAGTAGATTTGAGGGTATATTTTAAAGACATAAGGGCAAGAAAATATCTTTTGGATTCAAAAACGTATGAAGAGAGCGGCCTATTGCTTGAGAAAGATGATCTTGAAAAAATTGGGATAATGACCGCGCTAACAAGCTTGGGAGATAGATCCTACAAAGGAAAAGCAAATCCCGACTACGAAGGAGAAGAATCGGAAAAGATGCGCCGTTCCCACGGAATGAAAGCACAAGATGAATTCTGTCCGAATATACAGATCAAATACTGGATGGATAACATGAGGTACGTTATCGCAATTCCCGATTCGGAACTATCCAAAGAAAAATCAAGAGAAATGCTGAAACTTCTGCTTTACAACAGCAGGAGATTCGAAGGGTACATAATGCATGCGATATCCAAGAATCCTCAAAGGACCAAGGAAAAATCAAACTTCATCTCCCAGATAGAAAACAAGGAATGGATATATCGCACCGACGGCAAACTAGGGTCAATCCACATGGACATTGCATACCTGGACTGGGACATATATAATAATTTAGATTTCCCTGAAAATGCCTTCGAGAACATCGGTTTCGTAATAACCAAACCCGAAATGCAAGACGAACATGGTGAAATAGACATAGAAAAAGCAATGGCCGTTTTTCTCGAAAATGCAGACGATAAGGAGATTCAAAAACTAGCTAGAATATTTCTATCGAGGATTCCGGAATCTAGAATAGGGGCCATGATTCAAGAATTGTCCGGAAGCCACTCGCAAGAAGACAGTAATGAAGACGTCTTCGACCCGACTTCATATACGGATAGCAGTTTTCCAGAAGTAAGGGTACACAATATTGAGAAACTGAGAAATGAGATAATACGTGAATTCTACGAAGCCGAACCGGTTCGTTATGAAAAAGTCTATCGCAGCATACGTGTGAGTAAAGATTATGCGAGAGAGCTGATAAAATCAGAATATACCAACGAGAGCGGAGTCACGGTTTGTCAAATATGCCGTAAGCAAACTGAGAACGCAGAAGTGGTCGAGTTATTCAACACAGGGCGCGAAATACCAGAGATGCATCTCTGTCTATGTCCAGAATGCGCAGAGGTTTATAGAAAACAAAAAAAGAACAATAAAAACCTGAAAAACGAATGGATCGCTGCCATTCAAGAAGAATGTCTGGAAGATCCGGACGGAGGCTATCCTGTAAAAATAAGCGAAAACGCCACGGTATACTTCACAAACCACCATCTGAAAGAGATAGAAACAATAATGGGGCTGTTAGATTACAAAGGATGAGGATAAAGAGATTACAAGAAAGGGTATCAGTCAGGGTGGAGAAGTCCTAGAGGGTCATTCTCTCGGCCCTCAGGTCGTCCTTGAACCTCAGGTGGACCGTCTTCACCTGCTCGAAGTGCTCCGCGAAGGACAGGATGGGGTTGTCCTGGATGTACCTCACGTAATTGCCGACGGGGTCGTCGGCGCCCTCGTACGTGCGTAGCATCTCGCCGCACTCCTGGCTGACGCGGATCTTGTACTGCCTGTGTATCCCCACTAGGCGTATCCTGTTGCGGGCGACGCCGCCCCAGTAGCGTATGCGAGTTTCCCTGGAGAGGCGGTCCTCGGCCCATCTGGTCCATTCCATGCTGGAAAGGTCGCCGCACATCCTGCCTTTCCTTTCCGAAAGCTCTTCGTAGTCTTTTTCTGAGAATTTGGCTCCAGGGGACTTTATTCCCGGTACCATGTGGTCTAGGAGGTCCAGATCCCAGTCGACGTCTGAGGGGTCGTGCTCGACGTGGCCGAGGCCTATATGGGTAGAAAGATAAGCCGCGGTGTGGCGGATGCTTCTGATGCGCTCCCTGGAGTGGATCTTCTTTATGATCCAGCCGGGGTTCTCCTTCAGGAACTTCCTCGCTCTCAGTAAGCCGTAGCAGAGGACGTGGAAGTGCAGAGAGGGCACCCGGGGATAATCCTTTTGGCGCCAAGGATGGAAGACGATGACGTTCGCGCCCCATCTAATAATTAGGATCGCGTCGTCGATGAATCTTTACAGAAAGTCGGAGTCTTCGTAGGTTCGAATCATGCATTTGGAGAGCTCATGAGAGGGGAGGGTGAAGAACACGAAACGGAAGTTGCACGCCCGACTTTGCGAACTGAGCACTCCGAGAACTTCTTGAATAGTTCTATCAAGGAAGGTCGACGTCTGATAGTTCCAGAAGACCGCGTCATCCGCGAATCGCATTGAATAGACCAAATATCCGTCCGCCGATACCGTTGTCATGTCCGTCGAGATCGATGCCAAGTGCGATGTGCCCTCATGCATGGATTGCAGGACCGACATGTCCATGTCCTTCGACGAAATAGAAGCTGTGATCGAGAGGGCCGGAAGGATTGGCTTCTCTGCGAGCGACTCGGAAGCCATCGGCGCGGCTCTGTACCACCTTCGCCCGTAGCATTTCAGAAATAGAGCTTCGATCAAACGCGAGGAGCTCGAAGCGGCATTCGTTGTCATGGGGATGGCGAGGAGCGCGCCTACCTTCTGGCTTGCAGGGCGCTGGAATCCGGATTGATACCGAAGCCGCGGGCCGCTGTCAAAGCTGACGGCTCCACAAAAGCCGTACAGAATCCCGCCTGCCGCACCCTGAGGGGCGTCCTGTTCGACGAGGACATGAGGACGCTTATCAGGTTCCCTCCCGGACATGGAGGACGAGACCTACTTCGTCCTGGACTCCGTGGAGACCATCGCTGACCGCGCTTTCGAGAAATCCAATATCAAGAGGTGGTCCTGCCGAAGAGGCTCAGGAGAATAGGGGACTACGCCTTCTATCATTCGAAGTTCGAGTCAGCCGATCTGCCCGAGTCGCTCGAGCACATGGGGGAACGGGCATTCAGCTGTTCCAACATCAAAGAGGTCAGGATTCCGCCGAAGATAACCAGCATCCCTGAGGGAGCGTTCGAACATTCGGGACTGAGGTCCGTGATCTTCTCGGGGCCCGTCGAGAGGATAGGAGCCATTGCCTTCTGCCAATGCGATCTGGAGGATGTGGCCATTCCGGACACCGTCAAGATCATAGAGCCGCTGGCGTTCTACGAGTGCTTCCGTTTGCGCTCCATAGCGCTCCCGCCGCTCCTTAGGATCGTGTCCCACATGGCTTTCTAGTCATGCAGGGCTCTGGAGTCGGTGGAGTTCCCTCCCTCTCTGCTGGTGATCGACAATTACGCCTTCGACGGGTGTACATCCTTGAAGAGCGTGAAGATCCCGTCTGCGCTGATTATCGACACGAAGGCGTTCCACGAGAGCCAGGCATTGGAGAGCGTGACGCTTCCGGAGAATCTGGGAGCCATAGGGGATCGCGCCTTCTTCGGCTGCGCCGTCAGCAGCATAGCCCTGCCCCCTTCGCTGCATAGGATCGGAAAGGAGGCATTCATGTACACCGACATCGGGCACGTGGACATCCCCGACTCCGTGGGTTCTGTGGGGGACCTCGCCTTCCAAACGCGGAGGATGCAAAGCGCCACCGTGGGGCCGCAGACCAAGCTGGACAAGGAAACGTTTGCTGCCAGCGTAGACGTGGTCGTCAGGAGGCCGAGTCTGGAACCTGAAAGGAAGAAGGGCAAAGGCGGGCTCCTCTCGAGGCTTTTCAGAAGGAGCCGAGAGAGCCAGGGCACCAACGAGGCGATGTATTCGGTTTCGAAGTGGCCGCTCCGGCCACGGCTTCTCGGCGGACGGCCGGGAGGCTCACATGAAGGCGCCCAGCGCGAGGTTGAACGCGGCTCCGACCGCCACCGCCACACAGATGGTGGCGCACGACACGGCTGCTGCCTCCTTCAGCCCCAGCTCCTTGCCCATTGCGGTCATGGTGGCCAGGCAGGGCATGTAGACCGACATGACGACGCCGAACACGACGAACTGCCTCGCGTCCATGAACAGCGTGATGTCCGCTATCCCCTGGGCGGCGGCCAGTATCACTAGCATTCCGTAGGACATCTCCTTCCTCAGTATCCCGGCGATGAAGGCGATTATGGTGACCGGCGGCAGGCCCAGGATCCCTGCGGTGAGCCA
>JAEEGL015513043.1_pt1 | contig 11150 bp, 8 predicted proteins | sample 9134231 | NCBI WGS metagenome assembly JAEEGL01 (sample SAMN16246548, study PRJNA631951) | gut metagenome | biome: gut microbiome; feature: rumen; material: fiber-attached | host: Bos | place: Iran: Karaj | collected 2018-10
CCTTCATGACAAAGTGGGACTGGTCGCGGTCGCGGTAATCGCTAAAACCGTAGCCAGCGAAAGAAGATGAAGCAAGAAGCATCGCCGCTAGAGCGGACTTCCAAATGGCTTTTTTTAAGTTTCCATTCATAATAGGTACAAATCTCCAAATTCGGATCGACTACAATATAGCTTGTTTTTTGAGAAATCAACTCACCTGCTTTGCAAAAAAGCCTTTGCAAAACACGATCCCTCAACGAAATACTACTACCGAAGCCGTATAAACGCTGGACTCAAGCGTAAACGGAATTTTTTGCGGGAAAAGTGTTTACGAATATTTACAAACTAAAATTTTTGACGAACATCACAATGGACTCAAGCGTAAACACAACATAAGCAAGTTTTCATTTTTCTATTTTAGGTTTAAATATAGATTCTGAGAACAGGTCTTTATTGTGAAACCTTTTTGGGGGTCAACATGTTAAAAAAGTTCTTTACAACCATGGCGGCTGGACTCGCATTCGGATGCACTTTCTGGGCATGCGATAGAGGCTCCGCCACAATACCTCAGCCAGAAGAAGATAAAAACGCACCCGTTGCCGTAGATTATACTTTGGGTAGAACCATGAATGCAATCCTCGGACGCGGCATCAATCTAGGCAACTCCTGGGATTCAAGAGGTTCAGATGACGGCGGCTGGGGAAACCCCATCGAAGACACCGATTTTGCCTTCATTAAAGCAGCCGGCTTTAACTCGGTCCGTATTCCCGTCCGCTGGCAGGAAACTTCTGATTATACCACACACACAGTAGATCCCGACCGTTTAAACGGAGTTTTAAGACATATTCGACTTGCTATATCGAATGGACTTGCTGTAGTAGTGAATTTCCATCATTACGACGAACTGAATTGCTATGGAGGCGCAATGCCCCCTAGCTACCAAAGCAAAAACCCACCCCCTCCCGAAGACAACCCCCAATGCAAACACATGCCCGAAAAATTCCAGGCAGAAAAGGCACACTTCCTTGCCATGTGGGCACAAGTGGCTACAGCAATGGGCGAATTTGCAGACAACCAGGTCGTTCTTGAAATTTGGAACGAACCTGGTATCCCAAACGCCTCACGTCTAAACGAAGTCATGACGGATGCTTACAACGTTATCCGCACAGCAGCTCCTGGCAAGACCATCATGTTCGAATCTTTCCAATTAGCCAAATTTGAAGACATCGGGGATTTGCAAATGCCGCCAGATGGGAACATTATCTTTTCCGGACATTACTACAGGCCTTACGAATACACCCATCAGGGGCATGGTTACAAATGTATAGGCGATGCCGCATTGAAATCTACCGCAGCTGCTGATTTTGCCTCCTATGTATCTCTCGCCAAAAAATTTTATCCCGACGTAAACGGCGTTGACCATATTCCTTTAAATATGGGAGAATTTGGCGTTGCCGGCGGCGAATCAAGCAACTGCGCATGGCAAGGAGGCCAAAGTCCAAGCGAATCTGGTAAAGCGTATTGGGCACAAATGGCCGCACAAACGGCAATCGCATACGGCATGTCGTTCCATTACTGGAGTTTCGACCACGTTGGCGGTTTTGAAGCTTACGATGGTTCGAATTGGTATCCGGGATTCCCAGACGCTCTGTTGAAATAATTACAGACGCAAAAATTACGGGCGAACCAAAGTGCCCGACCAGTGTTCATCGAAAAAGGCTTGGAACAAAGGTTCCGGGCCTTTTTTCAATTCTTCGATGACTTCTGCAATGGGGCGCTTGCCGCGGTAAAGAGCGCGGAAGGCCTTCTCGAAAAATGCAATGCGTTCCGGCGGGAAATCGCTTGCATGGATGCGGAGCGCATGGAGATTCAAGGCTGCAAAGCGGAGCGGATTGCCAAATGCGCGGCTGCATGGAGGAACGTCATAATCGACCTTGAGCGTACCGCCCACGAAGGCGTAGGCGCCCACTTGGTTGCGCTGCTGCACCGCCGTCGTGCCACCGAGAGTGGCGAACTGACCGATGCGCACATGCCCACCGAGCTGGCAAGCGTTAGCAATGACAGCGCCCTCGCCAATCTGGCAGTCGTGCCCTACATGAGCGTAAGCCATAATCAAAACGCGATCGCCGAGGCGTGTGCAGCCGCCACCTTGCGCTGTACCGCGATTGAGCGTCGTGTATTCGCGAATAATACAGTTTTCGCCAATTTCAAGGCGGGTCGGTTCACCGGCGTACTTGAGGTCCTGCGGAGGCGCCCCGAGAATCGCTCCATCGTAAACGTGCGTATTCGCCTTGATGGTCACACCGCCATACACCCGCACTCGCGATTCGAGCACCACATTTTCGCCGATTTCGGCCCCTTCATCGACAACGCTCCAAGGGCCAACAATTGCAGACTCGTGGACTTTTGCGGACGGATGAACGAAAGCGGAAGGATGAAGCATAAGTAGTAGGAAGTTGGAAGTAGACAGGGGCGCCGATGGCGCAGGGACAAGTTAGTTGGTAGAACTTAGTGGGTTGTACTAGATTAACAGACCCAAATTTAGTTTTTAGACGAGAGACGAAAGACGAAAGACGAGAGAAATTGTAACTTCGAAGCCTTTTCTAAGTTCTAAGTTCTAAGTTCTAAGTTCTATTTTCTAAATTAACGCGCATGGGTGGCATTATTATCGCATGCCTGACTACGCTTTACGCATTACTGTTCCTATTCTTCATCATAGGACTGTTAAAGACGCATCGCTATAAAGGCCCAAAAGCAACCCCGAGCGTGTCCGTCGTGATTCCCATGCGCAACGAAGAGGAATTTGCCGAACGCACACTCGAAGCGATTGATGCACAAGATTACGTTGGCGAATGGGAAGTTATCTGCGTCGATGACCGTTCCACGGACCGCACCCGAGAAATCCTCGAAAAGTTTGCCGCCACGCACCCGCGTTTTAGAGTGCTGACGCTCTCGCCAGACCTGCCGCAAATCGCAAGCCCCAAGAAGCGTGCTCTCGAAAGCGCCTTCAAGATTGCGAAAAACGAGGTGCTTTTGACCATGGACGCCGATTGCATCCCGCGCAAAAGCTGGATTACAGCCATGGCCGGGCGATTCGTCGATGGCATCTGCATTGTGCAGGGCCCCAAGCAGAACAACGGTACGCGTTCCATGCCGCACCTCTACCAGAAACTCGAAACGCTGGGCTATACCGCCATGGAAGCCGCAGGGTTCAGTTGGGGTTGCCCCATTGTCGCAAGCGCCGCTTGCCTTGCGTACAAGAAAGACTTGTTCTTTGCTGTTGGCGGCTTTGGCGACCTTGTAAATCTTTCCAGCGGCGACGACGACATGCTCATCCACAAGATGATGAAAATTCCGGGAACAAAGGTCTGCTACAACCTCGATTGCGACGCCGTCATCGAGACCGCTCCGGTACATACGTGGAAGCAACTGTTTAACCAGCGCGCCCGCTGGAGCAGCAACGGCACAAACTACGAAAGTAAGGCTTACATTCTGCTACTTACGCTCATTTACACGTACTACATCTGGATGTTCCTGAGTCCATGGTGCGCGATATTCCTGGATTTCCCGTGGGAGTGGTGCGTATTCAGCATCTTGCCCAAGTTTACCGTAGATTTCGTGTTCCTCATGATTGCGTCGTGGAAATTACACGCCAAGCGCAAAATGCTCGCGTTCTTGCCGGTAGAACTGATCCAGATTCCGATGATCGTGTTCTGCGTGCCCGCAGGAATCACCGGAATGTTCAGGTGGAAATAATTTAGACGAGAGACTAGAGACGAAAGACGAGAGATTTTTAAAGCCCTCTCGTCTGTAGGCTCGTTAGAGCCGTTCTTTCGTCTGACTCCGAACCCATGCAATCGCGTCTTCGGCGTTCTTGATTTTGCCGTCGAGTTGCAGCTCAAAACTCTGCTTGATAAGCTCGCCCATTTGCTTGCCCGGCTTGAAACCCATTTCCATGAGCATTTTGCCCATGAGGAACGGCTGCGGAGCAGCCTCAAGCAAGTCAAGTTCCGCAGCGGCTTGCCACAGCTTTTCGGGGAATCCGGCATCGTTTGCGCAAGCATCGCCAGCGTAAAATTCGCGAGGAGTGCACTTCACTAGCAGGCACAACAATTTTAATCCACCTAGCTTTACCGCCAGACGACGGAGTGCAGGCGCATCGTCCACAATCGCAAAATCAAGTTCGCTATACACCTGCACCAGCAGCGGAACGATTTTCAACAAATGCGTTTCGTTCGTAATGCGTTCCAGGAACTTAAGCGAAGTATCCGGGCTGCCGCAAAGGAATGCTGCAAACGCAAATTCCATGGCCTGAGCATCCGAAAGCGGCAAGCATTTCGCACCAACCGCCTCGGCACTAGCGTTCGCAAGGGTCCTGCGCAAGCTCTCCATGTTATCGAGCATTTTGCCTAGCGCATCCCAAGAATCGTGCAGCGGAAAGACTTCCGGGAAAAACTCATTGAGCCGAATGTCCAAAAACGCACGAAGGCCCATTGACGGCTTGCCGGGCTTCAAAAGCCACTTTTTGAATTCTTCAAAAAGCCTTTCTACCGAAAGGTCGGCAAGCGAAAGCGTCTTGCAAAGTTCAACGGTCTCGGGTGCAAGCGTAAGCGCAAAGCGGCTAGCAAACTGCACCCCGCGCAAAATTCGCAAGGAATCTTCGACAAAGGCAGGCCCCACATGGCGCAGCAGCCCCTTCTTCAAGTCATCAATTCCGCCATACGGATCGCAAAGCGTAAGCTCCGGCAGTTCCATGCCCATCGCATTAATCGTAAAGTCTCGGCGAAGAGCTGCTTCCTTAAACGAAAGTTTTTCGTCCGTATGCACCACAAAACCGCGATGCCCGTAACCGACTTTACTTTCTGTCCGCGGGAACGAAAAATCCAGCGAAAGCCCTTTCATCGCCAAGTGGATGACGCCAAAAGCCTTGCCCACCAAATTCGTACGGCCGTACTTCTTTAAAATGGGAACAAGTTCATCTTGCGTGAGGTCGTAAACTTCGACATCGTAATCGCGGCAATCCTTGCCCAACAAAGCATCGCGCACCCAGCCGCCCACCAAAAAGGCACGGCCTCCGGCTTCACGGATTTCGCCTGCAATAGAAAGCAAGCGCTTGGGCAAATCCGGTTCAAACGGTTTGCCCGCAAGAGTCATTATAGTTGGCATTACTTGGTTGCCTCGACAGACTTGTAGCGGTCGTAAATGCTCGTCGTTTTCTCTTCAGAAGAATCCTGCAACAAAGTCGAAACAGGAATAACGCTCTTGGAAGTATCACTCGATGCACCTTCCGTATTGGCAAAGCGTTCATAAATGCTCGTATTTGTCTGTCCAGATTCGCTCTTCTTTTTCGCCTCTTCTGCGCGGCATGTGCGGAGTTCATTTTCAATATAAGCGCGTTGGTCCGGGGAATACGTCTGCGTACTCAAGCGGTACTCGATTTCTTCGCAAACAAGCCCCTGACGTTCGCCAGCACAGCCTGCAATCAATACTGCAGCAAAAAAGAACGCAATTCCAACAAATTTATTCATAACGCCCATACCCCATTAGTGGATAATCAAGAGTTTTCCCTTTCTTACCTTAGTTCCGCCACGAATAACATACTGATAAACGCCAGGCGCCACAAGGCTTCCATTTTCCATACGGCCATTCCATGTCGCACGGCCACCAGAAATCTGATTGCCGCTCAGCGATACAACCAGCCTACCGCCTCTATTGTAAATATTAATCACAGCATCATCAGCTACATTGAAAAACGAAATATACGGCTGGAGCTTCGGACGGAACGGAATGGGGTACACCTTCACATCTTCGTAGGCTTTATCAGTCATGTTCTTTTCGGTACCGCGCACGTCGTCTCTTTTGTAACCGGTAACTCCATTGTCATGAGCAAACCACACCATGCCAAGTACCGTATCTACAGCGACATCTTGAATTCCTTCGCTAAGGAGACCATGACGGGTTGTAAAATGCATCACGGATAATGTATCCGGGCTTGTCTTGCGCGGGGTCAAGCGGTATGCACCTTGCGATTTTGTTCCAACCCACAGATTGCCACGGCTATCGACATCAATACTCGTATAGTCTGCACCGGTAAGGCCATTGGTCGAAAGAGGCGTTTTCAGGTCTTTGTCATCTTTATCCCAATACACCAGCGTTGACGCAGTGACCATCCAAACATAATCCGTAATAGGTTCATAAACCAAGTCTAGCGGAGTCGATTGAGCGCCAGAATACGTTTTTCGATAAGACGTATCGACCTTAGAAATATTCCCTCCCATTTTATTAACTGGCGGGAAAACAAACACATCCAAGCCACCATTGGCATCGGTCGATGTCGCTTCACGGGTCCCCACATAAACAACCCAATTGCCATTTTCGTCAACACGAGCAAACATCGGTCCACCAATAGTTGCAGACCCGACATTTTTCGCACAAGATACTAGAGGACCTCTCTCATCTTTACCATTTTCCACATATACTAAGCTATAACCTTTCTTCGATGCCGAAGTGGTTAAATAGCCATTATTATTCGGAGCCGGAGTAGATGACACCGCTAAAATTCCAGCAATACTCCCATTTGAATTGCCTTCAAAATAATTATCCATGCAATATTTATCACGATTAGGTACACCATTTATATCATTTCCGCGTAAATACAACTCTGCTGTAAGCATATCGGCCCAACCACTATATACGGCATATCCGTCAGCCCAATGGTGATAAAAAGTTCCTCCATCAGGAAGCACAGACAATGTTTTCAAATTATGAGCACGGGCATCAGATCCATTTCCACTCATCGCCGCATATGTAGGTTCGCTCCATACATATTTTTTTTCATTCCACGAATAACTAAAGTGCGAGAATCGCCCCTCTTCGGTCGCCACCAATACACCCCCTACAGGAAGGGCCTGAAGTTCATAAGGAATCCCTAGCGGGAACGGCTTATATTCCGTCAAGTCCGTAAATTTTCCATTATCGTAATAGAGGATAATTTCAGGGCCAGCCAAGATTGCCTTGCCAGACGGAAGCAATGACACCCAGCGCACTTTAGACTTGTAAAAATGAAGCCATCTTTTCTTATCACGGTCCTTAATCTCAACAGAATCACGCTCGTACAGAATCGAGTCCTTCAACACCTTTCCACGAATCATCACCATCGATTTATCATCGGTAAATACAGAGAACGTGTCGAGAGCCACACGGGTCTCGCCATCCTTGTCCCAAATTCTCATGCCTTCCGTGGGGAAGGTCTTCATTTCACCGTCTTTCCAAGCGATAGACTTGATAGGTTCATTGTTAATCGAAGCATTCTTAATAATCTTCCAGGAATCCGGGTCATACAATTGCACATCGGTGTCCAAATTTTCCCAGTCCATTTTGCGCATATAAAGACCGCCACCCGCAGCAATAATCAAGGAATCACCATGAATATCCATAGCAGTTATCGGATAAGCGGAAACGTTGATATCAGCAATACGTTCCACCGTGAGTATCGACGTCATAGTTCTAAGATTAAAAAACGATAGGCGATCCTCAAAAGCAATTACCAGAACCGGGCCACCCAAAAGAGCCAATCCCGGAATAACATGAGTATTGTTGCCCGTATAAGAACGGCTCAGCACTTGCCAAGTACCATTCGACAATATCATCGAAATAACACCGGACTCGCTTACCGCAAAGGCTCCAAGATCAGAAATAGCAACGGCACTCATCGACTGCTCACCAAGGCCTTTCGATGTCGTGAAGACGTCGTCGAGATTTTGCGCCCTAAAACGGAGACCTCCCCCCGTTGATAGAAGCAAGCCATCACCTGTAGGGATTGCCGCCTTTATCGGGAAAGGGCTTGAATAATTGAACCACTGGTCTTGTGCAAAAACCGATGAGGCAATAAAGAAAATGCAAATAAGATTAAGCAGATATTTCACGTTATAAAATTACGAAATTTTAAGAGCTTTTCAACCAGTAAATTCAATAATTTCTCGCAAAGACGCATCACGTCCCGTAATCATTTTAATCCGGTCTTTCTGTATTGCCATTTTCTCCTGCATTTTCTGGAAAGCGGCCTGCCTTCGCTGCGCCAGACACCCCCTAGATAACCCGATCAACCCGCTTAAATCACGAAGGCTAAGTCCACCCACAACCGAAAGTTCCACAATCATTCTTTCGAGCGGATTTAGCGATTCAAGTAAAAACGAGAACTCTTTCACCGCCGCATCACCAACGTCATCTTCAGGTTTGACATAAGCATCAGCCCAGCGCGCATCATAAACAGCCTTGGGCTCCATCAAAATCGAAAATGGAATTTCATGTACCATTTGCCTTTTGCGGTAGTCATTGTAGTGGCAATGCAAAAGTACCGTCTGGAGCCACGCAAAAAGATGGACTTGGTTGTTCAACGAAGCCGCTTTTTTACAAAACCGGAGAGCCACGTCCTGAAACAAGTCGTCCGCATCGTCTTTGGTCGCACACTTTTGCAAGCACAATTTGTATATTCTATAGGAATATTTTTTCCATACAGCCCCAACCCAATTAGGAGTGCGGTTACAAAGGATTTTCTTAGAAGACATAAACCATTTCCAACATTTTCTACTTCTTTTAGCGGGAATTAATTTATGAAAATTTTTAACAAAGTTATAGAATTTGAAAATTTTGCAACCAACCGTTTGCAAAAATCGTCATTTTGCATTTTATTGTTTGCAATGCTAGCATTTGCCCAAGAGTTCAATATGAACAACATGCCGCCTCCCGAGGCAAGTTTGCACTATTCCGCAGGGGCATTGGCTAAAGGTTCAAGCGTCACCGTCGATATCACCATTCCAGACAATTGGCATGTAAACGCGAATGTTGCGGCCGATGAATTTTTGAAACCATCGTCTATCGAAATTTCGGCACAAGGTATTCACTTTGGAGAACCCAAGTGGCCTGAGCCACTTAAGGAATACAGCGAAGCTCTGGACCTTGAGAATCTCGTTTTTAAGGGGCATTTCCAAATCAGGCTCCCCATCGAAGGAATCGACGACAAATACGACAGCCTCACCACTTCGGCAACGTTCCATTACCAGGCCTGCGACAATTCCATTTGCCTTGCGCCATCGAAAGTCACGTTTGGTGTAAATACAACTGAATTTGCAAAGAAAAGTAGCTTGCAGTCGGTACCCTTAAAAAAAAACGATGACGACATCCAAAGCGCCCCAGAAACTACACAAGAACATTTTGCCGAAGAAAGTTCCGCAGGCACACTGATTTTGCTTTTATCGGCGCTGCTTGGCGGTATCATCTTAAACCTCATGCCGTGCGTTTTGCCGGTCCTTTCGCTCAAGCTTTTTAGCCTTATCAAGCAAGCAGGGGAAAGCAGAAAGCGGCTCCTTACTTTAGGCATCGCCACAACCGCAGGCATTCTCACCAGTTTCTGGGTGCTCGCAGGCGTTGTCGCAATAATCAAGGCTGGCGGCGGAAACGCAGGCTGGGGAATGCAGTTCCAGAGCGCAGGATTCATCGCCTTCATGGTCGTAATCCTCACGGCTTTTGCCATGAGTTTCTTTGGCGTTTTCGAAATATGGATTCCCGGAAGCGCAACAACTCGCATGGATTTTACAAGCCGAAAGCAAGGCTTTGCAGGCGCGTTCTTTACAGGCGCACTCCTCGTTCTCTTGAGCACACCGTGCTCTGCACCATTCCTCGGAACCGCCATGGGTTTTGCTTTCACGACATCGACTCCTGTGCTGTTCCTGTTCTTTACCGCAGCAGGCATTGGCCTTGCACTCCCCTACATGCTCGTAAGCGCATTCCCGAAAGTCTTGAAAGTTTTCCCAAAACCAGGCGCCTGGATGGTTACGCTCCAGAAAATCATGGGCGTTCTTTTGCTCGCTACCGTCGTTTGGCTTTTGTGGATTGTGCACGAACAGTCCGGTAACTTTGGCGTTGGCATATTCGCCGCCATTTCGCTATTGAGCATCGCCTTGAGTTTTGCCATCGGGAACATCGCCCCGCCAGGTGTTGCATTTTTCCGCGAAGTTCTCGCCGTTGGAGGTTCCGTAATCATCCTCTTTGTAATCTGGTTTGCATTCGCCTCCCCTAAATACGAAGACGAAGTCAATGCGAGATTCAAGGCAAGATCCGTTCAACTCGTCACAGAAGACGGATGGTACCGCTATACGCCGGAACTCATCGAAGATTTCGCCAAGGCCGGCCGCACCGTTTTTATTGACGCCACCGCCGACTGGTGCATCACCTGCAAGGCAAACGAAGCCGCCGTCTTGAACCGCGAAGATTTTAGGCGCGCCATGGATAGCCTAAACGTAGCCCTCGTGAAGGCCGACTGGACTCGCGAAACGCCCGAAGTCACAAAGCTCCTCCGCAGCATGGGCAAGTCCGGCGTGCCCGCCTACACCATTTACCCCGCCGGCGACAAGAGCAAACAAATTGTATTGCCGGAACTCCTCACCACCGGCGCGATTGTGGAGAAGATTGTGGGCAGTGGGAAGTGATTTAAGGCTATTTTCGCTTTTTACAATTTCAACGAAAAATGTATGGATCCTAGCGAAGCGAGGATGACCCATAGTCGCCAACGTTTCCAAAAGATGAAATAGTATAAATTCTCGCGAAGCGAGGATGACCGCTATAAATCTAGACACGAAAATGCCCCGCTATAAGCGGGGCCATTTTTCTATGTTCTGCCAAATTCTCTAGCAACTGTTTCTAGTAACTTTTAGCTGAAAACTGCTGCGAAACCGCTATCTCTTCCCTTCGCGCTTGTAGCGTTCGATGCATTCGGCGTAGAAGTCGAAAGTCTGCTTCGCGATGGTTTTCCAGCTGAACACGTCAATGGCACGCTTGCGGCTGACTTCGCCCATCTTTTTCGCCAGTTCCGGATTTTCGAGAATCTTGTTAAGCTTGTTCGCAAAGTCCGTCTGGAAGGCCTTCGGGTCTGCCGGTTCGAAGTTCGTGGCAGACACGGCCTTGAGCGGCACGAGGTAACCCGTTTCGCCATCGACGATGATTTCCGGGATGCCACCCACAGCAGAACCCACGACAGGCGTTCCGCAGCTCATAGCTTCCAGGTTGATGATGCCGAAGGGTTCGTAAAGCGACGGCGTTGCAAATACGGTTGCGTGGCTATAAAGCACGCGAAGTTCCGTATGCGGCACCGCATCCTGAATCCACACAACGCC
>JAEEGL016114478.1_pt1 | contig 11150 bp, 13 predicted proteins | sample 9134231 | NCBI WGS metagenome assembly JAEEGL01 (sample SAMN16246548, study PRJNA631951) | gut metagenome | biome: gut microbiome; feature: rumen; material: fiber-attached | host: Bos | place: Iran: Karaj | collected 2018-10
GAAACGGCTCGGACGAGCTTATAAACGTGATAATACAGGGCTTTTTCTCCCACGGCGACAAGCTTTACATAACGCCGCCGGACTTCTCCATGTATGAGTTCTACGCTCAGTTAAAGGAGCTCGATATCGTCACTTTCGACCGTCCCGACAGTATGTACAAGATACCCTGTGACGAGCTTATAAAGGATATAAACGAAAAGAAGCCCCGCGCCGTCATGTTCTCGAATCCCTGCAATCCGCTAGGGCAGGCATACAGCCGCGAGGAGATATTGAGGCTTGCCGGGAGCGTGGACGCGCTCTGCATCATAGACGAGGCGTACATGGACTTTTACGGCGACTCCGCCGCGGCCGACGTTTCCGACTTTGACAACCTCATAGTGCTTCGCACCGCGTCAAAGGCGGCGGGCTTTGCGGCGGCGCGTCTCGGCTTTGCCGTAACGAACAGCGAGCTTACCGCCGTTATAAGAAAGGTAAAGTCGCCGTTCAACGTAAACTCCCTCACCCAGGCGGCGGCATGCGTGGTGCTTTCCGACCCCGAAAAGCTTAAGTCCGTGACGGAGACCATAGTAAACGAAAGAAAGTATCTTGAAGCGAAGCTTGCGACAGTATGCAAAGACGGCGGCTTCGAGCTTATACCCACGGTATCGAACTTCGCCCTGCTTCGCGGAAAGAATGCCGTAAAGGTATTCGAGGCGTTAAAGAAGGAAGGCATCGCCATAAGATGCCTGAAAGGCGAATACCTTCGCATAACCGCGGGTACCCGCGCGGAAAACGACGATTTTCTTGCATCATTCAAAAAAGTGCTGAAGGAGGTCTGACATGAAACTTGAAAGAAAGACGAAAGAGACGGATATTTCTCTTGAGCTTGACATCTACGGAAGCGGCAAATGCGATATATCGACGGGGGTGGGCTTTTTTGACCACATGCTCACCGCCATGTGCGTTCACGGCGGCTTTGACATGACGCTTTCATGCAAAGGCGACCTCCATGTTGACTGCCACCACACCGTTGAGGACTGCGGCATAGTTATGGGAAAGGCCTTTGGCGAGGCTCTTGGCGACAAGTCGGGCATAGCCCGCTTCGGCACAGCCTACGTTCCCATGGACGAGGCGCTGGCCTTCGTTTCCCTCGACATATCGAACCGCCCGTACCTTGTGTTCGACGCCGCGTTCAAGGCGCCCATGTGCGGCGACTACGACACGCAGATGACCGCGGAGTTCTTCCGCGCCTTCGCGGTAAACGCGGGCATAACGCTCCACGCGAAGCTTATGTACGGCGAGAACGCCCACCACGCGACGGAGGCGCTCTATAAGGCTCTGGCCCGCGCCCTTAAGGAAGCCGTAAAGAAAAACGGCGGTGCGGCGCTTTCAAGCAAAGGCGTGCTTTAAGAACGGAGGCTTTTAAATGATAATACTTCCCGCAATTGACCTTATAAACAAAACACCCGTGCGCCTCTATAAGGGGCGCTACGATACGGCCCATACGGTGGCCGACAGTGCGGCAGAGACCGCGAAAAAATTCTACGACGCGGGCGCGCGCCATCTTCACGTCGTAGACCTCGACGGCGCGAAGGCCGGAAAACCAAAGAATCTTGACGTGCTTTCCGAGATAAAGGCGGCGGCCGACCTTGAGATAGAGTTCGGCGGCGGCGTAAGAGACATGGCGACAATAGAGGCCGTGCTTTCGGCGGGCGCAAGCCACGTTATATTGGGAAGCGTCGCCCTTAAGAACAAGCCCCTCGTGGTCGAGGCCGTAAAGGCCTTCGGCGACAAAATAACCGTGGGCATCGACGCAAAGGACGGGTATGTGAGCACCGAGGGCTGGCTTACGGACAGCAAGGTAAGCTACATTGAGCTTGCCCGCGCCATGGAGGACATCGGCGTAAAGACCATAGTATTTACCGACATAGGCCGCGACGGCACGCTCATGCGCCCCAACTTCTCGCAGCTCTGGGCGCTCTCGGACGCAGTATCCTGCAATATCATTGCAAGCGGCGGCGTAAGGGACATCGAGGATATAAACACGGTGGCGCATATGGGGCTTTACGGCGTTATCGCGGGAAAGTCGCTCTATTCGGGCATGTTAGACCTTTCCGACGCTATAAGCGTAAAGAAAAACGGCGCGCCTCCCCTGCCCTATGATATTGAAAGGTTTTTTGAGAAAAATGACTTGATACCGGCCGTTGTAGAGGATAAAATAACAAATAAGACGCTCATGCTTGCGTATATGAACCGCGAGTCGCTTAAGCGCACGCTGCTTACGGGGCAGACCTGGTTCTGGTCGCGCTCCCGCGGCGAGCTTTGGAACAAGGGTCAAACGAGCGGTCACATACAGAACGTATCGGAGATATCATACGACTGCGACTGCGACACGCTGCTCATTTCTGTGGAGCAGATCGGCGCGGCATGCCATACGGGCAATCGCTCGTGCTTCTATCGCACGCTTAAAAAATTTTAACGGAGGTAAATTATGAACGACAGCATTTTAGCCGAGATGTACGACGTTGTCATTTCGCGCAGAGAAACGAAGGAGGAGGGCTCCTACACCGCCTATCTTTTCAGAGAGGGCATCGACAAGATACTTAAAAAAGTAGGCGAAGAGTGCGCCGAGACGATAATCGCCGCAAAGAACGGCGAAAAGGAGCCCGTTATAAACGAAACGGCCGATTTACTTTATCACCTTAACGTAATGCTTGCCGAGCTTGACATAGACGTGCGCGAGGTCGAGGAGAACCTGCGCGAGCGCCGCAAGAAGTCGGGCAACTTAAAGAAAATGAAAGTGGTGGACAAAAACACCTGATGCGGGGTCGTTATGGAGTTACACATTAAGCAGTTTGAAGAGCTCACGGTTTATGAGCTTTACGAAATATTGAAGCTTCGCTCCGCCGTTTTCGTTGTGGAGCAGAAAAGCCGCTACCTTGACACGGACGATATGGACCAGGACGCGCTTCACGTCTTTCTTACGGACGGCGACGAGCTCGTCGCGTATCTTCGCATACTTTCAAGGGACTCAGGTGAAACGGGCTATGTTAAAATAGGCCGCGTCATAGCAAAAAGGCGGCGCATGGGGCTTGGCACCGACATAGTCCTTGCGGGCATCCGCACCGCGCGGCAGGTATATAAGCCCGAAAAGATAAAAATAGCCGCCCAGACGTATACGAGGGAGTTCTACGAAAGGCTCGGCTTTGTAAAGACGCCGGACGACGAATACGATATAGACGGCATACCGCATATAAATATGGTGCTTGAATAATTACAGGCCGAAGGGCTTTCGCCCTTCGGCCTATGTTTTACTTTCCCGTCACTTCATCCGCAAGCTTTGAAAGCTCGGCGGCGCTTTTCTTTATGTCGTCCGCGCCGAATATGGCGGAAACTATGGCAACGCCGTCTATGCCGCTTCCCTTAAGCTTCAGAATATTATCCTTCGATATGCCGCCTATGGCCACTATCGGCACGGTGGAGGCGGTGCATATTTTTTTGAGCATTTCATACGTCACCGGGTCGGCGTCAAGCTTCGTGCCCGTGGGGAATATGGCTCCGACGCCGAGGTAATCGGCTCCGCTTTCCACGGCCGCCATAAGCTCCTCCACGCTTGACGCGGACACGCCCAAAATCGCGTTCGGGCCGAGCTTTCTTCTTGCCTCGCCGCTGTCGAGATCCTCCTGACCCACGTGCGCGCCGTCCGCGCCGCAGGCAAGCGCCACGTCCACATCGTCGTTTACGACGAATGGCACACCGTATTCGTCGGTCACGGCCTTTACTTCCTTCGCAAGGCGCACGTATTCATCGAAGGATACGTTCTTCTCCCTTATCTGAATAAATGTCGCGCCGCCTTCGATGGCCTCTCTCACCTGCTGGGCCAGCGTCTGGCCTTCCTTTAAAAACTTCCTGTCGGTTATCGCATAAAGATGCATGGACTTTCTCAAGCTGTCCGGCGTTTTAGTAAATTTCATATTTTGCTCCACCTTTCAAATCGGCATAACCCATTTTATACATATTGTCTATAAACCATGTGCGAAGGGACGCGTTCCCGGCGTTCTCCGTTACCATGCGCTCCCGCGCCCGCTGACCCGCAAGCCCCACGGCGCAGAACGACACGGCCAGCGCGTCAAGCAGTCTGTCGGGATTTGCCCCGGCATACGCGGCGGTCACCGCCGTGAGCATGCAGCCCGTGCCCGTTATCTTTGACATGTCGCTGTGGCCGTTCTTGATAAGCACCGTCCGTCTGCCGTCGGTGGCAATGTCTGTCTTTCCCGAGATGCCCACGACCGCGCCCGAGGTGCGGGCAAGGCTTTTCGCCGTTTCCACAAGGAAATCTATGGAGAAGCGCGTCATATCGGCGGCGTCCGCGTCGACGCCCTTCGTGTTTGCCTTCACGCCCGCAAGCGTCATTATTTCGGAGACGTTGCCGCGTATTATGGCTACGGGCGCGGCCTCAAGTATGCTTTTCGCCGACTTCGTGCGAAAGTCCGACGCTCCCGCCCCCACCGGGTCGAGAATGACGGGTATGTCCTTCTTTTCGGCTGCGCGCGCCGAGATGAGCATGCTTTTTACGGACTGCTCACTTAAGGTGCCTATATTGAGATAGAGCGCGTCGGCGATTGCCGTGATCTCGGCGGCCTCGCGCGCGTCCTGCGCCATGATGGGAGAGCCGCCGCATGCAAGCAGTATGTTTGCAACGTCGTTTACCGTAACGTAATTCGTTATGCAGTGAACGAGCGGCGTTTTTGCCCTTACGTTTTTTATGATATCCTCAAACATTGTCCCGCCTCCTTTTTTCGCGCCGCGTCCCTGCGGCTTTTCTCCTTTCATTCTATATCGCACCGTGCCGGGTTGTCAATTAAAAAAGCGAAGCGCCATTTTGGCACAGCCTTGGCGCTTCGCTCCTTTTGAGAGAAAAAGTATAATGGGAATCTTTATCTTAATTAAATATTCAGGCGAACGTCCTCGGGAAGCTTGTTCCACTGCGGGCACTTCGTTCTGTCCATGTACCAGCGGCAGATGGGCTTGCAGTTCAGGCACTTGTTCGACGGCTTCTTCTCTTTTGCCTTCTCTACCCAGTCGGGGTCGATAAGTATGCCTCGGAGCACGTCAACCGTGTCGCTGTAGCCGTTTTCTATCATCTCATGGGCGCTCTCCGACCTCATCATCCATACGCCGCCTACGGGCACGTTTACGGCCTTCTTTATCTGCCATGCTCCGTAGGGCAGGTTGTCGAACTTAAATCCCTCGGGAGCCTTGGGGCCTTCGCCCACCGTTATATCGACGAAGCTTAAGGTTCCCCACGAAACCTCTATATAATCGGCGCCCGCCGCCTCGAACAGCTTTGCGAACTCCACCGCTTCCTCTATCGTTGGCGCGTTGTAGGGCATTCTTACCGCCACGATGAAATCGGGGCTTACGTTCTTCTTTATTTCCCGTATCGTTTCAACGGCTATCCTTGCGCGGTTCTCAATGCTTCCGCCGTATTCGTCGGTGCGCTTGTTCTTTACGCCCGAAAGGAAGGTATCGAAAAGATAATTGTGGGCGCACTGCACCTGTACGCCGTCGAAGCCGGCCTTTTCGCATCTTACGGCCGCGTCAACGTAGTCCTTTTCGTACTTCTTTATCTCTTCCTTCGTCATCTCGCGCGATATGGACGTGCCGAATATTTTCGACTCCACCTTTATTACGGACGAGGCCACAAGGTCGTCGGTGCCCTGCGCGTTCACTCCGGCATGGTTTATGAGCATGAGGACGGGAACGCCGTTCTTATGGCATACCTCGGGTATCTTTTTAAGCCCCGGTATATGCTCGTCTGAGGACACGCCAAGCTGCGACACGGGAGTCATCTTGCCGTTCTCGCTTACATACGACGCGCCCGCAACTATCATGGCAACGCCCCTGTCGCAGAGCCACTGATAATGCTTAAGGTGAGACTCGGTCACAAATCCCCCGGGAGTGTCTATATCGCACACAAGCATTGCCGGAAAGACTATCCTGTTCTTAAGCTTTGTCTTCTTGATAGTAATCTCAGAGAATAAACCTGACATATTTCGCACCCCTTTTTTAATATTTCCGAAACGGTTTTTACGCTTTTAAAATATCATGCATATAGTGCTAAGTCAAGTACTTACCAATCAGAAAGTATGCGGTCTTTTATTCTCTTTCCGCGAGATCCTTTTCTATGGCCTCGCCCCAATCTTCTGAAAGCGTCTTTTCGCATCTTACCGCGCCCACCGCTCTGGAAAGCGTCTCGAATACGACCTTCGTGCCCTTTTTATCTGCGCGGTAGTTTACGGCTCGGTCCGCGGATATGCCGAAGCGGCCCGCCGTTTCCACGGAGTCGATGTTCGCGCCGATGAAGAGGAACTCCCAGCCCGCCTCCTCCTTTTTTTGCTCAATCATGCGCTTAACCTCATTGCTCGAATAGATGCGGCTTGCGTTCTCCATGCCGTCGGTGGTGATTATAAATACGGTGTGCGCGGGCACGTCCTCGGGGCGGGCGTATTTATGGATGTTCGCGATGTGTCGCACCGCCCCGCCTATGGCGTCGATAAGCGCCGTGCAGCCGCACGGCACATAGTCGCGGCGCGTCATTTTTCTTATTTCGGACAGCTTCACCCGGTCGTATATGACCTCGCTTTCGCTGCTGAAAAGCACCGTAGATACAAGGCACTCGCCCTCCTCGGCCTTCTGCTTTTCGATGAACGAATTGAAGCCGCCCACCGTGTCGTCCTCAAGCCCCGACATGGAGCCGCTGCGGTCAAGTATGAATACGAGCTCCGTTATGTTGTTTACTGCTTTTTCGTTGTTTTTCATCTGTATTACCTCCCATAAAAAAATAATGCGGCTGTGTTTTTAACTTACAGCCACATTATAACCCTTGAGCGTATACCGATGGTCGCCTGCCGTGCGACAAATTCGCGGACGTGAAAAAAACGCACCGCAGGGCGGTTCATAACAGATCGGGATCAATTTCCCAATCATCCATTCCGGCGCCGAGATCACTGTAAGGGCATTCCGCACACACCCTTCGCGCTTCTTCGATGTCTTTTATTTCCGACAATTCCTTCACAGACGATATCTTTACGCTCTTGCTAAGACCCATCAAAGATTCATAACAAAGGTCAATGTCTATGACGCGCTTATATGCCGGGCAGTAATGGTCGCTCTCATAATCCAGCATTTTTTATCCTCCCTTACTTAAACGCCGTGTCGAAAATCCTTATCACGCGCCGAGGAGCACCTGATCAAACTCGAACAGCGCCTCGTTTATCTCAAACAGGTCATATCTGCCGCGGCTTATGAAATACTCTATGATAATATCGAATTTATTGCTGTGAGAAAGGGCGAAGCCCGCCTTCATGAGCATTTCCTTCGTTTCGTCAAGCGATAGCTCCAGCGCCACGGCAAAGGCTATGACCGTCGTTTTCTTCGGTCTGTAATTTACGTCGTTTCTTATCTTTGAAAAGAGCTTTCTGTCGATATTCGCCCGCTGATAGCACTCCGGGTCGCTCATGCCCTTTTCCGTTATCTTGCGAAGGAGCATCTGCGAAAAGCTCTCGTCTATCGTGTCAAGCTCATCAATGAGGCTTTTGTCGGCCATTACGGACATATCCGCCTCAAGGGAGCCGAAAACCGCGTCCGCAGGCTTCGCCGCGCCGGCTATGGGGAAGCGGGGCTTTTTTACGCGCCTTCGCTTTTCGTATCCCGCGCGCACGCGGCACTCCTCAATATATTCCTTTATATCGTATTTAAGGCTCTTTCCGATGGCGAAGCTCTCTTTGTCGTAGAACACGATATACACGGTCATTTCGTGCTCCGACAAAAAGGCGCGTATGGCTTCCTCCGCCGTTTTAAGCGCCTGCTCCTTAGGATAGCCGAACCTGCCGCTCGATATAAGCGGAAACGCTATGCTTTGGCACCCGTTCTCTTTTGCAAGCTTTAAGGATTCACGGTAGCAGGACAAAAGGGCGTCCGCTTCTCCCGCGTGTCCCCCCTGCCATTTGGGGCCCGCCGTATGAATGACATGCTTTGCGGGCAGGCCGAAGCCCTTCGTTATCTTCGCCATGCCCGTGGCGCAGCCGCCGAGGCGCATGCATTCCTCGAAAAGCTGTGGCCCCGCCGCCTTATGTATGGCCGCGTCCGCGCCGCCGTCGGGCTTCATGTCGTTGTCAACGGCGTTTACTATGGCGTCGCATTTCATTTTCGTTATGTCGTTTCGTACAAACAAAAGAGGCATTTTTTCACCGCCTGTCCGTATTTTTCCGTGATGACTTTAAAAAACACGCGGCAAAGTCCTGCCCTGCCGCGTCTTCTTCTATAATTCCCTTCGTCCCTCCAGCGCGCGCATGAGGGTCACGTCGTCGGCGTATTCAAGGTCGCCGCCCACGGGTATGCCGTAGGCTATGCGCGTCACCTTTACGCCAAACTGCTTTATGAGGCGTGAAAGGTACATGGCCGTGGCGTCGCCCTCAACGGTGGGGTTCGTGGCCATTATGACCTCGGATATGTCGTCCTCGCCCAGCCGCAAAAGGAGCTCGCGCGCGCGTATGTCGCCGGGGCCCACGTTGTCAATGGGCGAGATAACGCCGTGGAGCACATGATAGCTGCCGCGGTAGCGGTGGGTGCGCTCGATGGCGGCCACGTCCTTCGGCTGCTCCACCACGCATATGGTCTTTTTGTCGCGCGACTCGTCGGCGCAGAGCCTGCAGACCTCCGTCTGCGAGATGTTCTGACATATGCGGCAGTAGGTCACGTTCTTTCGCGCGTCAAGTATGGCCTGCGCGAACGCTTCGGCCTCGCTTTCGTCCATGCGCAGGACGTGAAACGCCAGCCTCTGCGCGTTCTTATGACCTATGCCGGGCAGACGCTCGAACTGCTCTATAAGCCTTGCCACCGGCGCGATGTAATAGCTCATCTCTTAAAACAGGCCGCCCATGCCGCCCGTTATTCTGCCAAGGGCCTCTTCCCTTTCGGAGGTGGCCTTTCTTATGGCCTCGTTTACGGCCGCGGTTATAAGGTCGGAAAGCATGTCGATATCCTCGGGGTCAACAACGTCGGGCTTTATGTCGAGGGAAAGTATCTCAAGCTTGCCGCTTATCTTTACGTTTACGGCGCCGCCGCCCGAGGACACCTCGAACTCCTTCGTTTCGAACTCGTCCTGTATCTTCTGCATCTCAGCCTGCATCTTCTGTGCCTGCTTTATCATATTGTTCATGTTGGGCATACCGCCTCTGGGCATTGCTCCTCTGGGCATTTTTGCCATGGTATTCTCTCCTTTAAAGTTTATTTTTATATATCGTCAAAGCTTACATTGCTGTTTTCGTCGTAATCCGATATAAGGTCAAGGGGGTCCGGCTCGGGCGGGGCCGCTTTTTTCGGCCTCGGCGCGGGCTTTTTCTTTCCCGCCGTAAATTCCACCTTCATCGGCCTTGAAAGCTGCTTCGATACGGCGTCCTCTATGGCCTTTTTGCTCTTTGAAAGCATATCCTTAAAGAAATCGTTCTCGCAGACTATCTCGATATGCGTATTGTACGCATACGCCGCCGTGTTTTTCATAAGACTGGCCGTCATCTGGTCGGTCTTCATTATCTCGGCTATGGTCTTTGCGTATCGTCCGAAGGGAAGGCCCTCCTCGGACGTCCCGGGGGACGGCGCGTCCTCCTGCGGGGGCGCAGGCGGCGGCGTTTCGGCCTTTACTTCCCGCTTCGGTTCCGGCTCCTCCGGCATATCGTCGTATACCGGCGGCTCCCAAAGCTCAACAGGCGGGAGCGCTTCGTATTCCTCCGCGGCCGGCCTTCTTTCGGGCGCGGCGTGCGGCTTTTCCCCGCGGGGAGCCGTTGCCGGCACGTTCCCCGACGATATCATATCCTCAAGCCTTGCCACCCGCTCGGAAAGCTCCTCCTCATCATGGGAGAGACGCTCCTCGCAGAGTCGTATAAGGCTCATTTCAAAAATAATGCGGTGTGACGTGCTTTTCGGGAGCCTGTCGAGCACCGCCGAAAGCTCCTTTGACCACCAAAGCACCTCGGTCAGCGACGCCTTCTTTGAAAAGGCAATGAGCGCGTCCGCGCTGCTTTCGCTGCCCTGCACGAGGGCGGCGCCTTCCTTTCCCGACTTTGCCACAAGCACACAGCGGCACATCCATATGAGCTGCTCGCACAGCACGTTTATATCCTTGCCCTCGGAATATGCCCTTTCCATTGTGGAAAGCGCGCCCGTCAGATCCTTTTTATAAAAGCATTCCATGAACCGAAGGAGCATATCGTCGGAGGACATGCCGAGAACCGACAGCACCCGCTCCCTCGTCATACGCTCGCCCGGCGAAACGCAGCGCTCCAATACGGACAGCGCGTCTCTTACCGAGCCTCTGCCCATGCGCGCGACCTCTCTGGCCGCGTCCTCGTCGAACTCTATGCCCTGCGAGTCAAGTATGCCCGCGATGACCTGTGCTATCTTCTTCGTGTCCACGCGCCTGAAGTCGAACCGCTGGCAGCGGGACAGTATGGTCGCGGCAAGCTTATGCACCTCGGTGGTGGCAAGTATGAACACCGCGTCCGACGGCGGCTCCTCCAGCGTCTTTAAAAGGGCGTTGAAGGCGTTCGCGGACAATGCGTGAACCTCGTCGATTATATAGACCTTGTAGCGCGTCATCATGGGGGCGCTCCGTATGTCCTCTATGATGGTACGCACGTTGTCAACGCCGGAATTTGAGGCGGCGTCCATCTCTATAACGTCAATGACGCTCTCGTTTTCGATGCCCCTGCATATCTCGCATTCGCCGCAGGGCTCGCCGTCCTTGGGATGAAGGCAGTTTATCGCTTTTGCAAATATTTTGGCGCAGGTCGTCTTGCCCGTGCCCCGCGTGCCCGTAAAAAGGTATGCGTGGCCGATGCGCCCTGTTTTTATCTCATTTTTAAGCGTGGCGGTTATATGATCCTGACCCACCACATCCGAAAACACCTTCGGACGGTATTTGCGGTAAAGAGCCTGATACATATCTTGACCTTCTTTTTAAAAATCAAAAAAGCTGCGGCTCCAAGTAAGGCTGCGCACCCGATCTCGAAACGACACCGCCATGCGTTTATTTTGCAGTTAGCTCGGAACAGGCGCCCTTGCGGCACACAAAAATCACTGCTTATTGCTGCTCGGTTCCCCGCCTGACA
>JAEEGL016708520.1_pt1 | contig 11150 bp, 12 predicted proteins | sample 9134231 | NCBI WGS metagenome assembly JAEEGL01 (sample SAMN16246548, study PRJNA631951) | gut metagenome | biome: gut microbiome; feature: rumen; material: fiber-attached | host: Bos | place: Iran: Karaj | collected 2018-10
CAGTGCGATCAGTGATATCCAGAAGTCGAAAAACCTTTTAAAAAAGTGCTTATACATGATTGAATCGTTAAATAGTTATAACGTTGCCTACGTCGTGCGTAGCCCTTTTTGTTATTTTTGTGTGACTTTATCTTTTCTGTGCTTTCTGTGTGACCATTTTATAGATCCCATAGCCGACCAGGCTTCCCAGTGCATTATGCATGACATCATCCACTTCGCAGAAGCCCTTCTTAAACATGAATTGCAGTACTTCGATGGCTATAGACAGGACAAGCCCTATCACCAGCACCCTCTTCCATGTCATTCTCCATACGCCACATCCCAACAGGATACCAACGGGAAGGAACAACACGACGTTCAGCAGATTCTCTGCCACCATCTCCAGCAGATACCCATGTGGTCCGAAGTCCCAATAGCTGGAGAACGGAATCAGCCGGAAACCTCTCTCTGCTTTAGTACTCCTGAAGATCACCGTCGCGCATAACACCAGCGCCATCCACTCCGACAATGCCAGCGCCGAGACATACCGCCCTCCTGTCCTCACGCCCTTCCATAGCAGCAACACGACAACCCCGATGACAAACATCGCCAGCAGCCCCCAATACACCGCCACCGGTATTGCCCCCGCCACTGTCGTTGCGTATACCTTAACCTCAACCATTATTTCTTGAAGTACCCCATGAAGAACTCAATCGCCTTATCCTTCATCAGCAGCCCCAGGAGCCCATAAATAGCGAAATAGGAGACAAACGACAGCGCGAAGCGCACATACAGCCCATCCACCAACACCGCCAGGCCAAGACAAGCCAAAATAGGTATTAGCGCATTGAGCGTCACGATATGGAACTGTTTGATCTGCTCCATCAATGTAATCCCCATAAACCGATACACGAACCAAGAGCTGACAAGGATATTCAGCACCGAATAGGCCAGAATGCCTTTTACCATAATCAACAATCCATAACGGAATGTGACCAACAGCACGATGATACCCAATATCTTTTTGATCAGCTCACAGATAAACAGGATATTCGTTCGACCTATGGCTTTAAACAGATTGAAATGCAAGTTCGATACCACATACGCCAAACTGGAGATACAAAGTATCTGCATCATCGGTGCCATTTCGAGCCATTTCTCAGTCAGCAAGATCAGGATAATATCCTTAGCATTCACCATTAAGAATACATTGATGGGAATCGCGATAAATGCTGAGGCATGGAGGATACGCAACGCCGACACCTTCAACTGCGCCAGATCATCCTGAGCCCTCGATAACAGCGGATACAAAGCCCGCATGCTCATATCACTCAGGTTATACGACACATAGCCAGAATAATTGTCAGCTCTATTATACAACCCTAACTGCTGAGCATTGTATTGCCGTCCTATCACAAGAGAATACAGGTTATTATACACTGCATGCACCAACGCCGTAAACATCATCGGCAAGCCAAATGTAATCAGCTGCCGGAAAGATTCCATGGAGAACTGAAATGCAGGCCACCATCGGGAATATGCATAATAGGCCATGTTCATCAAAGCAGCTGCTAAAAGAGTCTGACCAACCAACGCCCAATAAGCATAACCATTATAGGCCATAAACAAAGCCACGACACCAGCCAAGAGAGAAATTGAGGTCGATGCTACAGCCAGTTCTTTAAAACGCAGTTGCCGTTGCAACAAAGACCGAGGCACAATACCCACGGCATTGATCATCAGCACTAACGCAGATACGCGCAACACCTTCCCCAAGTTAGGCGTATGATAGAAATCCTCTATCACAGGAGCAGCAACGAACAGCAGGACATATAAGGCGATACTGATGGAAGTCGAAAAGATAAAGGCTGAATACGCATCAGCCTTCGTACATTCTTTTTTCTGTATCAGAGCCCCTTCTAAACCGCAATCAATAAAGGCTCCAGAGATGGCAAAAAATACCCCTTGCATCGCCACGACCCCAAAGTCGTAAGGATTCAGCAGTCGCGCCAGCACGACGCCTATCGCGAACTGGATGCCAAACGTGACAAACTGCTGGATGCCACTCCACAAGAGACTTTTATGAGCGTCGCCCTTCATCCTTCAGTCCGTGATAGCCTATAATTATCATAGAAATATTTGAGTACTCCAAAAGGGAACAATAATAATGTCATAGGCAAATTTGCTGCCATTGAAAGCATCTTTCCATCACGTATCCTTAATGATAGAGCTACATAACATATGACATCTTTCAGATACCCTTTTTTCTTAAATCTTATACACTGGTTGCGATATGCCCTATATCCACATGGATTATTATACAATAACCTCACAAAATCAGATGAATAACCTCCAACTTGATATCTACAATTCTGCATATAATAAGGAAACAATAATAATTTATAATCCCTATCTATTTGATCGCATAAATAGAAATCTGGCACAAATTTCTCACCGGGGAAATAAGGAAATGGATATCTTTCTAATATAACACGTTTATATACCGTAGAAGTTTCTCCTCTAAATCCTTTTGCTAATAGCTCTGATAGATGAGCCTTCATCATTCCTTCCGGGAAACTCATTATCTTTTGACCAATTTGTTTAAAAGCTATAAGGCCACAAAGATCCGAAGAGGAATCACCTAACTTTTCATTTTGTTCATCCCAAAAGGCCAATGTATCTTTGACTACACTCTCTGAATTAAGATGGTCATCAGAATCCACACACATAAATAATTCACCATATGCTTCATTAACGGCTTTGTTATGAGCCATCATCTTCCCCGCATTCTCCTGATAGAAATAACGAGCGCTTATAACTTTTTCATGTATCCAACCATCTACTAACTCCCGAGTATTATCTGTTGAGCCATCATCCACAATCAACCACTCAAAGTCCTGACAAGTCTGTTCACACAGGCTATCATACAACTTCGGCAAGATGTATGCGCGATTATATGTTGCTGTAAAAACTGTTAATCGTTTCATATATCAATCAAAAAGGAAGAACAATTAAGAATGATGTAATAAAGTCATCTCTCTACAACATCTTGCTATTGCTTCTTGCATACAATTAAAATACTACTACCAAACGGTACATTCTTGCGACTTATCAGTCTTTTAAGTTCAAGTTTCTCAACCCGCCTTAGAATTTTATACACGAAAGAATTGCCCAGCATTAAATCCTTAGTAGACCTTTCACTATTGTCAACTCCTCCCAAATTACGTTTCTTGAATCGTCCCAGCCACACTCGAAGTATCTTGATAGGCACATACAGAAAAGAAAAAAAATAATTCTCGTACAACACCTCAAAGCCATGATTAACTAATTTATCACATATCTCATCTTTCTTATAGCGCCTAAAATGACCCGCAATTAAATCTTCTCTACTCCATAGAGACATAAACGCTGGAACCGTTATTAATAACACCCCTCCTAAGTTCATTCTCCCATATATTACATCCAGAAATTTATCATCGTTCTCTATATGTTCTAATACATCTAATAACATATACTGATCAATAGGGTGATCCATATTTTCAATAGAGCCATTTTTTACATAGGGGATATGTCTCTTTTTTCCATTGACACATGCCTGATAAGATGGTTCCAATAAACCCATATTAAAACCTAATTTGGACAAGAAACTTGTAGTATAACCATTACCTCCACCAATATCGACTGTTAATTTAGTCTTGTCAAAATATTCAGAGGCAAAACTTTCTATTACTTTTGCTCGATACTGAAACCACCATGATCTATCTTCAACCTCAAACAGATTATTCTGCACATCTGAAGAGAACTGTGTATCAGACTTATGCTCTTCCCCATCTATATAAATGCCATTCTTATCTAAATACATGACTGCTTATAAAATCTTAATCTAAAGTGAAATAAAAATGTTTATCTAGAAACTAAAAAATCTTCCTTATGCATAAAAGACAACAATTCCTAACATAATCAAGATATTTGCAATTACTTTATCAAACGTCAACTTCTCAGACAGAAAGAAAACAGATAAAACGGTTACGAAGATATATCCTGAAGCTTCTAGAATTGGCATATCTTTCAATAGCACTCCATGCTTCATTGCATAAATAGTGATACACACAGTCATGAACATCACAGTATATGATATTACAACTTTCCTGTTCAATAATATATCCAATATGGTTTGATGTTCTTCTATCGCGCTTTTCTTCAGTAGAATTTGAGAGATAGAACTTGCAAAAACACAAATAACAACAATTAAATAGTATATCATACAATTATCTTGCTCCGAAAATTAAAACAAAGACCAATGATTATTAACATCACTCCTATTATATTCTTCCAAGTTATGGATTCTCCAAATATTGAATATGCGAAAAGAAGAGAAAAAAAAATAGTAATACTCTTAAAGAGATATGCCTGAGAAAGAGGAATCTTATTAAGAATAATCTGCCAAAGTATAGCATATACAGTCAGAAGCAACATTATACAAACAAAATATATACAATACCAAAGAGTAAGATAATCCTGAAAAGATGCCATCTTAGAGAATATTCCTACACATGAATAAGTAGAAAAAGCTATTATTAAAAGTAAGAGTGATGATACCGACAAGCTTTTCATACAAGATTACTTATAAAAACTTCTAACACCATCAATAATATAAGCGACTTCTTTATCCCGCAATTCGAAAAACATTGGCAGACGTAACAATCTGTCTGCAAATTTATCACAATTAGGAAGAGTGGGAATATTACTCTCTATAGACTGATAATAATCACTTAAATGTAGACTTAAATAATGGAATGGCGCCAAGATACCTTTTTCTTTAAGAAAGGCAATCAATTGCGCTCGTTCATCAAGACTTTGACATACAATATAGAACATGTGCCCATTATTAGTGGCATAATCAGGTAAATCCGGCAAAGTGAAAAAGCCTTTCTCTGAAAGATCCTTCAAACCATCATGATACTGTTCCCATATTGCCTTACGGCGGGTTTGAATATCTTCTAAGCTCTCCAACTGTGCATATAAAAATGCACTATTGATCTCAGAAGGTAAGAAACTGGAGCCTGTATCCACCCAACCGTATTTATTTACCATACCACGGAAAAAATCAGCACGATTTGTACCTTTCTCCCAAATAATCTCCGCACGACGGATGAAGCGTTCATCGTTCACACAAAGTAAACCGCCTTCGCCACCAGCCGTTACATTCTTTGTCTCATGGAAAGAGAAACAACCGAAATGCCCTATACCTCCCAAAGGCTTATCCTTATAATAAGAGTCAATCGCCTGTGCAGCATCCTCTACAACAAAGAGGTTGTGACGATTAGCGATTTCCATGATCTTATCCATATCACAAGCTATTCCCGCATAATGAACTGATACAACTACCTTTGTTTTATCTGTAATCAAAGACTCAATTATATCGGCATCAATATTTGGATTATGTTCACAACTATCTGCAAACACGATTTTGGCACCTTGACGAACAAAAGCAAGCGCAGATGACACAAATGTATATGAAGGAACTATCACTTCATCACCAGGTTTCACGTCACAAAGAATAGCAGCCATCTCAAGAGCATCAGTGCCAGAAGTGGTCAAGAAACACTTCTTAAAGCCATACTTATCTTCAAAGAACTGTTGACACTTCTTTGTAAACATGCCATTCCCAGATAATTTACCAGTGTAAACAGCCTGATACATGTAATGAACTTCCATGCCTGTCATATAAGGTCTATTAAATGGAATATAAGCCATATTATTACAATTTCAGCTTTGTAAAACTTAGAATATTCTTATATGCTACATTTTCAGCTTTCTCCCTTGTTGTCTTCGATGCAAAATAATCGAAACGTTCTCTAAGCATATTTAGCTTTATCTCTGGATGATCACTACCAATGCATACCCTTCTGTCAAAAGACTGAAAAAGGAATTGAATATCCATATCAAGTGAGCTCCCAGCATATTTACATAGCGTGAGTGACAAATCAAGAAGAGTATTTGGGAAAGACCTTACTAATTCCATCATCTCCAAAAGCCTTACAACACCACCGTGTAGCAATATCACTTTACTATGGCTATCTGCTTTCAGTAACATATCCCCTAGTCGTTCCACGTTATTTGTCAGCATGCTAATCTCACTACTGTAGAAATATGTGCAGAGCATTACAACCAATCCAAATTCGTTTGCTTTATCTATCACATACGGTAAAAAGGGATTCTCTAAGTTAAACTGTCCTATACGAGGATGTAGTTTGACACCTATATACCCTTTACTTTTTATCTCCTTTAGCCTCGCTGTATATTCTTCTGCCGTGTTTTTACCAAGAGAGAAGAAGGCAATTGGAAATAACTTTCCATATCCCTTGCTGTTTATCAATTCAAGAAACTTATCTTCGTCATAGCCCCCGACTCCCTCCATCCCGACTGCAAACGCGCCACAGACATTGCTAACATTCATCTGTGAATGCAGTTCGTCTATTGATGCACAATCTGGCCATTTTGGAAGAATCCACTGACCATTGAGAGTTGGATGGGTAAGAGAATCGAAAATAGATATACTATTCATGTGACAATTTTACTTTTAGTGTCTCACAAACACTATCAATACGTTCCTGCAATTGGTTAGGGTTATCTGCCAAGACAATCACAAAACCCTGACGACTTCTGTCATCCTCACAAGATTTCAACACATCGCCAACTTTATATTTAAAATCTAACATTAATACACCTTCAAGCTTTGATGCCTCTTCAACACCTTCTAATGATTGAATTTTACCACTCCCGAATTCAAAGAAATGAAGCTCTGCACTCTTTTGGGTGATGGGATTTTCATAAACATCAACAAAATTTCCTTCCAAACATTTCAGATAAGCATCATAAACATCAAATCCAGAAACCCATTTTACAATATCCGATGATATTAAAGTTCCTCCTCCTCTGCATGCTATTTCTACAAGGTAGAACTTCCCTGTTTTCTCATTAACAATGTATTCTGCATGAGTAGGTCCAAAAAGTAGTCCAGAGTTATCCACATACCTATTATCTGCCTCTATAACACCACTCTCTATATCAGGTGGTAGAAGAGCTGGATATGTCAATGTTGACGCTATTCCTGTTTTAAAATGTTTTTTTCTTGAGATAGCAAGAACTCTATGTTTCCCCTGGGCACAAAAACCTTCAACGGTTATTTCATATCCAGTAATGAACTGTTCCAGAATTGCTTTTTTTATGAAACTGTATTTTAATGCATCCTTAAGATATACCTCTAGTTCTTCATCAGTAACACCTTCTTCGATCTTGTGAATACCTTTGCTGGACTGAGCATCACATGGCTTTATCATCAAAGGTAACCCCACTTCCTTGATAAAAGCCCTTATTTCTTCTAAATTAGAAACCTCTGAGAATGAAGGAATAGGTATATTGACTCTTTTTGCATATTTTCTAGAAAGATATTTGTTCGAGAACTTAACGACAACATCCTCTCTATTGCCTTTTAATGATAACTTTTCTGCGATATAAGCAACTGTCTCAACAGATATGTCTGACTGATCCGTACATACGATATCAAGATCTCGGTTAATCTTATTAAGGATTACATCCTTCTCCCTAACATCCTCTTGTATTTGCTCGTCGCTAATTAGAACTCCTTTTGAAGTTGTATATGGATCAGCAACTGTTACATGATAGCCATTTTGTTTTAAATATGTTATTATTGGCACCTGCCATTGCCCTCCTGCAATTACCAATGCATTCTTTCCCATTCCTATCATTTAAATTGGGCCAATCTTTCTAACAAATGTTTGTCCATTAATTCATCTTCTAAATATTTCTTCTTGCATACAATGTCATATGTAGACATTTTTAATGTGTCAAGACAGTAGAACCAAATATCCTCCTGATATTCAATAAAATGAAGTTTGTTAATCAATTCTTCATTTATCTTCTCCTTAGGAATCATCACCACTCCACTATCATCACAAACCATTATGGAACCATCATACCTATCATGAAGCTCTTTCATCTTATCCTCAGTCAAATCATCACCATTCTGGAAATTAACACATCCTATTGGGCTAACATCTTCTAACCAGATTGGGTAATTCTCCTTGATAAGAGCATGAGCATCGCGAAGAATGCCATTTATAACTATTGCTTTAGCTCTTTTATAAAGCATAATATACTTAGTTACTAAACTACCAAAAACAGCCCTGTCACAATTAACATTATAAACAAACAGAATTTTATCTTTTATATCTGTTTCTGCTAATTGCCTATGGACTTCAAAATTGCTATTATTAATGGCATATATGCATGCGACTTCTCCTACCTTATACATACCTTTATTTAAGGCTTTTACTCCTTTGACCTGACCTGTTTTGCCTAGGACATCTCCAACTTCTGTTGAAGAAATACGATTATTTTCCATGGGAGTAATAGCCTCATTAATCAAATTTTCCATAATTCAATTATTTAAAATTTTCAATCTTGCAATCCCCAGCCCATCTTTTCCATACTTATTTCCACAATATATCATATAATAGTCTTGACCATATTGGAACACTTGGCAATAACACTGCATCTCCGAATCCCAGCCTGTCGCAGGCTTACTGATTCCTGACAAAGAGTCATCGCGAATCCAATTAACGCCATCTCTTGAATAAGCATATCCCAAACTATAGTTTTCTCCTCGGTACGAGAACCACATGTGGTAAGTATCACCAAGTTTAATCACCGAAGGTCTACAAATAGAAAAATCCCCCATTCCGTAAATAGAGTTGATACAGATATGATTGTTTCTTGTCCAATTAACACCATCTTTCGACTCTGCATACTTTATCACATAGTAGTGCTTTGCATCATTAGAACCACTACCCCACCTTAAGAAGCTGGTGTAATAAAGACGAATCACATCTTCTTCAATATACACCGAACTTGAACCTATGCTAAGATAGTCATCATCATCAAAAGGCAGTATTGGTGCTCTCGAAACTCTCTTAAACAAACCATTTTCTTGCTCAACAGCCAACCCCAACCCATTTTGAAAAGGTGTCAGCACTGTCGGTTTCCAACCAACATAAAGCATATACCACTTCCCTTGAAAGGAATAAAGCCAAGGATAAGAAACGCCATTTTCATCAAATGCGCCAAGGTCGCCTAAATCAAATTTAATCCCTCCCCATTCAGTTTTTAGGGTCTGGATATCAAATAGAACTACTCCTACACGTGAACGGTTTTCATCATCTCGTCCCGTTACAAATATCTCAAACTTTGGGCTGTCACCTATCTGTCGTGCAAAGGAAGGCCCCACCCAAGTACTTGCCCAGTCTATATTTTCATTAGGGACTAAAATACGCCCAATTCTTTCCCATTTAAATATCATACAAGCTTCTTCAAAATTCCGATAAAACTGTAGCGCTAATGATGACCATAACTTTTACAAATTAATTTGTTCTTTGACAATAAATACGGGCCTATCTTTTACTTTATCAAAAACACTTCCAAGATAGATACCAACCACACCAATTAGTGAAATAAGGATACCCGCAATAAGCCATAATGAAATAATTAATGTTGTAAATCCGCTAACAGCAATTCCGCCTGCCAAATATCTTATCAGATAAAACATAGCAAGCATGATTGAAAACACAACGATATAGAAACCCAATCGTAATGCCATCCTCAGAGGTTTATTTGAGAATGCAATAATATTGTCAAAAGCAGAAGCTATCAATTTTGCCCATGTATAACCAGAAGTGCCTTCTGCTCTGGCATCCTTAACAACAGGAAGATAGCCAATATTGAAACCAACCCAGCGAACTTCCACAAGAAAGCATTTGATATAATCACCCATACTAAGTACTGCATCAATCACCTTTCTATGATAAATGCCGAAGTTGTTCGTTTTCTTATCTACTGGTGAATCCGTAAAGAAGGCAAATACATAGCTAAATACACGAGATGTAAACTTCTTAATAAACCTATCATCCCGCTCGACAATTTCTGCGAAGACCGTATCATAACCTTCTTGGGATTTGTGATAGAGATTAGGAATTTCCTCAGGACGATCCTGCAAATCGCAATCCATCACAACGACCCACTCTCCTGTCGATGCCGTCAAACCAGCTATTATAGCATAATGCTGCCCAAAGTTACGGGAAAGATTAATGCCCTTTACCCTCATATCCCTGGCACATATTTCTTTCATCTTTGCCCAAGAATCGTCAGGCGAACAATCATTCACAAGAATGATTTCATAATCTTCCGTGATAGACCTTACTGCAACTTCTATACGGATAATGAGCTCATCTAACATTTTTTCTCCCTTATAAACAGGGGAAACTACTGAGATCTTCATTCTTTGAACTTAATAGCATTTATATTTCATTCCTAGCAGAAACTGGAGGAACAAATAATATGAAATAATCATTCTCATATACCTTCTGGTATCGATGGCCTTTAATAAAAGATAATATGTCGAATCCATATTTTCCATCCAATTTGTATATTTCATACCAATTATCTCCTGAGAAGAAAGTCTTGTTAAACAAAATTCTCGGAGTTCCCTCAATTGGCAGAATAAAGTCACCATCCTCTCCTATCCAACAGGTACCTCCTGCAGGTCGAGTATGAGTTAGATAATTCATCATAGGTGCTAAAGGGAAGCACATCATTGTATCACCTATAGCGACATATGGTTTTATCCCTAATAAAGTTGAATTAATAGCATCAGCCCTTTCCTTAGAAGTAAGGAATCCTTTGGATTCAACATTATCAATTTGTTCTGTTTTTAGGTTTATTGGAGCAACATCCATGAGATTACCCTTTCTTATTATTTGCAAACACACGGCCAGGATGAAAGTGAAGACATAAACCATTTTCTTTCTGTCTATTATCTGCATAGAAGCTATTGGAGCAGCCAACAATGCAGGAAGACTACCATGATTAACGCCATAATTTGATCCATATATTTCAATAATCAACATATACAAAGCAAATAAAGCAAGAACCCCAAGTTGATCTCTATTTTTATGAATACATATTATACAACCTAATACAAAAAAACCCCATAATATAATATATACATGTGATATTTCGTATATATAGAAAGTAATGCTCAACACACTTACTATAAAAAAAACTAATGTGAGAAACAAATCTCTCTTTCTTTC
>JAEEGL016904987.1_pt1 | contig 11150 bp, 12 predicted proteins | sample 9134231 | NCBI WGS metagenome assembly JAEEGL01 (sample SAMN16246548, study PRJNA631951) | gut metagenome | biome: gut microbiome; feature: rumen; material: fiber-attached | host: Bos | place: Iran: Karaj | collected 2018-10
ACATCCACTTCCTTGTTTAATGCTTTACGCAGTTCCTCAGCAAAGGCAAAAACCATAGTTAATCTAAACCCGTCTCCGCCGTATACCAGGAAATCCAAATCGCTCTCATCAGTAGCATCGCCCCTTGCATATGAGCCAAAGAGATACACCTTTTGCAACCCCTAAATACTCTGTATCTCTTATGATCCGGTAAACAACAGGGAGACAGAGAGCATGATCATAATCATGCAAACCGACAGTCGATGGGTTTAACCGTTTCTCTGACTCGTCCTGATGATCATATTGCACCGCGCCCATTGCTCATCCTTGTAGACAAATGCCTTATGATCCGTTATTCGCTCCTCAAATCCCACTTTTTCATAAAACCTTTTTGCCCTGCCATTTACGGAAAAAACGATCAGATGCACGGCATTCACCTTTGTTTCTTCAAATGCAAACGCTAAGGCAACCCTAAACATTTCCTGTGCAGTTCCCGTGCCACGGCGCTGGGGAGCCACCACCACAAATTTAAACATACCTTCTTTTGTTTCACCATTTACTGAATAGCAAAAGAATCCCACCGGGACATCATCATCCAGAGTTACAACATAAGGACTGTCCCCATGTTTTTTCGCCATATCGGATAATACCGCCAGGAAATCATTTTTATCAAGAGGATACTGAAAGCGATTGGCGCACCACATAGCATGGCCCCTTTCGTCCGGGATCCATTCCTTTATCACTTCAAAGTCTTTCTCCTCAAATGGTCGTAAGCGCATCTCTACACCTTTCATTTATCATTCGTTTTTCTTTTACTTCCTCTGCTTTTCACGATCAATCTTATCTAGTGTATCTGATAGTATTTCCTTTCGGAGTGCCATAAGCCATTCTGAAAACTCTACCGTGTCGAATGCGTATGTCTTATTTAATTCATATTCATTTTCAGACCAGGTAGATAGCGGTGATTCATTATGCTGGATCAAAGCTTCCAGTTTGTCAAGAGCCTTATAGATCCGGGATTCTTTTGTTTCCTGAGCGTTCATTTCTTCGTACAACGCTTTCAGATCCGCTGCGATCTCCTCGGGCAAAGATGTCACCCATTCATCCAGCAAACTATCCTCCGTCCGACGGTCAGAATCTGTTTTCACAAATGCCGGAATATCCCCTGTAAAACATTCTCCCAGATCATGGATCAAACACATGGCAACCACTTTATCCATATCAACATCGGGGAATTCATGTTTCAGAAAAAGCGCCATCAGGCTGATCCGCCAGCTGTGTTCCGCTACGCTTTCCGTCCTTCCCTTAGTCGTTGTGCAGTGCCTGGGTGTATCCTTAAGCCGTTCCGCTACATGAAGTATTTCCAGATATTCTTTCGGATTCATAAGTTCTCCTTAACAACCAAACGGGCTGCACGAAAGGTACAGCCCGAAATAGATTCCACTTTTCGGTAGGATTCACCGCTTTTATCGTTTCCACTCGCAGCAGGATTCTCTGTTATTTCAGCATATGTAATAATTTCTGGTATGTCAACAATTAATTATGCCTTCTTTTCCATAGGAACTATCTGCAACTTATAGCCTAATGGTACCAGAACTTTAAGCAGGCTGTCTATCTGCGGTGAATGAACAGCCTTTTCCATACGTGCAATTACCGGCTGCTTTACATTACATTTTTCCGCAAGTTCTGCCTGTGATAATCCCTGTTCTTCACGGATTGCTACCATTGTTCTTAGCAGGTCTTTTTCAAGTTCAATTACATTTTCTTCTTCAGGAGTGATATTAAGTTCTTTTCTGACATCTTTCCAGTTACTCATTGTCCCTATGCCTCCGTTTGTAATCTTCCAACTCTCTTTTAGCCTTCTCAATTTCTCTAGGTGGTGTCTTCTGTGATTTCTTCACAAAATGATGAAGTAGTAAAAACTTGTTGTCTTTAAAATATGCATATAATATCCGGTTCGCTAAAGGTCTTAGTTCCCATATTTCTCCATCAAGATGTTTTGTTACAGGTTCACCTATACGCGTCCCCATCTCTTCAAGAATATCAAGGTATGCAACAACCTTATTAAAATTTATTCGAGCATCTTTACTTAAATCCGATTTTTCACGAAGTTCCTTGACGAATTCTTCCACATCACTGTATCCGCGTTCATCACTATAAAACTCAATCTCATACATACTTATCTCCTCTAATTGAACAATAACAAATTTGTCATTATTCGTCAATATCAAATTTGTTATAAGGGCGGAGTAAAATAGATAAAGTCTTTCGCATATTAGGTACGGGTATATATAAATTCTCCGTTCTCTATTTCACTCATGATCAATCCCTTATAGTTCTTCCCCGACGTAAAGTATAACAAATCATATGACTGACCAGAATCATCAAAGGAATAGATTCTGGTCGTGAATTCACTATACTTTTTTGATCGTAATGCCTTGTATTCAGTCTGATTTCCAAAAATGGCAAGATCAATATCTGATTCTTCCTTGCATTCACCATCCGTTGCTGAACCAAACAACACAATCCTGTCAATGATGTCGCATTGATTTGCCGCATCAATAACATTGCTAATATATTTTTCTTTTATATCTGCGATCCTAAAGGTTTTGGATCCTATGGTAGTTATTTTGACTTGGCACATATCCACACACCTATTAAGTAGCTATATGCAGCAATCATAAATGTTATCCGACTATATTATTACAATACTGGGCTTTCTGATCTCTGCTCAAAAATAGTTACTCCATCTTTTTCTATCTGCTTCCATAAGGGACTTTTCCTGATGCTGGCAAGATCTTTTTTTCCACCATAAGATAAGAGATCGAACTGATTGGGGAAACTGTCATACAGCATATACTTAAATTCTTTGTATCTCTTATTCGACCACAGTTTGGAAGAAGTCATACTTCTGTCTTTCGGTTCGATATAAAGATCTATATCTGATTCACCAGTCGCTTCATCACGTGAATATGAGCCAAACAAAATAACCGTACCCAGAATATCTGAATACAGATCGCAAATGGATGTCAATTTTTGAATCACTTCATCTCTGTTTGCCATATTAACATCATCCTATCCTATTACCACATCTAATACAAAACATTAAACCTTCGATAGATTGGATCCCCAGATTGTTTAAACGGATTCAAGATCAATTTATATGAAAGCGGAGTGAGGTTGATTAAATCCTTCAAATTTTCGCATTCATTAATCAATTCTGAATTTTGTGAAAGAATAGCGCAATAGAGCAGTATCTTTGCTTCCTTTGTCATTTCGCTCACAGAAATCGTCTTGATTTCATTTATTCTATTTTGGCCATCATACGATCCGGGGCTATCATAAGCATGTTCTACCATCTTTGATAGATATCGATGCAACGCGTTAAAATCGTCCGCGGTCCAGTCCTTTTGATTCTGGTAATAGATCTTATTTTGATTCATATTAGCATCCTCATCTATTGAAAAAATGAACCCTACGCAGCTCCAGGACGGAACAACATAAGATTCACTTACTATCATACGTATGATTCCTTTTTTGCCAATATAGACCACTCTATCGGATATCTCAAGGCTTAATTGTCCGGTAAGCCATATACTTTATCGGTCCAAACCGCCGGGATGACTTGAGGGGTAGCTTTGGGGGGTGGACTTGAGGGGGGCCCTAAGTTATAGTATTACTCTTTCCCGTTCATTTCAAAACTTGTTTCATACTTGTTTCAAACTTGTTTCATTTCTGGTCTCCAAACTCGTTTCTTATAATCTAAACTATGATGAGAAAAAATCCCCGAACAGACGTGAACTGAACGGGGATTTGGTTTCTTTACATTTTGTGATTACTAGAATATGATGCCCCCATGGAACATAACTGAAAGCAATGGGAAAAGCTAATTCTCCAACAACTTGTTGGAGTTTTGAATTATTTACAGAAATAGGAGGTTTGAGCGGGTCAATTCTTCTTCTCGTTTTAAGTGAACGCAAAGTGAACGCACACATATACTTATAGTCGTTGATTATACTGCTAGGATAGTGAATAGGTATAAAATAAAAAAATAGATGACATAGATAAAGAATTTAATGTATAATACCCCCATGGAAAAAGGAAATTTAACGCAAAATGGCGTCCACTTACAGGATCATGAATACTCTACAGTTAAACTCTTTCTTGATAAAGGGATCGATGTTGAATTAATCCCGAGATCTCAAATCAAGAAATATAGGCAACCGGATATTATGATGGGCGGCGTAGCTTGGGAAATAAAAGCGCCCATAGGCACTGGCAAGAAGAATATTGAAAACATCCTGCAAGGTGCTTCGGAGCAATCTCGAAACATTATTATTGACCTTATCCGAAGCAGAATGCCTGAAGACGATGCCATCAAAGGTTATAGTCAATACTTCAAACAATCCAAGCGTATCAAACGCATGAAGATTATAACGAAAAATCGTGAAATCCTTGACTTTTCCAAATAAAAAGCCTATTATGATAATACAAGGTGTGGGTCTGCAGTGTAAAGATGCGGTTCGCCACACCATTTTTTTGTTCATTTTTTAGCGGATTCTGTTTTTTGTTCAGGGCAACTCAGTAAACAAAAGAGAGCTTTTCCTTGCTCTGCTTGAATGTGATTATACCTGCCTTACCCTGCTTGTCAACCCTGTGCAAAGCACACCGCGTAGCGGCTGCGGGGTTGACATACGAGGTAAGGCAGGTATTCTTTGATTAAGCAGAGCAATGGTAGCAGTCTTACAGCTGTTGTTATGTATACCAACATGTCCGAACAAAATCTCTATTATAAAGACTTCATTCCTTCGTATAAATCTTACTCGACACAAGGAAAACATTGCCGCTTTCTGCCTTGTTTTGCTTGAAAAACTATTATATTTGCATTACCATACTTGTCAACCCTGTGCATGGCGGTTTGAGCGGATCAATTCTTCTTCCCGTTTTAGGTGAACGCAAATGCAAGAGTTGCATAAGCGTGATTTAAGACATATAATTGCTTACGGGCAAGCATGCGCGAGACGGGGTGCTGCGTGCCGGTGGCACGCGCTTAGCACCGACCGAAGCCCACTTTATGTGGGCTGAGACCTCGAACTGCGAAGCACGTGAAGAGCCCTCTCATTAAGAGCGCGAGACGGCGCACGACGTCCGGGGGACGTCGGCTTTGCGCCGACCGGAGCGGAGCGGAGACCTCGAACCTCGAGGGCTCGGATCCGCTCCTAACAAAACAGGCATCCCTGTTTGGGATGCCTGTTTGTTAAGAGCGCGAGACGGGACTCGAACCCGCGGCCTCGACCTTGGCAAGGTCGCGCTCCACCAACTGAGCCACTCGCGCATACGTCTTTTTCCTGACGACAAATGTTAGTATATATGATAATGTATGGTTTGTCAAATACTTTTTCTATTTTCTTTTATTTTCTTAGTTTCCCCCGACAAATAGGGAAAAATGTCGGCTTGTCAGCCCAGGTTTTTTCGGATAAAATATAGATGGATTATTCTGTCAAGCGGAGGGGATTTCTATTGACAGAAAGAAATTATGTAAACCATTAGGAGGTAACTATGGGCATTGCACACAGAAAAGTAACAAAGCGGGTACAGGTTTTGAATGCGGAGGGGAAGCCGCTTTCGTCTGCAAAGGTTTCGGTAAAGCAAACCAATCACAGCTTCCTGTTCGGATGCGGTGGATTTGATTTCATTCCCTACGTTGAAAAGGGAGAGGAAACCTTTAAACAACTTACGGAGAGCTGGCTGCAGGTATTTAATTACGCCACGCTGCCATTTTATTGGGGCACATATGAACCGGAAGAGGGCAAATCCGTAAAGGAGCTTATGATGAAGACGGCACAGTATCTGCAGAGCAGGAATGTGAAGGTAAAGGGACATCCCCTTTGCTGGCATACGGTTTGTGCAGACTGGCTGATGCAATATGACAATGAGACGATCTTAAAGAAACAGTTGGATCGTATTGAGCGTGAAGTTGTGGGATATAAGGGTGTGATCGACATGTGGGATGTGATCAACGAGGTTGTGATCATGCCCATCTTTGACAAGTATGACAATGCGATCACCAGGATCTGTAAGGAAAAGGGAAGAGTCGGACTGATCAAGGAAGTGTTCGAGAAGGCCCATGCCTGCAACCCGGATGCGGTGCTTTTGCTCAATGATTTTAACACATCCATCAATTACGAGATCCTGATAGATGGCTGTCTGAATGCGGGGGTTCCCATTTCCGCCATCGGAATCCAGTCCCATCAGCACCAGTGATACTGGGGAAAAGAGAAGCTGGAGGAGGTACTGGAAAGATTCTCATCCTTCGGATTGTCGATCCACTTTACGGAGAATACGCTGATCTCCGGAGAGCTGATGCCGGAACACATTGTGGATCTCAATGACTGGCAGGTAGATGAGTGGCCGAGTACGCCGGAAGGAGAGGAAAGGCAGAAGAACCAGATCGAAGAGATGTATCGCACATTGTTTGAGCATCCTTTGGTGGAAGCCATTACCACCTGGGACTTCAAGGATGGTGCATGGCTCAAGGCTCCCAGCGGATTTGTCAGATTGGACAATTCACCGAAGCCTTCCTATCATATGCTGAAAAAGCTGATCCATGAAGAATGGTCCACCAATACGGAAGTGACAACGGATGAAAATGGCTTTGCTACAGTGGAAGCCTTTAAAGGGGAATATGAGATCAGCGCAGACGGAAAGAGTGCTGCGGTAAGCTTTACGGACGATGAGCAGGTAGTGATCAAACTGGGGTAAAACTGTATGAAGCAGATCAGAAGCAGGATTGCATTATTTCTGGGACAGGCAGATGAGTATTCTCAGAGCCGCTTTATCAAGGGATTTACGGAGCGCGCCTTTGAACAAGATACGGACGTCTGCATCTTTTCCATGTTTAAAAAATATGAGGATGCTCCCGCAAGAGAAGCGGGGGATGCCAATATTTTAAAGTTAGCAAATCCTAACCATTTTGAAGGGATCGTGATCCTGAAGGATACCATTCAGACGGAAGGGGCAGCACAGGATCTGGAGGAGCGTCTGCACGAAAACTTCGATGGTCCGGTGCTAGTCATCGATGCGGAAAGTGAGTATTACCCGGATCTGTTTATCGATGGATACGAGTCGGTCCGTATGCTGACCAGACATCTGATCGATGTGCACGGTGTTACGGATATCGCCTATCTTTCGGGTAAAAGGTGGCACCGGCATTCTCTGGAGCGTATGGCGGGTCTGAAGGACGAACTGGAGTCCAGAGGACTGAGTCTGCCGGAAAACAGGATCATCGAAGGAGATTTCTGGTATCAGAGCGGTGAGCGCTGTGTGGATTATCTGACCTCGGAGGGACAGACGCTGCCACAGGCCATTATCTGTGCCAACGACCAGATGGCCATCGGCGTTTGTAAAGCCTTTGAAGCAAAAGGGATCCGGGTGCCGGAGGATATCATCGTTCTTGGCTGCGATTCCACCATAGAAGGGCAGTGCAGTCCCAAATCCATTACATCCTATCTGACTCCTGCCCATGAATGCGGCAGGTATGCGGTGGATTGGATCTTTGACCAAAAAGAGAAAAAAGAACCCAGGCAGTTTACGGCGCCTTCCAAACTGATGGCAGGGGAAAGCTGCGGCTGCTGTGATCCGGCCATGCCCGGTTATTCTCTGAAGAGAACCCGGTGGGATACAGAGATTTCCCTGGGCGGATATGATGCTTTTACCAATTCCATATTTGAGGATCTGATGGGGCAGGGAGACGTGCAGGATTATATCAGCACGTTGTATTCCTATGCTTATCAGATCAAGGATGCCGCATGCTTTCATCTGATGCTGGCACCGAACATTCGCTATATGGGACAATCGGATGAAGTCATTCCCGCAAATGACGGCTACCCGGAAAAGATGATCCATGCCATTCGTTATAACAGCAACAGAGTGGATAACATTGCGGGAACTGATACCGTTTTTGAGACAGAGCAGATGCTTCCGGATCTGTTCATCAAAAGGGAACTCCCTACGGCCTTTTTCTTCAGTCCCGTTTTCTATGAGGATAAGAACTTCGGTTATGCGGTAGTTGGTTACAACCGGACAGATGCCGCCTATGATGATACCTATCGCAGATGGCTGGGGACCGTATCGAGAGGATTTGAATCCCTCAGAAGGCAGCTTACCATCGTTGAGCTGGAAGAACGCCTGAATAAAATGAAGAGCGGCAAGTTTGAAAAAGCGGCAGCCGCCTATGATCAGCTGAGCGAGGAGGAAAAAAAGGATTATGATACGGTCCGCCAGATTCTGGACCAAAATCTGTTCACCTATCATTTTCAGCCGATCGTCAGTGCCCAGAACGGATCCATCTATTCCTATGAAGCACTGATGCGATCTACCACTGAGCGGAGGGTTTCTCCCCTTGCCATCATCAAGTATGCCGGGATGATGGAAAGACTGGCGGATGTGGAGCGGGCAACCTTCTACAATGTAATGGATATCATGGATGAGAATGCAAAGTCCATCTCAACCAAGATCTTCATCAACAGTATTCCGGGCGTAAAGACAGAGGATTCGGAGAATATCGGTCTGAGGCTTTCGCAAAAGCATGATCGTATCGTAGTGGAGCTGACGGAGGAAGCGCAGCTTGGAGATGATGAGCTGCAGGAACTGAAGGGCTTTTTTGACAAAGCCAATATTGAGATCGCCGTTGATGACTATGGCACGGGATATTCCAATATCAGCAATCTGCTCCGGTACATGCCGAATTATGTAAAGATCGACAGGGCGCTGCTGAGTGATATCCAAAACAGGCCGCAGAAGCAGCATTTTGTCCGGGAGATCATCGAATTCTGCCATGAGAATAACATCAAGGCGCTTGCAGAGGGGATCGAGACGGCTGAGGAGCTGCGTTGCGTGATCCACCTCGGGGCGGATCTGATCCAGGGCTACTATACAGCCAAGCCGGGCCCCGGTTTTCTCGGCAGGATCGATGAGAGCATCATTGAAGAGATCCGGATCTATCAGCAGGAAAAGAAGGACGGAAAGGACAAACACACTTACATTGCCGGCAAGGTCAATAGAGTGGCGCTGATGCCTCTTACGAAGGATGAGATCACCGATATCGTGATCGGTCAGGGGGAAATGAACTACAAGGACATTACCATCGTCGGAATGCCGTCTCTGAAAACGGAGATCAGCATTCGGGTTGAGCCCGGATATTCGGGCCGGATCACCCTGGAGAATGTCTGGCTGTCCAATGCCAAGGACAGGCCCTGCATCAGCATCGGTGAAAATGCGGACGTGGTTTGTGTCGTGGTAGGTGATAATACCTTAAAGGGCCTTGGCGTAATGGTGCCGGAAAGTGCCAGATTTACCCTGGAAGGACAGGGAAATCTGTCTATCTATCCCAATTACAGTGATTATTACGGCATTGGCAATGATATCTCTTCCAGGCACGGAGAACTGATCATTGCTTCGGATGGCAGACTTCTGGTGGATGCCAGAGGAAGCTTCGGAACCTGCATCGGATCCGGTCTGGGAGGCAAGATCTTTATCAAGAAGGGTGCCCTGGAGCTGGGTGCCAACGGGGACAAAGCCGTGGCAGTGGGATCCTTTACAGGAGATGATGAGATCCGTATCACCAACTGCGGCATGGAGATCGATCTGTCCATATCAGACGGCGCAGGCTGCGGCAGTATCGAAGAAAGCAGCATCGTCAAGTTCCACAAGTGCTATCTGAAATGCGCCATCAGCGGAAATAATACGGTGGGGATCGGAACCTTGAAGGGAGAAGAAGCGTTGGTGGATATCCTGGATTCCTTTGCGGAGTTCAACATCCGAAGCGGAGATTCCACCTGCATCGGTGCCTTGAACGGTTCCACGAAGATGACGGCGTCTCTGGCTTCCGTCCGTATCGAAAGCGTGGGAGAAAACAGCATGGCCTTCGGCGGTTATTCGGGGGATGCGGTTGCCTTCTTTAACGGCGCGGATGTCAAGGTGAAGATGCACAATTCCACGGGAAAAGATACCTTTGCACGGGATGAGGATATCACCATGATCAACGGAAAATGCAGCATCTTCGTAAACGACAGGGAAATTGAAAGAAAACTGGACTATAAATTCGACAAGGAGTAGGAAAAGAACACAAAATCTGGTAAACTAAAGGTTGGGGGTATTCTATAAAGGGATGGAGGTATAGCAAAGATGAAGCTGAAATTTATCGGAGCGGACCATGAGGTGACCGGAAGCTGTCACTATGTGGAATGCGCAGGCAAGCATTTGCTGGTGGACTATGGTATGGAACAGGGTGTTGATGTTTATGAAAACGTACCGATCCCCGTACAGGAATCCATGATCGATTGTGTGATCCTGACCCATGCTCATGTGGACCATTCCGGCATGCTGCCGCTTTTGTATGCCAGGGGCTTTCGCGGAAAGATCTTCATGACGGAGGCGACTGCGGATCTGTGTTCCATCATGTTGCGTGACTGTGCCCATATTCAGATGCAGGAGGCTGAGTGGAAAAACCGCAAGGCCAAGCGTTCTGCGGAGGTACAGACGGCTGAGCCCATCTATACCATGGAGGATGCGGACGGAACGATTCGGCTGATGGTGCCCTGTCCTTACGATAAAGAAATCGAGGTCTGTGAAGGCGTCAGGATCCGGTTTACGGATATCGGACATTTGCTGGGATCCGCATCGGTGGAGATGTGGCTTACGGAAAATGGGACCACGAAAAAGGTGGTTTTTTCCGGAGATATCGGAAACAAGAACCAGCCGCTGATCCGGGATCCGCAAAAAACGGCAGAGGCGGATTATGTGGTGATGGAATCCACTTATGGAGACAGGCTTCACGCAAAGGATCGGGTAGATTATGCCGGAGAGCTTGTGAAGATCCTGAAGGATACCTTTGATCACGGCGGCAATGTGGTGATCCCCTCCTTTGCGGTGGGCAGAACCCAGGAGCTTTTGTATTTCCTTAGAAAGATCAAAACGGAGCGCCTGGTAGAGGGGCACGAGAATTTCCCCGTTTACGTGGATAGTCCGCTGGCAGTGGAAGCAACGGGAATCTTTCAGAAGAACATCTATAACTGCTTTGACGATGAGGCCATGGAGCTGGTCAGACAGGGGATCAATCCCATCAGCTTTCCGGGGCTTCGCCTGTCCATCACCTCCGAGGAATCCAAGGA